>ERZ826242.731-NODE-731-length-43675-cov-4.742022_pt1 | contig 43675 bp, 44 predicted proteins | sample MGYA00519871_ERZ826242 | MGnify/ENA primary metagenome ERZ826242 (study PRJEB31778, sample SAMEA3449226) | human gut metagenome | biome: human gut; feature: human-associated habitat; material: faeces | place: United Kingdom | collected 2010/2012 ... | reverse complement strand
AAATACTTGTGTCTGTTTTTTGATTTCCATGTTCCCATAACGCAAGTATAGCACAAGCCACCACTTTAGGCTACCTTAACCCACCGTCTAAAGCCCGTGGGATTGCGGTAGCCCTATTTCAATAAAAATATCCAGTTCTCTTTCTGTCAGATTTTTATAAATTATTTCCATCTTATTCCCCATTCTGCTTAATCAGCTTCTCTTTTACAACCCATCCTGCTCCTACTTCCTGATAAAGTTCTGATCACCGGAAGGAACTCCCTGTTCATCCGAAACATACCGCTCCACATTCATATGCAGATCATATTTTTCACGCAGTTTCATAATTTTCTTCATCATCGGAGAAGCATGATGCAGATCAATCGCCTCCTGATCTGTCCAGCTGTCAATCAGAAGCACTGTTTCCGGATCCGAAACCGGATAAAAAAACTCATATTTCAGGTTTCCCTTTTCCTGTCTGCACTGCTCCACTGTACCACTTACAAGCATCTCCTGTGCAAATCTTCTGGCTGCTCCATTTTCCCCTGAATAATAAATATTCACTGTTATGCTCATTGCTTTCTCACTCCTTTTCTGCCTTTGTATGCCTCTTTTCCCACTGTTCCTTTGTCATATAATTTGTATGCCCGACCCGCACTTCATTCATCAGGGGAACCGGTACTTCGCCGCAAGTATGATGATAAAGAAATCCCACCTTTTCCTGCACTCTCTCCGACTTGCTGTTCCCGTCATAGTAACCGCACCAGATGATATTCATGCCAAGGTCTTCAAACCCATGGCGGAGCATTTCTTCCGCTGCCTCCGGCATATATCCTCTTCCCCAGAATGGTTTTCCAAGCCAGTAGCCCAGTTCACATTCATCATTCTGCTCCGTCATATCTGTATGTCCGTTCAGCTTCAATTCAATCGCACCAATCACTTTCCCACTTCTCTTTTCACATATCGCATAGCACTCTTCTCCACAGAATACATTTCTGATCACCTCACGGCTTTCTTCTATACTTTTATGAGGCGGCCATCCCGCAATCGGACCAACATCCGGATCACTGGCATATTCGTACAGGCTTTCAGCATCTGTTTCCTCCCATCTTCGTAAAGTCAGTCTTTCTGTCTGTAATGTCATGATTTTCTTCTCCCTTTTTCATTTCTGGTTCCTGTTTCATTTATTCTATCATGTTATTTTCTGTCCTTTTTCCTGTTAAGAATGGATTGCACGCGCTTCGTGTGGCAGTCTTATTATATCATGAAACACTGCTTCATGTACTCTTATACTTTTAAAAACAGCTTCACATGAAATATTCTTTAATGAGCATTTCCACCTGATCAATTGGCAATGGATGATCCTTAGTTTCATAGGTAAGAATCAGGTTCACCGATGGGATAATTCCATTATCACAATATATTTTTATTTTCTGGCAGGCTCTGTTCACATAATCATAATCATCCATCAATCCAAAATGCTCCCAATAAAAAAATTCACCTGTCAGCGGGTGACGAATCGTAAAATCCGGATACAATACCATATTTTCAAAGACTAGTTTATCCTCATACCGAAATGGAATTCCTGCACTGTACAGCATCTTATCTATGATTGCCTCTGACTTGGATCGAAGCATTTTCCCCTGTGTTCCTTTCACAATAAGATTTTCCGGATACCCGGTATTTTTTTCAAACTTTTCCTTCATCCAACCTTCCAGTTCCTTACTTATCTGTTCATACTGTCCACCCAGTAATCGTTCATACTCCGCATGTTTCATTATCTTTTCTGACAGATTTTCATTGGTTTCCGCCATATGAATATATTTCTGACAGGCTGATAATTCTCTTTTCAGATCTGTCCTGCGTAACTGGTGATACTTTTTCTGTGCTAATTCCTGGGCAAGTTTTCTTTCTCTCTTTGGCAAATATATGGACTGCTTTCTGTTTTTTAAATACCACTTATACCGTCCACTGTTTCTTGTACAAATCAGTTCACCTGCCGGCCAGTTCTTTTCCATCTCTTCTATTTGTTTTAATTCCCCTTCTATATGTCGTACCCGCTTTTTTATTTCCTGATAGTTTGCAAACATACCTTCTCTTCCTTTCTCCTTTGCTTCCGGCGGGGCATCCCAGCCCCTTTTTCTCTTCCATGCCCCGCTCGGCCTTACTTTTCCCGCTTTTTCTCTTCTTTCCTGCTCCCGGCGGGGCATCCCAGCCTGTTTTTCTCTCCCATGCCCCGCCTGGTCTTACTTTTCCCACTTTTTCTCTTCTTTCCTGCTCCCGGCGGGGCATTCCAGCCTTTTTTTCTCTCCCATGCCCCGCCTGCTCTCACTTTTTCTGCTTTTTCTCTTCTTTCCTGCTCCCGGCGGGACTAGTGTTACAAAATCCTCAATCCACACTCCTTATTCCCTCTCCAGATACCCCTCAATTTCCAGTTTTCCACGCCGGTTCACCGTCACTGTGACCGCTCCGTAATCCCTGGTGCAGAACCACCTTGTCCCAGCCTCTGACAGCCTCTCCAGTGTTTCTGCATGAGGATGTCCATAGAAATTATCCTTTCCGCAGGATATCACCGCTGCCTTTGGCTTCATAACAGACAGCACCTCTTTCCCGGTGGAATTCCGTGAGCCATGATGCGCCACCTTCAGTACATCTATCTGAGTGGCAAGCTCCTCTGTCATCTTCACCTCTTCCTCGCCTTCAATATCCCCTGTCAAAAGGAGAGATCTTCCCTGATATTCCATAAGCAGCACCGTCGAATAGGAATTATTATCTGATGTGTAAAGTCCCTTTTCCGGATGAAGGCAGTTCATTTGAAACTCACGATCCTTCCCGGCTTCTCCCTCATAAATATATTCCACAGGAACCTGATTTTCTTCTGCAAGCACTGCAAGCTCCTGATAAGCCTCATCCCTGGATTCCTCTGAAATATCCGGCAGCAGCAATGCTTTCACCTGAATCCCCTCTTCTTTCCCAAGTATCAAAAGCTCCCGTATCCCGCTGATATGGTCTTCATCCGCATGGGTCATGATCACACCATCCACCGTACCGATTCCCTGATATTTCAGAAAAGGAATCAGCCGGTATTCCCCCACTGCATTCTCTGAAGTACTACCGCAGTCCACCACATAATTCTGTCCGTAAGGTGTTTCCACTACGATACAGTCTCCCTGTCCTACATCCAGGAAAGTCACCTGCAGCTGCCTGCTCACAGTCCTTTCCATCCTTCCAGAAAAAACAAGCAATGCACCCGCACTTAAAAGGATCAGCCATTTACCTTTCAGGGAAAGCTTCCTTTGATAAAGGATCAGAAACAATAATACGAGAAGATAAAGAATAATAAGAACTGTTCCCGGTCTGCCGGTAACCTGCACAGAGAAAGGCAGGTTTTCCACCACAAGACAGGCGCTTTCATAAATTCCCAAAATTCCTGTGATCACAAACGAAAATGGTATGGCGAGTATCTCTGCCCGTTCCACCAGAATCAATAATAACCCACAGGGTAACAAAAAGCTCATCAACGGAATCACAAGTAAATTCAGGAAGGTCGCATATACCGGCATCTGATAATAAAAGCACAGCTGCAGTGGCAGTCCTGCTGCTGAAATGGCACACCCCGGAAGCAGCCATTTTCTCAGCCCTTCCAGAAGCTTCCAGAAAATGCCATCCTGCCTGACAACTACAGCAGCTTTCTTTTTCCCGTCAGATTGGGACAGTGCTTCTGTCTTCTTACAGGTCATTGCCGGAACCAGCAGTCCGATTGCCAGCACACAGCCGAAGGAAAATAGAAAACTGCTGCTGTAGAAATACCACGGCTGCTCTGCCAGGATCAGGAGCGCCGCCAGTGAAACTGACGTCAGAAGATCATACGTCCTCCCAAACATCACCGCTGCCATCTGTACCCCAAACATGATCAGCGCCCGCCTGGATGATACCGAAAAGCCTGCCATGCACCCATAGCCATACATGAAAAGAAAAGCTCCACCTGCACAGAACGATACCGGCAGTGCTGTTTTTCTCAGTACTTTATAAAAGGCCATCCCAATCAGCGATATATGAAGCCCCGAGATAGCCAGCAGATGGGCTATGCCATTTCTCTGATATCTTTTTTTAATCTCCCTGTCAAGCGCTTTCTTTTCGCCGAGCACCATTGTCTTCATTAAGGAAGCATTCTCCGGTGAAAGCTGCCTGTCAAAGGTTTCTGATAATCCTTTTCGAAGCTGAAACAAAGCTTCCTTTCCTTTTTGATACTGTTCTGATTTTTGCTGGATAATTACCTGATTAACCTGAAATGCTATTCCTGATATACGATAATAAGATCTTGCATCGAACTGCCCCGGATTTGAGGCTTTTCTGAAATTTCTAATCTTTCCTGTAATTCTGATATAACTTCCGAGCTTTGGAAGCTCCTGCCCCTGCTTTAAATAACAGAGAACCTTCTTTCCTTCTGCATCCTCCATTCCGGAAGCATTATCTGCTTCCAGGATCTCCAGATACACTATTTTCTTTTCTTCTTCGCCTGTCACCCATTCCTTGTCATATACCCTTCCTGTCAGGGTACATCCCTTCTCATCCCATTCCTTATCTGTTCTCCCGGTCATGCCGGTTACCGTTCCAAGGAAAATGAGCAGAATGAGCAGCAGGCAGAAACAGCTGAGTGGTCTTCTGCGCATGCTCCTCCTTTATCTGATTTTCTCCTGATACCGTTATTTCACCATATCCAGATTCCGTTCAAATACCGTAGACAGATTGATATTTTCCCTGTAATTCACGCTGGTTTCTCCGTTCACGGAAATCTGCACCTTATTCACACCGGTCAGCTCGATCAGAGAATTGGTGATCGCATAGATTGTTACTTCCGGTGTGACATTATAGATCTGATTCAGAAAACTGTCATCCAGATTAACATAACAAATGCCATCACGGACTGCTACACTGACAATTTTGGTTGCCGGATTTATGACCGGTCCATCTTTTCTTCCTGCAGCAAGCCCGGTATCATCTGCCTGTGGTCCTGCGATCAGTTCTTCCATGACAAGCCGCTCCAGTGAAATATTACTGTTATAGACCTTCGTGCGGCTGACTGCCTGAAGCCCTGTCCCATCTTCATCAGCAAAATACAGCTGAAGCTTCACCTTTTCGTAAGTATTGATCTCATTTCCCGCATTATCGATAAAGGTATCTGCACTCATAACACCCACAACACTCCCGGAAGCATCCACAAAAGGCTCTCCCTCCACCAGAAAGGAAACATACTGCACATCCTTCACCTGGGAAAGCGTTCTTACGATAGATGCCCGGTTCAGGATCTCTGTGATCATTTCCTGTTCCCGGTAGGCTGTATTAAAATCCAGGATCAGCTGTCCGTCCTTAAGCTGCATGGATAACAGCTCAAAGCTGCCTGCCAACGGTGCATGATACTGGAGCTTTTCCGGCACCGTTCCAAGCTGCGTGACCAGTTCTTCAAGAAGGCTGCCTACGTCTGTGTTCTCTGTCACATAGTCCTCTGAGATCACACCGGTTCTGTCATGGTTTACATAATATACTTTATAATGGTACTGATTCTTTTCTTCCTTCTCTTTGCCGCATCCTGTTATCAAAAAAAGAAACAGCATACAAAAGAAGCAGACCAGAATAGTCATTTTGCCCGTTAATCTTTTCATAAAAAACTCCTCTACAGCAGACTGTGTGTCAGCGGAATCTTTACAAGAAATCTGGTACCTTCGCCAAAGATACTTTCCACTTTGATGGATCCTCTGTGAAGCTGTACGGCATTTTTCGTGATGGCAAGCCCGAGTCCGGTTCCCCCGATCTCCCTGGAATGAGACTTATCCACCCGGTAAAACCTGTCATAGATCCTGTTTAACGACTCCTCCGGAATACCAATTCCTGTATCTTCTACTGTAATGGTAAAATACTGGTGATCAGCATCCAGTGTCACAGTCACCTTTCCGTGTTCTCTATTGTATTTAATGGCATTTTCTATAAGGTTCGTAAGGATCAGTGACATTTTCACTTCATCTATCTCGGCGGTAACCTCTCTGGTACTGACAAGCAGAAGCTCTATATCCCTTTTTCTTGCAATGGGACGCATTCTTTTTAAAATGATCTCAGCCAGCTCATTCATATTGACACTGGTAATATTCAGTTCAGCCGCTGACTTGTCCATTTTTACAAGCGCCAGCAGATCATTGATGATCTTATCCTCCCGTTCGATCTCCTCTGCAATATCCTCAAGGAATTCCCGGTATAATTCCGCCGGCACATCCTGCTGCGCAAGAAGGGAATCAGCCAGCACCTTGACAGACGTGATAGGTGTTTTCAGCTCGTGGGATACATTCGCTACAAAATCCTGCCTGGAGCTGTCCATGTTCATCATCTGATTATGTAAAAGGTTAAACGCATTGGAAATATGCTCTGTTTCCTGGTAAGTCGGTACAGAAATATCTCCATCCATATGCCCGTTTCCGATCTCCATAATCGCCTTTGTGATCCGGTCAAACGGCCTGATCAGTACATTTGCCAGAACCCCCGCAATAGCAAATACAACTACTACCATAATGATCTCCAGGATCAGTGCTTTCCGGTTCAGCACATCCATGGTTGCCATGATGATATCCGTAGAAACACTGGTCAGCATAACACCTCTTGTCAGCTCCGTTCCCTCTGGCATACCCTCTGTCTGATTTTCTGCCGTTACTGTTTCCGTGATCGGTGTGGTAATCTCAATAAAGCCATTATTCCTGTCATACTTGGACATCCCTGTCCCCTTCAGACATTTAATGACTTCCTCTGATATAATGGTTTTTCCTTCACTGATTCCATAGGTATCTTTGATGATTTTCAGATTGCCGTTTATGATCAGTACACGGCCACTGTAAAGATTGGACAGCTGTTCGAGCTCTGCATTGATAACCTCAGAAGATGTGTCCTGCAGATAATTATAGGTGATCAGATGATTGGCAATGATCTTTAACTGATTCTGGACATCCGACTGCCGCACGTCAACAGCTCTTGCTTCATAATTCTGTAGAATTCCTGCCTTGATAATATAGGCGGGAACAAGCCCCATTAAGAGAATGATCAGAAACAGGCGTACCTTCAGGCTTCGCCAGATTCCCAGTTTCTTCAAAAAAGCAGTGATTTTCCTTTTCATAGCTGTCCTCTAGGCAAAGTAATACCCAACACCCCACTTGGTATGTACATATCTGGGCTCGCTGGGATTTTCCTCAATTTTTTCACGCAGACGACGGATATGCACATCCACGGTTCTTACATCTCCCGGATAGTCTGTACCCCATACCAGCTTAAGAAGTGCTTCCCTGCTGTATACCTTGTTGGGATTCAGGATGAGAAGCTCCAGCAGTTCAAATTCCTTGGCTGTCAGATTGATCTCCCTGCCTGCTACATATACCCTTCTTCCGTCGCAGTCAAGACGCATATCTCCCCGCTCTATAATCTTCGTTTCTTCCTTTGTCTTTGGTGCGGTCCGTCTCATAATGGCCTTCAGTCTTGCCTTTACCTCCAGAATATTGAACGGCTTCGTAATATAATCGTCTGCACCGTACTCAAGTCCGAGGATCTTATCCATATCCTCACCCTTGGCTGTCAGCATGACGATCGGCACAGCAGAAAACTCCCTGACCTGCTGACACACCTCAAACCCTGTCAGCCTTGGAAGCATCACATCCAGCAGTACAATATCATATTCTGTATCCTTTATCTTCTGCAGTGCCTCTTCTCCGTCATAGGCACATTCCACTTCCATACCGTCCTGTTCCAGACTGAACCTGATTCCCTTTACGATCAGCTTCTCATCGTCCACAACCAAAACCTTCTTCGCCATCTTTCCCTCTTTTTCTGCCGCTTCTGCGGCTTTCCGATTCCACACTGAATCATCCGGCAGTAATAAGATCCCTGATCTTTCCAAAAAGACCTTCCTTGATCCCTTCTACCTTCATAATATCCTCTATCTGTTCAAATTTTCCTGTACTTTCTCTGTAACTGATAATATGCCTGGCTTTTCCTTCTCCGATCCCGGGAAGTGTACACAGCTCCTCCATCGATGCCGTATTGATATTCACAAGTCCGTCTGCCGGGTCTGTTTCACTATCAGACTGCAAAAGAAGCTCTTCTGTCAGCGTATCCTTTCCTGCCTGCGAAAGCTCTCTGACCTCGTCCTCTGTCGGAATATAAAGCCGCGTTCCATCGGTAAGTGCCCCGGCCTGGTTCACATATTCCTCACAGGCCTCCGGCAAAAATCCACCGGCTGCTTCTACCGCCTGATACACCCTCGCATCCCCTGCAAGTTCATAAACACCCGGGTTCTCCACAGCTCCACAGACATGCACAAATACAGTCTGCAGCTCCTGTTCCTCCTGGCCTGATGCATCCAGAGTCTCTGATACCGGATCAAGGACAGATGCACCGTCTGCCTGATCAGGATGATCTCCCTTTCTGCCAAAATCGGACGCAGCACCAGCCTCCTCCGTATCCTGCTTTTCTTCCGAAAAAAGCTCAGTCCTGCGCTTCTCACATCCAAAAAGCAGACACCCGGCAAGAACCAGCATACCAAGCAATATCTTATGTTTCTTTTTCATCGTTCTACTCCTTCCTGCACATGACAAAAAGGCCCCCTGTATCACGACTGATTAATATTGTAAAGGTTTTTCACAGGTTGCGCAAGTGGTATTGACGACATAAAAATATGACCTTATTCCCATTTAAATACCACTATTCCCACAATAGCAGCTGCCATTCCGATCATCCTTCTGAAAGAAAAGGGCTGCTTCTCCACGCCAAAAATGCCAAACAGTTCAATCATATAGGCAGCAAGAAGCTGGGCAGTCACGATCAGCATGACCGCTCTTGCCGGTCCGAGCATTTCCATACTGCGGATCACTGTATAGGTGATAAATGCCCCTATGGCGCCTCCAAGGAGCATATACTTTGGTTCTACCCTCGTAAGCGTCACAAAAGAAGTCCTGTCTGTAAACAGCCAGGCACAGAAACAGACGATGAGGGCAGAAAGCTGGACAAAGGCACTGGCCACCCAGATACTGGACGATTTCGTGACACCTGTATTAAAAACTCCCTGTACACTCATCAATGCTCCGGAAATTATCGCAATCAAAAATCCAACCATATCAGAATCTCCTTACGTTTTTATCCGTAATGTATCCTGTATGGCTGGATTTTATACATAATCAGTCTGTCTGATCCGCTATTCTTCCGCCTGCTCTTCCTTCTGTGCTTCCTCCGTATAGTATTCTTCATCCAGATACTCTACATCTGTTTCTTCCTGCACATCTTCGATATAAACTTCTTCATACTCCCGTCCGGTCACCTGCTGCATGATCTGCTCCGACAATTCCTTCAGTGCGTCATTTGCGTCAGTTCCATTCCATACCTGGGAAAATACGCGTTCAAGCAATACCCAGAAATTACTGGTTTCGATCATTTTCGGCATGGACACAGAATTATCATAGGCTTCTGCAAACATGGAAAGCGCCTCATTTCCGTAATCTGCATCTCTTGCAGCCGATACCTTACCGCTTCTTGCATAAAGACTTTCATTGTATCCTGCTGTCAGGAAAAAGGCAAAATCATTGGCATCCTCCTGATGCGTCCCATAACCATTCACTACTACACACTGCGTCATGGAAAGCGGCTTTGTCTCCCTGTCTGCATCAATATCAGGAAGAAGGGCGATCCCATATTCATAAGGGAAGCTGCCATCCTCCTCTGCCTGCTCCAGTGTACCGACCACATCTGAGGTTGCTACTGTAAATACCTGCCTGCCTTCCATAAATTCATGGATCACGCTCTCATAACTGATCTCACTGGTATCTATGGAAAAGAACTGGTTCAGTTCCTCATAGGCTCTCATATTCCGGATAGCATTCAGATTATAAATGTCAATCTGTGAAATATCATCTCCGGCAGCTCCACCCATCTCAATCGCATTGCCAATAAAGAAATAATTGTAGAAAATATCTGTCACATCCCATTTGAAGACACCCTCTACCGCTTCCGGTGCATCATAGCTGTCAGCAAAGGTCTTCATATCCTCCAGTGTCTTTGGGATGAGCTCCTGTACCCTTGCCTCAATCTCTTCATCCGAAAAGGAAGGCGTTTCCTCTGCTGTGTCCTGCGTGACATTTCCGGCATCCGCCTGCTGCTGTGCTTCTTCTCCTGCCGCTATATCTGCCTCTGCCTGAAGCCGACTCTCTGCCAGATCCTCCAGATATGTTTTATTATAGAGAAGTGCACTTGTTTCAAAATAAAAAGGATATCCGATCACCTTTCCCTGATAAGTAGCTGCTGAAAGTCCTGTATCTCTGTAGGTATCCCTAAGAGATGTCCTCTCACGAAGCTTTACCTCCTCTGCAAGTCCTGCCAGATAAGCCTTTTCCAGTGAATCATGGCTGAGGATATACAGATCCGGCAGATTCTCTCCGGAAAGGGAAGCGGCATTGACATGCTCCAGATACTCCGGCCCGGACTGCAGCACCGGCACAATCCTCACATCATGATTTTCATTGTAAGTAACTGCTGCACTGGTAAGATAAGAGGTCAGTGCCTCGTCTGTATACCAGAGATACAGCGTATCCTTTTCTCCTGTAAAAGCAGGAAATTTTTCTTCCTGTTTTTCACTGACCTGCATGCCTGATCTGGCAATTCCAAAAGTCAGAAAAGCAACGGCTGCAAGAAGAAGTGCAGCCGCCAGTCGTTTCTTAAAACCCATAAATCATACTCCATTTACTGCAGACAGGACGTCAGAATCTCAATCATTTTGTCCACATGCTCCTCTTCAATGACAAGAGGCGGTACAAAACGGATGATATTCGGTCCTGCGTTTATCAATATCAGTCCCTTTTCCAGGGCTTTCCCTATGATATCACCTACTGGCCTGTCAAATACAAGTCCCTGCATCAGCTTGACACCTCTGCGTTCCGTGATGAAATCATACTTATCAACCAGTTCGTCAAGGCGATTTGCCAGATAATCTCCGATCTGGTTCACATGTTCTATTATATGGTTCTCCTCAAATAAATCAAGTACCGCATTGATAGCTGCACCCGCAAGAGGATTTCCTCCATAGGTCGTTCCGTGGTCACCGCTTGTAAGAGAATGGGCAGCCACCTTTTCTGTCATCATAAAAGCACCTACCGGCACACCGCAGCCAAGCGCCTTGGCACTTGTCATGATATCCGGCTTAATGCCATATCTCTGCCATGCATAATACTCACCGCATCTTCCCATACCGCACTGGATCTCGTCAAGGATCATCAGAATGTCCCTTTCCTCGCACAGCGCCTTTACCTGCTTCATAAACTCTTCTGTGGCAGGATAAATGCCGCCCTCTCCCTGTACCGTTTCAAACAGGATCGCACAGGTCTTATCTGTCACCTGATCCAGAACACTCTGAAAATCATTTAATGTGGCAAAGCGGATATTTCCGATCATGGGTTCAAAGGCTTCCCGGTATTTTTTATTGCCTGTAACAGAAAGAGCCCCCATAGTCCTTCCATGGAAGGAATGCTCCATGGCAATGATCTCATGGTCTGTTCTTCCGTCCTTCAGATAAGCATACTTTCTTGCCGCCTTAATGGCTCCTTCAATAGACTCTGCCCCGCTGTTTGTGAAAAACACTCTGTCCATCCCGGAAATCTTTTTCAGCTTTTTGGCAGCTTCAATAGCCGGTATATTATAATAATAATTGGAAGTATGGATCACCTTGTCGATCTGCTCTTTCAGGGCATCATTGTAAATCTTATTTCCATAGCCAAGGGCAAATACAGCTATCCCTGCACAGAAATCCAGATATTTCTTTCCTTCCATGTCATAAAGGTAAACGCCTTCTCCCTTATCCAGCACCACCTGAAAACGGTTATACGTATGAAGAAGTGCTGCCTCTGCATCCTCTATATATTTCTTCATTGATTCCATGTCTGCCTATGTCCTTTCTTTCTGCCTAATCGTGCTGCTCCAGGAGCTGTTTATCCTCGTCTCTGAGGATCATGGTTCCCACACCGGAATTAGTGAAGATCTCAAGCAGGAGACAATGTGGAATCCTTCCATCAAGAATATGGACTCTGTTGACACCGTTCTTTACAGCAGATGCACAGTTTGCAAGCTTTGGCAGCATACCGCCGCCGATCACACCGTCACCTATCAGCTCCTCTGCGCCAGAAGCTGTGATCCTGGAAAGAAAGCTGCTCTTGTCATTAATATCTTTGTATAATCCTTCAATATCTGTCAGGAATACCAGCTTGTCCGCACTGATTGCTTTGGCAATCGCACAGGCTGCATCATCTGCATTGATATTATAGGTGGCAAACTGATCATCCAGACCAATCGGTGCAATGATCGGCAGGAAGTCCTTCTCCAGCAGATCATACAGGATCTTGGGGTCTACCTTTGTGATATTTCCGACATAACCGATATCCTGCCCGTCTGCATATTTTTTTTCCACCTGCAGAAGTCCGCCGTCCTTACCGCTGATACCAACGGCCTTGACACCTAGCTCCTCCACCATAGTCACAAGCTGCTTATTGACTCTGGAAAGCACCATCTCTGCGATCTCCATGGTCTCATCATCTGTGACACGCAGTCCATTCACAAATTTTGCCTCCTTGCCAACCTTTCCTACCCATTTACTGATGGCCTTGCCGCCGCCATGCACGATGATCGGTTTAAAGCCAACCAGCTTCAAAAGGGTAACATCCTTGATGACATTTTTCTGCAGCTCTTCATTGCTCATGGCTGAACCGCCATATTTGACTACGATGATCTTCCTGTTAAATTTCTGTATGTAGGGAAGTGCCTCGATCAGTACCTCTGCCTTCCGTAATACCTGTTCCATATCCTTTTCCATGTTCATATCTCCCTGAAATCCCGGCTGTCAGCTCCGGTAATCTGCATTGATCTTTACATAATCATAGGTAAGGTCGCAGCCCCATGCTGTTGCACTCTCTTCTCCGTTCTTCATATCCACAACCACAGTAACCTCCGGCTCGGAAAGAATCTTTGTTGCCTCCTCCTCACTGTAGTCTGCTGCCACACCATCCTTGTAGATCTGTATCCGGCCGGCTTTGCTTTCAAAGAACAGCTCTATCTTCTCCGGATCAAAAATGACACCGCTGTAGCCAAGGGCGCACAGGATCCTTCCCCAGTTGGCATCATGTCCGTAGATCGCAGCCTTCGTCAGGCTGGAGCAGATAACAGCTTTGGCAAGAATACGGGCATCCTGTTTGGACGGTGCATGGATGACCTTTGTTTCAAAAAGAGCGGTTGCTCCCTCTCCGTCTCCTGCCATCTTCTTTGCCAGGGTTTCATTGATCTCATGGAGTGCCTCACGGAACGCTTCGTATTCCGGGCTGTTCTCCCTGATCTCCGGATTCTCTGCCATACCGTTTGCCAGTACAAGCAGTGTATCATTCGTAGAAGTATCTCCGTCTACGGAGATCATATTAAAGGTATCTACAACATCCTCCTTCACTGCCTTTGTCAGCAGCTCTTTGGAGATTACAGCATCTGTTGTCACGAAAGCCAGCATGGTGCACATATTGGGATGGATCATGCCAGAGCCCTTGCACATACCTCCAAGAGTTACTGTCCTGCCGCCGATCTCGATCTGCACAGCTGCCTCTTTATTCTTCGTATCTGTTGTCATGATCGCCCTGGACGCTCTCGTTCCTGCTTCCAGATCTCCCTGCTTTCCCTCTGTCAGCTTTTTAATACCGCTTACGATTCTGTCAATGGGAAGCTGCATGCCGATGACACCGGTGGATGCCACAAGCACCGCATTTTCAGAGATGGAAAGTGCCTCCGCCGCTGCCTTCGCTGTCTGCTCACAGTAGGAAAAGCCTTCCCTTCCGGTGCAGGCATTGGCGATCCCAGCATTGATCACAACTGCCTGTCCGTAAGGACTTTCCTCTACTACCTTCTTATCAAACAGCACCGGTGCTGCCTTCACCACATTGCTGGTAAAGGTGCCTGCCAGTACACACGGCCTTTCACTGTAGATCAGCGCCATATCATCCCTGTCTTTATATTTGATCCCTGCTGCCACAGCTGCTGCCTGAAATCCCTTTGCTGCCGTAACACCGCCTGTAATCTTTTTCATCGTAAGAACTGCCTCCTTGCTTTCCTATTTATTGTAATTGATGATATTTTCCCTGTTCAGTACAAAATCATAATAATTCAGATCTTCCCGCTTTGTCCAGCCGATTTCCTTCCAGAAAGCATTGCCGATGTCATTCTCGGTAAAGGCAATCAGGGAAACCTTGCTGATCTTCTCCTTCTCCAGCTCTTCCATACACCTGACGACCATACTCTTTCCAATGCCCCTCATACGACAGTCCTCACGGACACAGACATGATAAAGACATCCTCTTCTGCCATCATGCCCGCAGAGAATACTCCCTACGATCTCTCCGTTTTCCTCCGCCACTACGCTTGTAGCCGGATTTCTCTTTAAAAAACGTTCCACACCTTCCCGGGAATCATCTATGCTCCGGATGGCAAAGCCTTTAATCGTCATCCACAGATCATGGACACCCTGGTAATCTTCTATGGTCATTGTCCGTACAATCATCTCTCTAATCCTCTCCTGTCAGATGAACCGTCCGGTATCCATGTCCCGTATAGGGCAGGAACTTTTCTAGCACATCCCTTGTCTTAAGCTGCAGGCTTGCCGTATTCACGCAGGGGTGACACCCTAGATATTCTTCCTTCAGCACATCCTCATCGATCAGAAGATTGACCCTCTTATCCGTATCATTCATCAGCCCCATAATGCTTACTGCACCCGGATGGATGTTCAGGAATTTCACCATATATTCCTCTGAGGCAAAGGAAAGCCTAGCACTGCCGATCTGCTTTGACAGCTCCTTTGTCTTAAACTTTTTCTCTCCCGGCATCATCAGAAGATAAAAGACTGTCTTCTGAGAGTTGCACAGGAACAGGTTCTTACACATATGAATATGTAACAGCTTATCAACATCCTGACAGGCTTCCATAGTTTCCATCGGCTCATGATCCAGTCTCTCATAAGGGATCTGCAGCTCCTTCAGCAGCCTGTATACTGCCATTTCCTTTTCTTCCCGTCCCTCCGGAGAAGGAATATCTTCATATAATGTAGCATCATGGATTCGTTCATTCATGGTCTTGTCATTTCCTTTCACATCATCCTCTACAGATGAAGTCCCTTCGACTCCTCACAGCCAAGTGCAATATTCAGGCACTGGATCGCTGCACCGGAAGCCCCTTTTCCAAGATTGTCAAACTGGGAAGAAAGCAGGACTCTGTCTTCATTTCCCGTTACATAGATCCGAAGGCTGTCTCTGCCGCTCATTGCATTGCCCGCAAGCATATTGGCGCTTGCTTCTTCCGCTCCAAAGGGCATCACCCTTACAAAACGGCTGCCTGCATAAAAATCTGCCAGATATTTCCACACCTCCTGCGGTGTTCTTCCCTTATTCATCAATTCTGTATATACAGGAACAGAAACCACCATGCCACTGTAATAATCTGCCACGATAGGAGAAAAGAGCGGTTCCCTCTTAAGCCCCGGGATCTTCTTCATTTCCTTCAGATGCTTATGTGCCTGGGAAAGGGCATATTCCCTTGGTGCAAGAAGTGCATCCTCTCTCTCTTCCGCCTCATAGGCTGCGATCATCTTTCTGCCGCCGCCGCTGTAACCGGAAATTCCAAAGGCACTGACCGGATAATCTGCACTGATCAGTCCTTCTGCCACCATGGGATATACCAGGGATATAAAGCCTGTGGCATAGCAGCCCGGAACTGCGATCCTGTTTCCGGCAGCGATCGCTTCCCTGTGCTCCTTTGACAGCTCCGGAAAGCCATAAGCCCAGCCTTCCATGGTTCTGTGTGCCGTAGAGGTATCAATGATCCTTACATGATCATTCTCTACCAGAGAAACGGATTCCTCTGCAGCAGCATCCGGCAGACACAGGAAAGTAATATCTGACGAATTGATCAGTCTCTTTCTTTCTTCCTTATCCTTACGCAGCTCTGATGAAATAGGAAGCAGCTCCACGTCCTCCCTCTCCGCAAACCTCTCATGGATCCGGAGTCCCGTCGTTCCCTCACTTCCGTCAATGAATATTTTCACTTTCCCACTCATTTCCTTATCCTCGTTTTCTTATTCAATAACAATAATAATACTCTTTCGTGCTTTAAATCTCAACAAAATAATTGGAAATAATCCCATCCTGTTTTCAACGCATAACTATACACCTTTTATGCATATTATTCAATAGTGTTTTCGTTTTTATGCAGAATATTAAAAATATTCTTTTATTTATGCAAAATAAGTGTTGCATTTCCATTTGGAAAGGAGTATGATGTACCCAAACAAAAAAAACTAACAAACATACCGGAGGCATACATTATGAAAGAAAAGGTAATCTTAGCGTATTCAGGCGGTCTTGACACTACAGCCATCATCCCCTGGTTAAAAGAGAATTTCAATTACGACGTTGTTTGCGTCTGCATCGACTGTGGTCAGGAAGAAGAGCTTGACGGACTTGAAGAAAGAGCAAAATCCTGCGGTGCTGAAAAATTATACATCCTCGATGTTATCGATGAATTTTGTGATGAATATATCGTTCCCTGTGTACAGGCTCATGCCGTATATGAGAACAAATATCTCCTTGGAACTTCCATGGCAAGACCTCTGATTGCCAAGAAACTAGTGGAAATTGCTCGTAAGGAGGGTGCTTCCGCAATCTGCCACGGCGCTACCGGAAAGGGTAATGATCAGATCCGTTTTGAGCTTGGTATCAAGGCTCTGGCACCTGATCTTAAGATCATCGCTGCATGGAGAAATGAAAAGTGGACTATGGATTCCCGTGAATCCGAGATTGAGTACTGCAAGGCACATGGTATCAATCTTCCCTTCTCAGCAGATTCCAGCTATAGCCGTGACCGTAACATCTGGCATATCAGCCATGAGGGTCTTGAGCTTGAGGATCCTGCCAACGAACCCAACTACGATCACCTCCTTGTTCTTGGTGTTACTCCTGAGAAGGCTCCTGATGAGGGCGAATATGTATCACTCTCCTTTGAAAAGGGTGTCCCGGTAGCCATCAATGGTGAAAAGAAAAAGGTATCTGATATCATCCGTGACCTGAACAAACTTGGCGGCAAGCATGGTATCGGTATTGTAGATATTGTTGAAAACCGCGTTGTCGGCATGAAGTCAAGAGGTGTTTATGAAACTCCAGGTGGAACCATTCTTTATGAAGCACACCAGCAGCTTGAGGAGCTGATCCTTGACCGTGATGCTTACGCAGTCAAGAAGGACATGGGAAACAAATTTGCACAGATCGTATACGAAGGAAAATGGTTCTCTCCTTTACGTGAAGCTGTACAGGCATTCGTGGAATCCACCCAGAAGTATGTAACCGGTGAAGTGAAATTCAAGCTTTACAAGGGCAATATCATCAAAGCCGGTACCACTTCTCCTTACTCTCTGTACAATGAGAGCATCGCAAGCTTCACAACCGGTGATCTGTATGACCATCACGATGCAGAAGGCTTCATCAATCTGTTTGGACTTTCTACCAAGGTTCGTGCTATGAAAATGCAGGAGCGCGGAGAACTGTAATCAAAGCAGGAGGTAAGGCATGGACGTTATTACTTTACTCCTCGAGTATCTTATTGCCGTGAATCTCATCGGCTTTGCGCTGATGGGCATCGATAAATACAAAGCGAAAAAAAGGGCCTTCCGGATTCCGGAAGCAACCCTTTTTATCGTTGCAATAATTGGCGGAAGCATAGGTTCCATTATTGGAATGTATGCTTTTCGTCATAAAACAAGACATTGGTATTTTGTGTATGGTATGCCTGCGATCCTGATCCTTCAGATCCTTCTGATCGCTCTCCTGCTCCATGCACCCTTTGAAATCTCTCTTCTTTAATGATAATGATAAGTGAGGAACCCCTGATGCACATTGCGATCTGTGATGACAATATTGCTGACAGAAAACAGCTGGAACGTCTTCTGAAGCGGGAATCGGATAAACGGAAGGCCAAAACCGGACTTTTATTTGCCGATTCCTTTGGTGACTGCCGCATTCTTTCCACCAACCATATGCAGTATGATCTTTTTTTTCTGGATATGACAGCGTCTGCACCCGATGGGCTTACCTTTGCCCTGCAGCTTGTCGAAAACGGAGTTACAGCTCCTATTGTGCTGTGCTCCTCGAAAATCAATTATAAGGAAAAAGCCTCTGCTCTGTCAGGGATACCGGATAGTATTCTGTATCTGGATAAGCCCATTATCACGGCAGAGCTTTCGGCAATCCTTGACAGGGCAGAAGAGCTTGGTGCCTGCCGTGTTCCGAAGATCGAGCTCCGCAGTGAACAGAAAACCTGGTATGTAGATGAGGATGATATTCTCTATGCGGTCCAGGAGGGACGCTATGTACATGTTTTTCTCCAAAACGGAAAAAAGGTTTCCGTTCTTTCTGAAATGTATAACTTTTATAATACTATTTCCGCCTTTGAACACTTCGTGTTCCTGAATGACCGGGGGCTTATCAATGTTGTCCACATGGATCATTATACCCCCCTTGCAGTCTTCATGAAGGACGGATACCGTCTTCCCTCCAATCCCTTCGTGATGAAGTATATTAAAAGTGCTCTGCAGAATATCACCTTATAACGTAACGATCACACCACCATCATTGGCATACATGCTGCTGACGCCTCTGGTGTCCATGATCACCACATCCCCGCAGGAAATCTTCTGCAGGATCATGTCCTTTACTGCTTCTGCTCTTTCCGGGCAGTTACAGTGAGTGATCATCAGCGTCTTTTCTTCGGGGTGTACTGCATCTGCTGCAACGGCTGCTGCCATCTTTGCCAGTCCCTTCTTGATCCCGATCGCCTGTCCAAGCTGGATGATAGCTCCCTTCTCCGATCCCATTACCGGCTTGATGCTTAAGGTGGATGCTACCAGTGCCTTGACTCCGGTCAGTCTTCCGTTTTTCCGTAAGGTTTCCAGATTATCAAGAACAAAATAAGTATGCATATGATCCCGGTACTCAGATACCCTTCTGCACACCTCTTCAAAGGACAGTCCCTCTTCACAGAGCTTCGCTGCAAGCAGTGCCTGATTTGTTTCTCCACAGCTTGCAGATTCTGAATCACAGATAAAGATATTCTTATGTCCATATTTTTCCAGATACAGCTTTTTTCCAAGCTCTGCGCTGTTGTAGCTTCCGCTCAATTTGGAGGAAAGAGTAAATACAAACACATTCTCTGCCTCAGTCCGGTAAGCCTCCATAAATCTCTCGGGTGACGGACAAAATGACTTCGGGCATTTCGACGAAGCTGCCACCTTTTTTAGGAAATCAATCTGATCAAAGTTCTCATCATCCATGATCACTTCCCCTTCTACCTCAAGGCCAAGGGGCACACGCTCAAAGCGGATATCATTCTGGTACTGAAAAGGCAGTTCACCGCAGCTGTCAATCACAATTTTATATTTCATCAGAACCTCCAAAACTATTTCATTTATTATTTAACATTTTATAACATAGTTTTCATTACTACTTATAATAGCATATTATATCTTACATGTAAAGGTTAATTCACGATATCACATTTTTCAGAAAACACATTTTATTTTTCCTTCCCTTGCACCCCCGTCCGAAATAATATATGATAGAAATGATGTATAAAAATGAAAAGTGAGGTATTCGTCATGACAATAAATGAAAAAGCCCTGAAGCTTCATGAAGAATGGAATGGCAAGCTTGAGATCGTAGCCAAGTCCCCTGTCAAATCAAGAGAAGATCTTTCCCTTGCCTATACGCCCGGTGTTGCAGAGCCCTGTAAGGTGATCGCACAGGATAAGGAGGCTGCTTACAAATATACCATGAAAGCAAATACTGTCGCTGTTGTATCCGATGGCAGTGCCGTTCTCGGTCTTGGCAATATCGGTCCCTATGCCGCTATGCCGGTCATGGAGGGAAAAGCTGTTCTGTTCAAGGAATTTGGCGGTGTCAATGCAGTTCCGATCTGTCTTGATACCCAGGATACGGAGGAGATCATCAAGGCTGTGACCTATCTTGCCCCCGGCTTTGGCGGCATCAATCTGGAAGACATCAGTGCTCCCAGATGCTTTGAAATAGAAGAACGCTTAAAAGAAATCCTTGACATCCCTGTCTTCCATGATGACCAGCATGGTACAGCCATCGTTGTGCTTGCCGGCATCATCAATGCCCTGAAGGTAGTTGGGAAGAAAAAGGAAGACTGCCGTATCGTGGTAAATGGAGCCGGAAGTGCCGGTGTTGCCATTACCAGGCTTCTTCTGACATACGGATTTCCTCATATTACCATGTGTGACAAGGTTGGTATCGTCTCCAAAAAGACAGAGGGACTGAACTGGATGCAACAGAAAATGGCTGAGCTTACCAATCTTGAGCAGCAGACCGGTACTCTTGCAGATGCCATGAAGGGTGCAGATATTTTTGTTGGTGTTTCCGCTCCCGGCATTGTGACTCCCGAAATGGTAGCCTCCATGAACAGGGATGCCATTCTCTTTGCCATGGCAAATCCGGTTCCCGAGATCATGCCAGATATTGCAAAGGCTGCCGGTGCAAAGGTCGTTGGTACCGGACGCAGTGACTTCCCCAATCAGGTCAACAATGTAGTGGCTTTCCCCGGAATCTTCAAGGGCGCCCTGGAAGGACGTGCTCCAAAGATCACCGAAGAAATGAAGCTTGCCGCTGCAAACGCTATCGCTTCCCTTGTTCCTGATGAAGAATTAAACGAAGACAACATCATGCCGGAAGCCTTTAATCCCAGAGTAGCAGAGGTTGTTGCAGAAGCTGTCAGATCCCATATTGAAAGATAACTATGTCAGTATCAGATTTTTCTGCAGAAAATAAGGTTTCTCTTCCGGAATACTGGCTGGACAAGCCCTACTATTCTCTGGATGCCTTTTTTAAGCAGAAGTTTTCACAGAAAATATATAAGATCTCTCTGAATGCCGGACTGACCTGTCCAAACAGGGACGGAACCTTAGGCAGAGGAGGCTGTATCTTCTGCAGCAGTGGAGGGAGCGGTGATTTTGCCGCTCCTCTTCTTGACAGATCTTCCATCCGTGAAAGTCTTGAGAAGGGAAAATCTCTCCTCCACCACAAGCAGACCGGCTCCCGGTTTATGGCTTATTTTCAAGCCTTTACCAATACCTATGGTCCTGTTTCCTACCTGGAACAGATCTATCGAGGTGCCCTTGAGCTTGAAGAGATCATCGGCATTTCCATTGCCACAAGACCTGACTGCCTGCCGGATGAGGTGCTATCCCTGCTTAGCCGGCTGAAGGATGAATATCCCGACAAGCTGATCTGGATCGAGCTTGGCCTTCAGACCATCCACGAAAAGACGGCACGCTTTATCCGAAGGGGCTATGAGCTGCCCTGCTTTGAAAAGGCCGTTCACAGTCTGGCTGCCCTTGATATACCGGTCATAGTTCATCTGATCCTCGGTCTTCCTGGTGAAACAGATGAGGATATGTACGCTTCCGTTTCTTACCTGAATACCCTGCCAGTATCCGGAGTCAAGCTGCAGCTTCTTCATATCCTGAAAGGCACAGATCTTGCTGACCTGTATGAAAGGGATCCTGCTTCCATCTGTCTTTTTCCAGACCGTGATGATTACCTGGCTGTACTGATCAGGTGCCTTATGCTTCTTTCTCCGGATATTGTAGTACACCGTGTCACTGGAGACGGCAGCCGCTCCCTCCTGACCGCACCACTCTGGAGCCTTGATAAAAGAGGAGTATTAAATGCCCTGCACAAACAGATGAGAGAACAGAATGCCTTTCAGGGTGCCCTGTTTCCGGGCAGCAGTTCCGATGAATCTATTTTTTAGCTTATTTTGAAACGGAGTTTTTATTATGTCAGATCCCTTAACTTTATATAAACTGATCGTACTTTATATGCTGAACAGGGTCAGCTTCCCTCTGACTGCTGCCCAGATCAGCGATTTTATCCTGACAAGGGAATATACCAACTTTCTTACCCTGCAGCAGGTCATCCGGGAGCTTACAGATACCGGTCTCGTAGATGCCAGAACGGTCCGAAACAGAACCCAGCTTCTGCTGACAAAGGATGGAAAGCAGACCCTGGATTTCTTTTCCCAACAGATCAGTGCTTCTATCCGACAGGAAATTGATGAATATCTGAAAGAAAATGAAATGGAGCTTCGTAATGAGGTTTCTATACTTGCCGACTACTACAAGTCAACCTCCGGCGAATACGAAGCCCATTTAAAGGCCAAGGAAGGAAATGTCACGCTTGTCGACCTGATCATTTCCGTCCCTGTAGAAGAAACAGCTGCTGCCATCTGTGACAACTGGCAGAAAAAAAACCAGGAAATCTATCAGTACCTGATAGAGCAGCTGTTCTGAATGTAACGCCTATGCAAAAACCGCAGGTGCATCACTGCTCCTGCGGTTCTTTTTATCTCATGATCTCACTCCAGCTTGATATGCCAATGATCGACTTGGCAAAATCCGTATACTGGGCATGATTTGGTGTATCTATATATTTGTATACATTGTAGGACTGCTTTGGACTTCCGTTTGCATGGTTTAACCCAAAGGCAAGTCCCTGTGCCACTTCTTCTGAAGCATCGGTCTCACGGTTTAAGAGGAAACCATCAATATGAGGATTATTCTCTACCCGGTAATACGCATAGGCGATCGCAGCCGCCTGCAGTGCCTCCCCTGCTGTGGAGGTGTAGCCCTGTTCACTCAGGATAATGCTTCTGACCTCTCCGTCATCTGTCCGGTAGGCATCCTGTGCCATATAATTGGTCAGCACCTCGATATTGGCCATTGTGATCATGGACGTATCCGCACTGTGGGTGACCAGCTTATTTGACTTCCAGATCCTTGCCTCTGTCAGAGGTACATTGTAAGGATGCTGGGAAAGACCCCAGTCAATATTTCCCGAGGACTTAATATTTCTGTTAAATTCATCCACAATATCACGGCCATCATAGTTCGTATTGTTCTTCAGATTCCTGTCCCACTGCTGATCGATCGGCATGTATACTCTGGCACTGCTGCTGACACTCTTGATCGCAGTATAGAAAACCCGGAAAGCCTTGGCATATTCCTCCACATATTCTGAGGTGCCCACACGCTCCATATAATTCCATTCTTTTCTGGCATTGATCTCATTGGCAATGACCCAGTTGGAGATCCGCCCGTGGCTGTTACCGGAATATCTCTCTGCCAGGAAAGTACCGATCGCCGCCATATAGTCCACTCCGGATTCCTCTGCTCCGTTGAACATATAATAGGGAGCTGCCCCATAGCTTCTGGACTTCGGATGAATGAGCTGTGGATAGGAGCCGGAATAATTATTCAGGATAATTGCTGTCGTAGAGATCCCCTTGGCTGTCAGTGTACTGAATACAAGATCATACTCTGCGATCACCTGCCCGTTCAGTGTGTAGGTTTTTCCGTTATAGGTATACTGGATCGTCGGGTAGGCACTGTGGGTACTCGGACCGAGCAGTCTTGCTACCGGAATATTATAGGCAGCCTGCTTGATCCCAAGATCATCCAGTTCGTTTCCTCTGAGCTTGTTGGGATCCACAAGAAGTCCCTTTTTCGTTGCAGGCACCTGATAAACAGAGCCATATTTAGCGATCGCTTCCGGATTGGTGATATACCTTGGTCCTGTCACTGCCAGATACTTTCCATCCTTCTTCACCGCTACAACAAATTTCTTGTAAAGCTTACTGGCGGAATAATTGTAATTTAATGGTGTAGAGAATTCTGCCCCTTCATCCTTATAAAGCCTGGAAAGATATTCGGCATCATCCGGGATCGTATTATCATAAGTATTGAGAGCAAACAGATAATAATACTTATCATCACTGGCAGGTATTCCCTCTCCCTTGACCTTCACATTAACCTTGCCTGCAGAGCCATCGATCAGACAGGACTCCAGCGTTGCAAAATCTGCTGCATTCTCCTCCGTGATCTCTACTGTCTTAGGTCTTTTCTGATAGGATTCCTCCACAGCAGATTCTGCCGTCAGGATATGGTTGATGATGTTTGACCCGATTCCCTTCTGTGGTGCTTCTTCCTCCGGCTTTTCCTGTATCTGTATATCATTCCCCGGCACTTCTGTAATTTCTTTTCCGGCGTTTTCCCTGAACACAAGGAAATATAAAATAACGCCTGCTATTAGTGCTGCTGGCATCAGAATTGCCAGGATCGTCAGGATCCTTCTTCTGAGCGATACCCTTCTTTTTCCTTTCCTTCGCACTTTTTTCTTTACGGCTGGTTTTTTCCCGGTCGTCTCACTCATATCTCCGTTCCTTTTTCCCTCTTCATGCTCTTTCTTCATCTTGGATCAGCCAGATCTGTCTTCTTATCCGGCTCTGCCGCTTCTCTTTTCAGACGGCTCATATGTTCCCTGATCTTTACCTCATATCCATTCCCTGAAGGATGGTAAAATTCCTTCCCATTCAGTTCATAGGGAAGATACTGCTGTTTTACATAATTGTTCGGATAATCATGGGCATACAGATATCCGCTTCCATGTCCCAGCTTCGCAGCGCTCTTATAATGGGCATCCTGCAGATGCGGAGGGATCGGAAGATTTCCTGACCTTTCTACTTCACTCATCGCTTCTCCTATGGCCGCCACACAGGCATTGCTCTTTGGTGCGCAGGCCACATACATGGCTGCCTCTGACAGTATGATCTGTGCTTCCGGCATTCCCACTCTTTCTACCGCAAGAGAGGCATTCACTGCAACCTGGATCGCCTGTGGATCTGCCATTCCCACATCCTCAGAAGCGCAGATCATGATACGTCTTGCAATAAAGGTCACGCTCTCTCCCGCATACAGCATCCTCGCCAGATAATACACCGCCGCATCCGGATCAGATCCCCGCATACTTTTGATAAAAGCCGATACGGTGTCATAATGGTTGTCCCCGGATTTGTCATACCTGACAGCCCGCTTCTGGATACATTCCTGTGCTACCGGAAGCGTGATATGGATCTTTCCATCAGGTGCCCTCTCTGTCGTCATGATGCCAAGCTCCACCGCATTCAGTGCATGTCTGGCATCTCCCCCTGAAATATCCGCAAGAAAATTAAGGGCATCTTCATCAATCTCTGCATCATATGCCCCCATTCCTCTCTCTTTGTCATAAACGGCACGATGGATCAGCTCCTTGATATCCTCAGCAGAAAGTGGCTTCAGTTCAAAAATAATGGACCTTGAGATCAGCGCCCCATTCACCTCAAAATAAGGATTCTCCGTTGTCGCCCCGATCAGGATCACTGTACCATCTTCCACAAAGGGAAGCAGATAATCCTGCTGGCTCTTGTTAAAGCGGTGGATCTCATCTATGAAAAGAATCGTCTTCTTTCCATACATGCCAAGGGTATCCTTCGCCGCCTTTATTACATCCTCCATGTCTTTCTTGCCGGCTACCGTGGCATTGATCTGGGTAAATTCCGCACTGGTCGTTCCGGCGATAACCTTGGCAAGGGTTGTCTTACCGGTTCCCGGCGGTCCGTAAAAAATAATGGAGCTGAGCTTGTCTGCCTTGATCGCCCGGTAAAGCAGCTTGTCCCTACCGATGATGTGCTGCTGTCCCACGACCTCGTCCAGTGTCCTTGGCCGCAGTCTTGCTGCCAGAGGAGCTTCCCTTTCCATACTCGTGCTCCTCATATATTCAAATAAATCCATTTCTTAATACTCCTCTGCCGCGTCGATCTCTTCCTGCTCCTGTTCAATCGGCTGTACATATCCCGGTGTATGACGTAAATACATAGCCCAGTAGCCACATCCCACAATACCTGCACCGCCTGCGATATTGCCCAGTGTTACCGGGAGCAGGTTTTTCAGCAGGAAGCTTGCAAGTGTCAGGGCATCCCCACTGACTCCATATTTCGGCATGGCCAGAAGCCCAGATACCCCAAAATAAATATCTGCGATACTGTGCTCAAACCCACAGAGTACAAACAGCATGACCGGCCAGAAGCTCATCAGGAGCTTGCCGGATACCTTCTTCGCTGCAAAAGCTCCCCACACAGCTACACAGACCAGAATATTGCAGAGAACACCTCTGGCAAAGGCTTCTGGAAAAGTCTGGTTCACTCTCGTCAGTGCGGCTGCCACCATCTTTTCAGCAAGCCTGCCATCATAGAGTCCCGGGATTCCGGCATATACTACCATCACTGCCACAAAGGAAGCACCGATGAAATTGCCCGCAAATACAAAGAACCAGTTCTTCAGCATTTCTGTCAGTTTAATCTTCTTTTCCAAAAGAGAGATAATGATCAGGTTATTTCCGGTAAACAGCTCACTTCCGGCGATCAGCACCATTGCCATACCGGCAGGGAATACACAGGCACTTAACAGCCTTGCCACAGAAGGATTCTCTATCGTTGCTGAGGCTGTCGTTGATGCGATCCCCGCAAAGCCGATATAAATGCCGGCAAAAATACCAAGCACAAGCATCTTGAAGGCCGACAGTCTTACCTTGTGGAGCCCGATCTCCACGAAATTCTTCGCTATTTCCAAAGGTGAATGCATAACTTCATTCCTTTCTTCTTCAAATCTACAGGAAAAAAGCCTGCAGAATCCCTTCCGCAGGCCTTTCTACTTATTTTAGTATACAACATTACAGATTAATATTCAATGCCTCATAGGGGATCTCTACTCCAATATATCCGGCTGCATAAGGTCCATATTCATAAGGTGAATACTCGATCTCAATTCCATCTGTCCCATACCGCATCAGCATATCCAGCGATGCGTTATCGTAAAGGTCTGCATAGGCGGCATCCTCACTGTCCCAGCCGAAATAAGGATCCGGATTGTCCTTCCAGTTCTGTACACTGTACTGTGCCACAATATCCTTAAACTCCTCTACACTTCCCTGATACAGATCTGCCAATGTCTTTTCCTCTCCTGTAGTCAGATCAAACAGATAATGGCTGCGATAGGGATAGCCATGGGCACCACCAGTATATTCATAACCGCTGTAATCCACTGTCAGATAGTCTGATCCAAGCACTTCCACCCGGCTCAGCTCATTATCATAAGATAAAGGATACATGCTCCGGGAATATCCATCCAGTTCGTCATTCCCGGTCAGATAAGAGAGCTCCTGTGCTGCTCCATCTTCCGCATACCGGATATTCCCCTCCCAGATCTCCTTCAGGGTCTCATTGATCCGTTCTGCCTGCTCATAGGAGGGATCCAGCTTAAAGCATTCTTGATAATACTCATAAACATCAATGCCATAGCTGTCACTAACCACTGTTTTTTTAATGCCTTCTACTGTTCCATACTGTCTGAAATCACGTTTCTCATCCCATACGGAAAGGTAATTTCCAGAATAAGCTTTTCCTTCTGCCGGGGTTTTCCCGATTTCGTCTTCTGAAAGCACAGCCCAGCCAATGCTGTCCTCCTCCATGGCAGCAAAGTAATACCTTCCCTGATAAACATCAAAACCACTGACTCCTGCAGTAATCGTATTCATCGGCGGTCCGGCAAGTCTTCCCGCCTCATACAGAAAGGTTTCTTCTCCTGTCTTAAGCTCATAGCTGTAGATCTGTTTCCTGTCGAATACTTCCCTTTCTTCCTGTTTTTCCTCACTCTGATAATAGTACAGCTTATCCTCTGTAAGCTTTAACGGTATTGCCCTTTTATCCTCTGACTTCTCATTCCAGGTAAAGAGTGTCTGCTCTTCCCCTGTTCTATTATCATGCAGGATCAGACTTCCATCATACAGATCATATCTGTCCTCTTCCGGGTAATCTGTGTAGCTATATACCGTATAATCACTGTTTACCTCATCCACATCATACGTATCCTGAAGCAGTGCAGATTCCCAGAGAAGATTTCCATCCGTATCATAGCTGATCAGACGGTTTCCCTCACTGTCAAAGGTGATCAGTTCACCGCATGATTTCAGTGACTCCAGTGCTCTTTTCCAGTTTGCATAAATGCTTCCTTCTGCAAAGCCCGGAAGCTCTGCAAGCTTCTGATACCTGTCTCCCTGCTGCCAGCCCTCTGGCGTTTTCGTAAAATCGATGACCTTTGTTTCGGAGGAATTATTAAAATTCGCATAATCTTCCATCACGTACTCTACGATCAGGCTTCCGTCCACGTACTCCATCTGCAGTGCCCAGCTCATCGTGTCATCAATATCCAGGAGTACTGTTTCCTCTCCGTCCTCTACCGCACACAGCCTGCGTTCCAGCTCCCCGCTGTCTGTGCTTTCGGAATTCTGCTCCTGATAAACAGCCACAAACACTATTCCGTCCCCATAGACTGCACTCTGCACATAATATCCTTCCCCGGCTTCGTACAAAAGGTCTGCTGTGCCATCCGGCTGCACACCTACGACCTTCTTCCTTCCTGCAAGGAGCAGCACATCCTCTGCCTGATCTTCCCTGCCGGTTTCGTCCTCTGCGCTCAGATCCTCATCTGCCTGTGCATCTGTCTGTCCTGCTTCCTGCTGCTTCACTTCGCCTTCTGCTCCTACCGGTAAATCTGCGTCAGCTTTTCCTGTGCAGCCTGCAGATACAAATATTACTGCCAGCAGGATCGCCAGAAACCAGCCCTGTTTTCTTTTCCATGTACACTTCATCTTTATTCCCCTCTGTTATGCGGTTTCTTTGGATTTCAGTGTAACATAGAGAGGCTAAGAACTCAATGAATTTGATTATGAATAAATGTTCAAAAACTGCATATACAATAAAATAATTACTTGTGATTTTATTGTCCCCATGCTATAATACTCAGAAATAATTTCATATTATAGCCTGAAACAATGATTGTTTTCCCGCTCCCCTTAATGGTATAATATGAATAAGAAAATAAATTCTGGTCACTCATCAATACAAAAGGAGGAAATTTCCATGGCTGTATTAGCAAAACCTGTTAATAAAATATCCATCATCAAAAGGCAAAATTCCTCTCAATTCGTTCAGGAATTCAATACCAACAAGGTATCCGGTGAATTTCTTGATTCCTGTAAAAAGGCGGCAAATCTCTTTGCAAAACGAAAATAATTTTCACCCTCATACACATATAGAATATTTTAATCCTGATGTGACATCATTGGCAAAAGCATATCAGGATTCTTCGTCTGCCCTTTCTCATTTCCATGCGGGAAAATATTATGATTCTTTTGATGATTTCATAAAAAAAGAGGCTGTTCAATATCAAAACTCTGGTGATGGCGTCTCCTATGTGGTCTGGAATGTTTTTTATGATGATACCGGTCAGGAAGAAAAAAGAGAAATTGTTGCCTACTATACACTTTCCACAACCTCCATCCCCTACGAAGACCGGATACGTCTTGACCCAGATGAAGCTCAGAAGTACAACAAAGAGTTTGATATACAGATCTGTGGCATTCCAGCAATAGAAATCAAAATGTTTGCCGTCAATGAAAAATACCAGATCAGTCAAACAAAATTTCATCCACCGTTACAAATTCGTACCCCTCCTTCAATAACTGATCCACTACCATGAGTGCAGCCTGCACGGTAGATTCATACTCATCATGCATGAGGATAATATCATTTTCTCCGGCTTTTGCCAGAATGCTTCTTGCGATACAGCCGGCATTGGATGAACACCAGTCCAGAGGATCCACAGTCCAGAGTACAGGAAACATATTCAGTTCTGTTTCAAAGGTTTTGTCCCATGCGCCATAAGGCGGCCTTACATATTCCGTCTCCTTTCCGGTAATATCATAAATCACCTGATTGGTTCTGATCAGTTCCTCCTTAAATGTATCTCTGTTGGAGGGGCGCAGCTGTACATGGCTGTAAGTGTGATTTCCAATCAGATGTCCTTCTTCGTCCATTCTTTCAATCAGCTCCGGATAGTTTTCTGCCTGTTCGCCGGTCACAAAAAAAGTAGCCTTCACCTTTCTTTCCTGAAGGCCATCCAGGAGCTGCTTCGTATATACCGGATGAGGACCGTCGTCAAAGGTGATGGCTATTTTCTTATTTTCAGGCTCTTCCACCTGTTCTGCATCTGCCAGTGTTTCCTGGATTTCCTCTCCTTCACAGAAAACTGCTGAAAAATCTGTTTTTTCCTGCCTCTTTTCCTGCTCTCCGTGCCAGGCATTAAGCAAAACCAGAGCAAGCAATAATAAAAGAAGCATACAGGACAGGATTCTTTTCGTAAGGCTCATGAAGGAAATCTCCCTCTTTTGCTCTCTTATCCTATCTATATGCTTCTGCATTTCTATCCATGTCTTTTCAGGAAAATAAGCCGCAGGCGGTTCACTAAAAGCTTGCAATAATTTTTAGCAGGCATAAAAACACTATCTGTAGCAGATATCAAATGCTGGTCTCATATCCTCTACACACCGATCCCAAGCGTCCTGATCAGAGCATAAACTGCTGCGCACAATACCACAGTAAGCAGCAGCATGGCAAAGATCTGCCCTCTTTTATCTGCCTCCTTCTGACTTATCGCACGTCTTCTTTTCTTCTCTGTTTTCTTTGGTTCTTCTGCTACATCAATAAATTCAAGTTCTTCTTTTTGCATATCACATCACCTCTCACAGCTATAACGTGATTATAGCAAAAATTTCTTCAAAAAAACTGTAGCCATTCTTAAAGCTGTCTAAAGATTTTCTTAAGGCAGCTCAGGCTGTAAATTCACTGTACAGTGCCACATGGTCATAAATACACCGCCATGCACTGGTAGAATCGGCAGTCACACAGATATAACCGTTTCCGTTCTGATCCTCTCCATAGCTGGCTGCACAGTTTCCGGACTGCACCACATACCCGGTCTTGCCACAGACGATCTCTGCCCCGGTTTCCTTATCCTCGATCCGGCGCAGAAACCAGTTGGATATGGTAATCCCATCCGGGTGCTCTGCCGTAGCAGATGTCGTATAAGTATGTGCTGACATAACCTCTCTGCAAAGTGGATTATCCATCGCCGCTTCCATGATCATCGCCATATCATAAACTGTGCAGCGATGTGCCTCATCATATAATCCGACACAGTTGGTAAAATGTGCCGTGTCAGAAAGGCCAAGCTTCTGCAGCTTTTCATTCATCAGCTCCACAAATGCCTCCTGACTCCCGGCCACATAGGTTGCCAGTGCCAGTGCAGCATCTGCGCCGGAGGGCAGGATCGTTCCATAGAAAAGATCCTGTACTGTCACCCTTTCATTCTCTGCAAAGCCCACACTGCTGCAGTCGTTACTGTAGCTGTAGTCTGTAATATCTATAGTGATCGTCACCTTATCGTCAAGATTCTTTTCCTCAATCTGCTCTGCTGCCACAAGTACCGTCAGGATCTTGGTCATGGATGCCGGATCAATGACCTGTCTGGCCGCCCGCTGTGCAAGGATCTCATTTTTCCTCAGATCGATAAAAATAGCATTGCTGCTGATGACCTCCTCGCTGACTGCTTTCATATCCGGCGATTCTGCTGCCTCATATATTTTATTTTCTTCAGGCTCTGCTGCCTGTACTTCTGCTGGCTCTTTCTGATCTGCTAAAGGTAAGGACTCCTCTGCTTCTGTTTCCGCCACTGCCTGAAGCTCTGCTGTTTCTGTCTGTACACCCTGCTGTTCTTTATTCTTATTTCTTTTTGAAATACCATTACCGATCAGAACAACCAGAACAGCTATAAAAACTACAGCTCCAATTGCACCAAAGCGGAAGTACTTCCGAAACAGTGCCTGCTGCTTCTTCTTACGCTTCATCTCTGCGAGCCGGTGCTGCCTTCTTTCTCTGGCTGCATCATATTCATCAAACTGCTCTTCCAATAATCAAACTCCTCTATATACACTGCTGCTTCCGCAGCCGCTTGTTTTCCTTCTGCGCACACAAAGAACAGGATAGCCTTACGGCTATCCTGCAATAAACTGATTCTTCTCTCCATCGTAGATATATCCTATCCTGGAAAGTGTCTTCTGTATCTGCTCCTTATCCTCATCCAGATCCTCACAGAGAGCATCCAGACTTCCATAAAAATCACGGAGCTTCATATTTATAATACTCAAAAGCATATCTGCGTCCTGCGGTAACATCCTGTAACCTCCTGTCTGTTTCTGCAGTCCTTATGCTTTCTTCTCCACCCTGGCTGTAAGCTCTCCGTTCACTGCATCGATCAGGATCGTATCACCCTCATCCGTCTCATCAGCAAGGATCAGCTTGGCTGCCAGTGTTTCAACATATTTCTGTACATATCGCTTCAAGGGCCTTGCACCATAAACCGGATCATAGGCATTCTCCACGATCAGGTTCTCTGCTTCCGGAGTCAGCTTTACGGTAAGCTCCTTATCTGCAAGTCTCTTATTCAGGTCTGCAATGATAAGTTTAATTATGCCACCGATATTATCTCTGGTCAATGGTTTGAACAAAATCGTTTCGTCCAGACGGTTCAGGAATTCCGGTCTGAAGTGAGCACGCAGATCATTCATAACCTGCTTCTCTGCTTCTTCACTGATATTGCCCTTCTCATCAATTCCATCCAGCAGATAGGATGCTCCGATATTGGATGTCATGATCAGGATCGTATTCTTAAAGTCTACGGTACGCCCCTGGGAATCCGTGATACGTCCATCATCCAGTACCTGCAGAAGTACATTAAATACATCCGGATGAGCCTTTTCGATCTCATCAAACAGGACAACGGAATACGGTTTCCTCCTGACGGCCTCTGTCAGTTGTCCACCCTCTTCATAACCAACATATCCCGGAGGCGCTCCGATCAGTCTGGACACAGAATATTTCTCCATGTACTCGCTCATATCAATACGCACCATATTGTTCTCATCATCAAACAGGGCTGCTGCCAGAGCCTTGGCAAGCTCCGTCTTACCTACACCGGTAGGTCCGAGGAACAGGAAGGAACCGATCGGCTTTCTGGGATCCTTGATACCTGCCTTGGAACGGATGATCGCCTCTGTCACCTTCGTAACACCCTCATCCTGTCCAATGACTCTCTTATGCAGCTCCTCATCCAGATGCAGTGTCTTGTTTCGTTCACTCTCCGTCAGCTTGGCAACCGGGATACCTGTCCATCTGGAAATGATCCTTGCGATCTCCTCTTCGGATACGCTCTCATGAACCAGGGAAAGATCCTTATTCTTTACGTTTGCTTCCTCGATCTCAAGCTGCTTCTTCAGGCTTGGAAGGGTACTGTAGTTCAGCTCACTGGCCTTGGCAAAATCACCCTCCCGCTGAGCAATCTCTATCTGATTATTAACATTTTCAATTTCCTCACGGAGCTTTGACAGCTTCTCAACGGAAGCCTTTTCATTCTCCCACTGTGCCTTTCTGTTACTGAACTCTTCCTTCAGCTCAGCCAGCTCCTTCTGAAGATCCTGAAGTCTCTCCTGACTGAGTCTGTCATCCTCCTTTTTCAGGGCGATCTCTTCAATTGAAAGCTGGTCGATCTTACGCTTCAGCTCATCCAGCTCTGTAGGCATGGAGTCCAGCTCCGTCTTGATCAGGGCACAGGCTTCATCCACCAGGTCAATCGCCTTATCCGGCAGGAACCTGTCAGAAATGTATCTGTGAGAAAGCACTGCTGCACTGACGAGGGCATTGTCCATGATCTTGACACCATGGTAGACCTCATATCTCTCTTTCAGTCCACGGAGAATGGAAATAGTATCCTCAACAGTAGGCTCCTCTACCATAACCGGCTGGAAACGACGCTCCAGTGCTGCATCCTTCTCAATATACTGACGGTACTCGTCCAACGTGGTTGCCCCGATACAGTGCAGCTCACCTCTTGCCAGCATAGGCTTTAACATATTACCGGCATCCAGTGCACCATCTGTCTTGCCTGCACCAACAATGGTATGCAGCTCATCAATGAACAGAATGATCTGTCCCTCACTGTTCTTCACATCCTCAAGAACCGCTTTCAGACGCTCCTCAAATTCTCCTCTGTACTTGGCACCCGCTACCAGTGCTCCCATGTCCAGTGCAAAAATCTTCTTATCCTTCAGTCCCTGCGGTACATCACCTTTCACAATACGCTGTGCCAGACCTTCTACAACTGCTGTCTTACCTACACCAGGCTCACCGATCAGAACCGGGTTGTTCTTCGTCTTACGGGAAAGGATACGGATCACATTCCTGATCTCGTTATCCCTGCCAATAACCGGATCCAGCTTCTGGTCTCTGGCTTTCTCTACCAGATCCTGTCCGTATTTGGTAAGTGTATCATAGGTCGCCTCCGGATTGTCGCTGGTAACTCTCTGATTGCCTCTTACCGTAGACAATGCCTGTAAAAACCGCTCTCTGGTGATGCCAAACTCACGGAACAGCTCCTTCATGGAAGGACTCGGATACTTGATCATGGCGAGCATCAGATGTTCCACAGAGACATACTCATCTCCAAACACCTTCATCTCATCCTCAGCAGAGATCAGTACCTTGTTCAGATACTGCCCCACATAGGACTGTCCTCCCTGAACCTTGGTTCTCTTACTGATCATCTCTTCGACTTTGTTCACAAAGTACTGCTGATTGATCTCCATCTTCTCGATCATTTTTAAAATCAGGCTGTCCTCCATAGTCAGCAGACTATAAAGAAGATGCTCCTGCTCTATTTCCTGATTGCCATAATCGCTGGCAATTTTCTCACATCCCTGTACGGCTTCCATAGATTTCTGGGTAAATTTATTGATGTTCATAAGCACACCTCCTACTCATGTTCTATTGATACTATAACACCAGTTGTTAGCACTGTCAACAGGTGAGTGCTAATTATTTGTGAAACTTCTGTGAAATCTATGAGTCACGCATATTTCCTGGAAAAGCTTTTCCTCCGCCCCACCTGACAGGAAGATCTCTTTTAAAACAGATCCAGCATATTATCAAGATATATTTCTTCCCTGACCCGAAGCTGATACTCCGGCTTTGTCATATAATAAAGAAGAAACTCCAGTATCAGCGCACTGCCAAGTCCCCGGCCTTCAATCTTAAAGTTGGAAAATCCCATAGGCAGATACACGTTCCTTATGTCGTCAATACCGATAAATCCCGGATTTTCCATTGCTTTTGAAAAGCGATAACCCTCCCTGATATCCGGTGCCTTGCAGGAAAAATCAGGACAGACTTCCCCAAGATTCTTTCTACTGACTGCTTCGTAGCAGCGTTTTCTGTCTTTACACCCAAAGAAACAGCACTCATTACACAGAAATTCTACCTTGTCCCTTTGCTCCTCTGTCAGTGTCTGCAGTCTGTCAAAAGCTTTATTTAACCGGAAATCCGGCACCACATACAGGAACTCTGATCTTTCCACTTCTTCTCTGAACTGTTGAAAATCTGTCAGTACTTTGGTCGTAGAGGAAACAAAATAGAGATTTGGATACTTTTCTTTTATGTAATCCAGCAGAAGATCAGAATAAATAATAACTCCATTCCTGATTTTGCTGCCCGCATCAAACAGTCTGCAGAGGTCATTGCATTTTTTATCTGAAAGATGTTTCTTAGTAAGCAGTGAATTGCTGAAAGTCAGTCTGGCAGAAATTCCATATTTCTCCATGAGAGAAAGAGCCTCCAAAGGGTCATGGTCTCCAAAGGATGTCCGTCCTCCGCCCCAGATACAGTCCGAGGGTGCCCCATAGACAGATCCAATTTCACACCAGTCATAAAAATATTCCCTGTGAACATAAAACAGCGGCAAAAAGGCACTGTAAAACTCATAAAATTCAAACAACCCGGGAAGATGATAATATGCTGTCTCTTTTTTCACGCTCTCCATCTCCTATCTGTACTCCAGTATTTCTTCCATCTTCTTTCTTGAAGTAGCCCCACAGAATATTAAAACGCAGTAATCTGGTCTATCGCGTACAATGGCAGATTGACGAGCCATTCTTCTTTTTTATAATCTGCCATAGATGTACGAACAGATATTTCAGGTGAAAATTTTTCCTGATAACTCTTCAAACTCTTCGCTCTGAGATTTACCTCTGCTTTTACTTCAACTGGGACAATCTTTCCTCCTGTGCCAACCACAAAGTCAATCCCGCAGGAGCCTCTGTCATTGGTGTAATAATAAATATCCAAATCCTCAATATTTTTTAACTGCTGGCAAACATATTGCTCTGTCAGTGCGCCTTTAAATTCTACAAAAAGATCATTTCCATCAAGCAGCGTATGCTGACGCAGTCCGGCCATACAGCCAAGAAGTCCAACATCCACTACAAACAGTTTAAATGCCTTCAGGTCCTCATAAGCCCGCAAAGGAATACCTGCCGTATTGACACGGCTGATTTTATGAACAAGTCCACAATCACTGAGCCACATAATTGCCGCCTCATAATCCTTCGCGCGAGCCCCTTCCCTGACAAGGCCATAAATAAACTTCTTATTTTCCTTCGCCAACTGAGAAGGAATACTGTTCCATATCATACGTAATCTCGGAACGATTTCATTAGGTGCATGCTTTGAGAAATCCTGTTCATAGGCCATAAGAATCCGCCTTTGAATTTCGCGAACCTCATTAAAATCTTTATTCTCTGCGAAGCTTTGCACAGCTTCAGGCATACCACCAACATAATAATAGTGTTTCAGTGCGTCAATATATGTCAGCTTAAAACTTGTGATCATTTGAAAATCCCGTTTGTCAATCAGCTCAGCAAATCTTTCCTGCCCATTTGCCATCAGAAACTCTCTGAAAGAAAGAGGATAAAGATTCATGAAATCTACCTTGCCAACTGGAAAAGATGTTCCCTGATGCAGAGCAATGCCAAGTAAGGAACCTGCACACACAATATGATACTGCGGCGCATTTTCATAAAAATATTTAAGTGAAGAAAGGATAATGGGATCTCTCCATTTATCTTTATGTCCTCATGGTCATAGACAAAGTTTCCCGTGGAAAGATTGACCGAATCGCTGCTGTACTGCTGTCACGGATACACCTAACATATCATTCTCAATCTCGGCAAGCAGTTCCGCCAAGTCTTCCGTAGTTTCGTACCAGCCTACTTTCAAATCTTTTAATCTCTGGGTAAACTCTGCATAACTTAAGTTTACGTCCCCTGTTTCCAGAAGACCTCTTAATTCTGCAATCCTGCCTTTTACAGAACCTAGCACTTCCTATATGCTGCTCATGCTCTGGGCAAGGCTGTTGTCATAAGAAGGCATATCATTGATAAGTTTTGTAAGGATCTTATCCATCCGGTCTATCGTATCCTGATAGATATCCTTTTTAATGTTCCTGACAGGCTGGCAATATCAGAGCCTAAAGCACCGATCTAATATTCCCCGTCAATCCCGCTGTAATGCCGGAGGTTGCCGAAATGGAAATCTCCATCTTCTGGCTGATGCGGATTGCTTCATTCAGGATGGATTTTCCCTGTGTGAGCAGTTCACTTAAACTGTTTATGTCAAAAGCATTGTTCCGGTCCAGGGTTATATCTTAGTATTCTTCCATTTGTTTCCTACTCATATATCATTACATATACACACAATAAATTTCATATAAGATAAAGGCATAAGCCATTCTTGCAAATAATCAGTTATCAGATTCTAATTCAACAAATACATCACTCCCTTTCTGATATATCAAACAATCTTCTCTCCAATTATTTTGTGATTCTTTGTTTTCCATGTTATGTGCATCAATACGAATACTATTACCATTTATTTTTATCAAATATAAATCCACTCTGGGATTCTCTTTAGATACTATAAATTCAACTACTGCTTGAATTTTTTGTGTTAAAAGACTATCTTTTAACTGTATTTTACTATTGTTTAGGGACTTATCCTCATCATAATAATATACACTTTCAGCTCTCACTATCTCCCAATTTTCATCTTCATTAGCACATTTTACTTCAAGACTTCCTATATAATTATCAATATCATCTAACTGATAAACAAAAACCACCGTACTTATTTCTAAGTTACTATCCAAGTACACATTTATATATGACAAGCCACACACTTCTTTCCATTCTGATATATAAATAAGTATCTCTGATTGTACCTCTGTTAAATCTAAAGATTCCAACACTATACTGTCATTCTCATCAACAAATATTTCATCAAACGATGACTTTGCAGTATTCTCTTCGAAAAATATAGTTTTTATAACTCTGCTCGTAAAATAAAAACCAATTATGCAGACAAATATAATCATACTAATTATAATGATTGTATCTATCCTGGGCTTCCTTATTTTAATCATTTCTCCTCATTTACACACCGTAATGTATTTTATATTTTCTCGCCATTATATAACTTAAACGCTATAAAATCTGCATTACGCTTTGCATCATCTATAGTTAAGAACTTCTTCCCGTTATATTGCCATAAACACTTACCATTGCCATATACCAGACCATAGTTTTCTCCAAACTTGCTTTTTACAATCGTAAAACTATGTTCCCCAATCCTTGCTGTCCAATTTCCTTTTTCACTTTTCTTCCAATATGCAAGACTTTCTTGTCTTGTTTTACTGATCAAGCAACCATATACGCCATTTTTTCTGTATTTCTCCGCAATAAAAAGTTTTCGCTTTTCATATCCCTCTAACGAAATATTATTAACAAAATTAAAGAAGTTCGGTACTTTATACTCAAATAAGGTCTCATTCGCAATAGCAAAATCTTCTGCTTGCTTTGAATCAACTTTACATGTATGAAAAACTTCAAACCAAAGCTTTCCATTCCATTGATCATAGTACACTGTTGGTTCAGTTTTTTCCAGTTCAAAGAATAAATCAATTTCGTATGTTGTTCCATTACAAACAATTTCTTTTTCCACTTCAACACCCTTAATAAAGAGTTTTACCTTTTCATCATTAAACATAATTATTAATTCATCAACTGTAGCCAATGCTTCTTTGTTTCCTTGATGTGTTAAGCTTTCACACTCACCTCTAGACTTACTAGTATGATTACCTGTACTATTCCCTTTTCTACGAAAGCCTTGGTTAAGTCCTTTTCTTACTAATATCATAGGGACACTCTTATTTTGACTCCGATACAGTCTTTCTTTTATATAAAGAAATTCCTCTTTGTTATCATATTCCAGTCGCTTTAATTTCTTTAAACTTGTTTTCTTAAATTCCTGACTTCTTTCATCATAATACCAACTTGTAATCAACATGTAATCGCTCCTTCGTAATGCTTCCTTGCTATATATAAATTTATCGTTTCGTTGCAGCTTTCTCCTCCTGTTGTATCAAGTTCATCAAGCTATCAAGTTACTACAATCCATGTATTTCTTCCTGCAACTTTTCAAGAAACACAAGGATATCTTTAAATTCCGGTATATTTCCATATATCATATTCCGCATAGCCTTGTAATCATCTTCTAATTCTTTATGTATCCGCTCTCCCGGTACAAGCATAATGGTTTCTAAAGTTGCAGTTTCATAATGTGCACCTTTGGCATAATAGAATTTCTGCTTAAATACCACGTCTTTTTCTAACAACTCTTTTCGTTTAAATGCTCTTTCCTTTACCCATGAATTGCCCATATTATACACATCATATAGATGTCTTGCATATCTGGCAGGCAACGGCTTTCCCTCCGGGAAATTTGCAATTTTATGTAATATGGTGAGTTTTTCCCAGAAAGCTCTCTCAACATCAATGGTCAAAACCGATGTATCTTTTTGGGAAAAAATATCCGGATATTTTTCAGCTGCAAATGGAGTTACTCTTGTCTCATGAGATGGCATCCATTCTGCCAATGGTCCAATTTCCAATCTTACACAAGAACGTAAATACTCAGCCTCAAATATCTGCGGATAATAAAAATTAACCACCATCTCATCTTCTGTATCAAGTGAAATCCATTCTCCATCCCCCAGTTTTTCTTTCATTTCTATATTCAACTGGGGTATCAATGCCTCTTTATAGAATTTTGCTGCTTCCGAATTAATTTGCTTATTAAATATATCCTGCTTGGTTTTCGTTCTTTCTTCCCAAGGATTCACCTCGTCATTAATTATTTTTCGCCAGTCCAAAATCAAATCTATATCCTCGGAAAACCGCTCAATAACATGGTATGATTTAGAAAGGCTTGTCCCACCTTTAAATACAAAAGTATTTTTGTACTTACAATCATGGAATAGATGATCCAACATAAAACACACCCAAAAGTCTTTCTCTATTACATTAGGCTGCATTCCCATAGAAATTGCAGTGGCTTGAAATAATTCAGTTCTGTCTTTTATCTGTAATTTTGCAACTTCTTTCATTATTCAGCACACACCTTTCTGATTATTGTATATACCCATTCGCTTACACCTGTTGCTTCCTCTAACATCTTTTTCTTCTCTACTTCAGGCAATCTATTTCTCAAACTCAAAATAATACCGTCATCAACACGGTCTTTCCCCAACGTCTTTAGTGCCTCAATAACCAAAGTGGTTGTCTCAGACATAAATGAAATTTCGCGATTTGCACGATGCTTAAAAGACAGCGTGATATTTTCCCAAGAAAACTTTCTATATGGTCCGTCACTGATATAGGACCAGACAACCGGAACCTGCGTTGATAGTCCTAATTTATTTAATGCTACGTCTCCACATGGCGCAATGGTCCAACGAAAACTTCTAGCAATAGCATGCGCTACCCTTTCAGGATTTGCCGGAATATATTCCTTCAACAAATTGCTATATACAGGCTTTTCATAAACTCCGTCAATGATTCTGCGAATGTTTTTCTCCTCAACCTGCCTTCCAAGACATTTTCTTACAGTTGTTGTCGTAGCAATATCGGTAAAATCTGATGTTAAAAATACCGTTCCCGGTTCAGCCAATTCTATTCTCTTCTTAATTTCTGTATATATGCCATTTGCCATAAATCCGCTCTCCTTGTTTTGTCACGATAATTATATAATTTTCGTGACATTTTTTCAATAATATTTTATGCATTATCTAAAAAAATATTTAATTTAACAATACAAATTTTCAAAATTAAACAGGCGAAGGTTATTTCACAGCCCTTCGCCCGATATAGACATTCTCAATTATCTATTTTATTCCCCAACTTTATTTTATAGCGTCTACAATCTTCTGCATACTTCAAACCTTCAATCGACCACGGATCCATTCCCATATCAATAAGAATTTTCTTCTGTCGTAAGTACACTATGATAATATTTTCTAAATTTCGCAATGCTTTGACTGATTCTCATCCAAAAATTACAACGAACTTTTGCTTGACTATCACATTTTTTACACCAAACTTTGTAATTATACCATCATTTTTTACATTATATTATCGTTTGCCGGAATGCGACGACCGGAGCCATCTCGAAATAGTTTAACTATGCAGAACCGGATGCTGCCGATTACCAGCGCATCAAATCGAGAAAAGGCAGCCTCCCTCATCAGGAAGCTGCCTTTACAAACTCTGTCAGTTTCTGTCTTGCGTCCGGGCTCAGATGCTTTGGCACCTGAATCTGGATCACCGCATATTCATCACCTTTTTCCGAAGCATTCTTCATGGATACGATTCCTTTGCCCTTCAGCCGGATCTTTGTTCCGGACTGGGTTCCTTCTTTGATCTTGCAGCTTACCCGCCCATTTAAGGTAGGTACGATCGCCTCACCGCCAAGGGCTGCTGTTGCAAAGGGAATTTCAACTGTGGTATAAATGTCCATGCCCTTCCGTTCAAAGCCGGGCTTCTTAAGGACATTGACCTCCAGAAGCATGTTACCGGCACCGCCGCCATTTCTTCCCGGCATGCCTTTGCCTTTCAGCCGGATCTTCTGTCCGGAATCAATACCTGCGGGAATATGCACCTGCAGGGACTCTTCTTTCCCGTCTGGTGACCGGAAATGAATCACCTTATCAGCGCCAAGGGCTGCCTCTTCAAAGGTAACATCCACCTTAGCCAAGACATCCTCTCCTTCCTGGCTGTGGCTTCTGCCCCCTCTTCCAAAGAACCCGCCATCATCCTCAAAATCCTGCGTGTGGAAGCCTTTCGAATGGAAACCATTGCCGAAGCCCTTTCCTTTGAAGCCTCCGAAAATACCATCAAAAATATCATCCAGATTATCTCCGGAATAATGGAACTCCTGATAGCCGCCACCGGGACCGCCATTAAAATGGAAGGTACCATCTGAGCCAAAACCGCCCTGATAGCCACCGGCTCCGGAGTTGCCGCCCCCTTCGTCAAAGGCAGCATGGCCAAACTGATCATACAGTTTTCTCTTTTCCTTATCACTTAATATATTATAAGCCTCCGTGACTTCCTTGAATTTCTCTTCAGCGGAGGGATTGTCCTTATTCATATCCGGGTGATATTTCTTCGCAAGCTTACGGTATGCTTTTTTGATCGCTGCGTCATCTGCATTTCTTGCTACGCCAAGTACTTCATAATAATCTCGTTTATCAGCCACTGTTCTCACCCTCTTTTCTGCTTATTCAAAAAATGCCCCGGAAAGTCCGGGGCAGGTTACCTGTCATCCTTCAATGGCAACATGTTTCTTTGTTTCCACTGCCTTCGCTTCCTTCTTTGGAACATCCAGCTTCAGAATACCATTTTCAAACCTTGCATGAATATCGGTATCAAGGATATCCTCACCTACATAGAAGCTTCTGCTCATTTCACCGGCATAACGCTCTCTGCAGATGTATTTACCTTTCTTATCGGCTTCATCCTTGTCAAGTCCCTTGGCTGCTGATACAGTCAGATAACCGTTTTCAAGCTGAACCTCGATCTCATCCTTCTTGAATCCCGGCAGATCCATGATCACTTCATATCCCTCATCGGTCTCCCTGATATCTGTCTTCATCATGTTCTTCGCATGCCTGCCATACAGCTTCTTATTTACATCCGGGAATCCAAAACCATCCATTAAATCATCAAAGAAATCTCTTCCATATACACTAGGCATTAACATAAGTCATTCCTCCATTCTTTCCTCTTCCTTTGTTCTACATGTAATATAACACCTATTATTAGCACTGTCAAGTGGTGAGTGCTAATTTTTTGTGAAGATTTTGTGAACGCTGCGAGTCATGCACATTTACGTGAAAGAGCCTTCTTTCAAGCTTGCTTGGTAAAGATGGCTCTTTCATGGAAATGTATAGGGCGACAGCCCGACAGCGAGGGAATTCTTTCCCGAGCTGTGCATGGCATATCTCACAGCTAGCATAGTTTCTGGCAGGTTCATTTCAGACATTTCATTCTCCACGTGAGACTTTTCTTGCCATTAACTGTCATCTCCCTTCTCTGTCTTTTGAACTGCTTCGGCAATCTCTTGTCTGTCTTTTTGCGAAGCAGATATATAAGTCTGCCGCACAACACTCTTGTTGTAACTGCTGTTCCGCATCTGGTTCATTACCTTGTGGTGAATTGCTGCCTCCAGTTCCTGTCTGCTCTTTTCCATATTTGCCTTCAATTCTTCCAGCGACATGGATTCATATTTCGGATTTTTTGCTCTGCTCACTTTGTCGTCCTCCTTCATTTTTCTGTAAATAAAAAGAACCGGCTTATTCATAAATGCCGATTCCTGGGTATAAAAAAACTGAGGTCATTGTTCCATGATTAGGAAATGCTGACCTCAGCGTTTTTGAAATATTTAATTGTTGCTCTATATGGAATAAAAGTTTTGCTCGCCATTGCTGTATAAATTTAAACTCACATCCCATATCAGGATTTCTTTAATTCTTCCCTATACAATT
>ERZ826242.725-NODE-725-length-43972-cov-4.465719_pt1 | contig 43972 bp, 44 predicted proteins | sample MGYA00519871_ERZ826242 | MGnify/ENA primary metagenome ERZ826242 (study PRJEB31778, sample SAMEA3449226) | human gut metagenome | biome: human gut; feature: human-associated habitat; material: faeces | place: United Kingdom | collected 2010/2012 ... | reverse complement strand
TGAAGGGTGAAACGGCAAACGAGAAACAATTACGACAAGGAAAGGAAGGTATTTTTTCGTATGGCAGGACAGATTTTTATGCGTGTGGACGAAGTGGCTGAGGAGCTGGGAGTATCTAAACCCTACGCTTATAAACTCATTAAGCGAATGAATGAGGAACTGGCACAGACTGGCTGTATCACGATTGCTGGCCGGATTGACCGGAAATTCTTTCATGAAAAATTCTACGGTACGAGGACTGAGACGAAAAGGAAGGAGGGCTAAATATGGCTGCATTCAAAAATAAAGACAACGGAACAAGGTATGTTCAGTTCCGTTACACGGACTGGAGGGGTGAGCGCCAGCAGAAGCTTAAACGCGGTTTTGCAACCAAAAAAGAGGCGTTGGCCTGGGAACGGGAATTCCTGATGGAGAAACAGGCCGATGTAAATATGACCTTTGAGAGCTTTGTCTCTCTGTATGAGAAGGACATCAAACCCAAGTTGAAACTCAACACCTGGCTCACCAAAGAGAGTATCATCAAGAAGAAGATTCTGCCCTACTTTGCCAAGCGGAAGCTGTCGGAGATTACGGCCAAGGACATCATTGACTGGCAGAATGAAATTCGTAATCTTACAGATTATCACGGAAAGCCTCTATCCAAGACCTATCTGAAAACGGTTCACAACCAGTTAAGTGCAATTTTCAATCATGCAATCCGATATTACGGCCTGCAAGTCAATCCGGCACAGAGGGCGGGAAATATGGGAACAGAAGAACGACGGGAAATGCTGTTCTGGACGCGGGAAGAGTACACTAAATTTTCTGAGGCGATGATGGATAAGCCAATTTCTTTTTATGCCTTTGAGATGCTTTACTGGTGCGGAATCCGGGAAGGCGAGCTGTTGGCACTGACGCCCGCAGACTTTGACTTCGAGAAGCATACCGTTACCATCAACAAATCTTATCAGCGTCTCAACAAACAGGATGTCATCACCACACCTAAAACGCTCAAGAGTAACCGTGTTATCCAGATGCCCCAATTTCTGTGCGATGAGATACAGGACTACCTCAAACAACTCTACGGTGTGGAACCGGACAGCCGCATTTTCCCTGTCAGTAAAAACTATCTCCACCGTGAGATGGATCGGGGCTGTAAAGAAACCGGGGTAAAACGCATTCGCATACACGATTTGAGACACAGCCATATCAGCCTGCTGATTGATATGGGATTTACCGCTTTGGCAATCGCAGAACGGGTAGGGCATGAGAGTATCGACATCACCTACCGCTATGCTCATCTGTTCCCCACCCGTCAGGTAGAAATGGCTGACAAGTTGGACTCGCTGAAAACTAAGAAAGGAGCTTAAAACAATGTCTATGAAAAATCTTGACCGCCACAACCGCTGGCGGAACAAAACGGTAGCTTTCCGGGTTTCCCCGCAGGAGGACGAGCAGCTTGAAATCTTCGTCAAGCTGTCCGGCCTGACAAAGCAGGACTACATCACCCGGCGGCTGCTGGAAAAGGAGATTGTGGTCCAGGGCAATCCCAGGGTCTACAAGGCCCTCCGGGATGAGTTGGCCGCTGTGCTGGATGAGCTGCGGCGCATTGAGGCTGGGCAGAGTGTGAACGACGAACTGCTGGACACGATCCAGATGATCGCAATTATTATGAACGGAATGCAGGAGGAAGCTGCCTATGGGAATTGACGCAAAAGAAAAGACCTCCCACAACGCATCTGTTGGCGCAGACGCCGGGCAGTCCATTCAAAAAGATTCTGGCAATAGTATACCCGCTTCGGAGGCAAAAGGCAATGGGGAAATGGAAAATTTGGAGGAAATGTACCGTAAGATGCAGCGTATGGCTGACCCGCGCTACCTGCACACGCTCACCATGACCGAGCTGTTTCAGACCTCCTACAAAAGCCGCCCGCCCGTTATTGAAAATTTGCTCCATTCAGGGGCGTACCTTCTCGCTGGCGCTCCCAAGATCGGCAAGTCGTTCCTAGTTGCGCAGATCGCCTACCATGTCAGCACCGGGCAGGATTTGTGGGGCTGCAAAGTCCATCAGGGAACCGTCCTTTACCTTGCGTTGGAGGATGACTTCCAGCGCATCCAGAACCGGATGTTTATGATGTATGGCGTGAACGATACCACGAATCTCCACTTCGCCACCGCCGCCGGGAAAATCGGGAACGGATTGGACGAGCAGTTGGAAAACTTCATGCGGGAACACCCGGACACTAAACTCATTATCATTGACACCATGCAGAAAATCCGGGAAGTGGGCGGCGAGGCGTACAGCTACGCTAGCGACTATGAGATCGTCGGCAAGCTCAAGCAGTTTGCAGACAAGCACTGTATCTGTGTGCTGACTGTCCACCACACCAGAAAGCAGCCCGCTGGGGATGCTTTCGAGATGATTTCCGGCACCACGGGCCTGTTGGGCTGCGCGGACGGCTCGCTGCTGATGCAGAAGAAAAAGCGCACCGCGCTGGAGGCCACCATTGATGTGGTGGGCCGCGACCAGCAGGATCAAATCCTCTACTTGAAAAAGGACCCGAAAACGCAGATTTGGAATTTGGAGCGCATGGAAACGGAGCCGCACAAGGAACCGCCGGACCCTGTGTTGGAAGCGGTGGCCCGGATGGTCAATGCCAGTCAACCGGAGTGGACGGGCTCTCCCTCAGAGCTGGCCGCAGCAGCGCAGGTTAATATGGCTGCAAACGCGCTGACCAAATACCTGAATGTCAAATCAGGCAGGCTACTGGAGGAGTATCATGTGAGCTATGAAAACAAGGCGCGGCACGCCGGACGGCAGGTGAAACTCACCTATATGCTGGTAGAGGCTCCGGCTTTTGAAGTGGTTGAGAATGGGCGCGACGGTAGCGACGGTTGCAACGGTGAAAATGCAACCGCCCAAACAACCGTCGCTATCGTCGCAGCCGTCGCGGAAAGGAACGGAAGCGAATGAAGAATGTGCAGATTCCCTATGACTTGTTCGTGGCGCTGGTGGAGTATCACCTCGGCTATGATGACGAATACGAGGATGAAATCCGGCAGGGATTGGAGCAAAAGCTGGACGCTTTGGTGCGGCACGAGCTGTATGCCAAATATAAAACTGCTCCCAGCGCGGAAGAACGGGAACAGGCCCGGCAGGCGTACTTGGCCCGGCGCGGCGTATTCCCGGATTTTCGCTGGTAACAGGTGTTTACTTTTATACTAATCTCGCGGATGAAATTAGCATGAAAGTCAATCTTCTCCCTGTTGGCTTGGACAGGAGCGTGACACGCTCCTGTGGCTGGCGGACAAGGCAAATTGGATGGCAGCATACGCTCTCCGCATCCCTCGTCCCCATCGAAAAATCCGCAGATTTGGAGATGGTTAAGGCCGGGAGAATCCGGTGGATTTTCCCGGCCCGTGGGCGGCGGAATGGAAGCAAACGCAGTTGCGAAAAGAACGCCGGTCACACCGCATTTTGAGGCTGTGGGTATCACCTGCAAGCCGAAAAAGGCGGCGAGGCTCCCGCAGGAGCCGCACTCCCCCTCGGAGAGCCCACGATACTTTGCAGCCATCACATTACAATGTGCGGATGAAAGTATCATAGTGGGTTATTACACTTCCGCAGAAGTGCATCCCCCAAAAGCTACCCGCATCTCAACCGCTCCTCGTGGGGCGAGAAAGGAGTTCTATGGCAAGAGGCGACGGTATCCATCGTACCAGCGCAAGAAATATGAGACTAACCACACCCAAACTGAAAAACGCGCAACAGCACAACGAGCGCGAAAAAGAATCGTATATCAACCAGGATATTGTCCCGGAACGCTCCTATTTGAATGTTCACTTCAAGCAACCGGACAGCGGCTATCTGGAACAGTTTGAACAGATGGAGGCGGACGGGCTTATCTCCACACGGGGCATCAAAGAGGACGCTTTCCGCTACGGTGAGCTGATTTTCGATGTAAATTCCGCCTACTTTTTCAACCACGGCGGATATGACTTCGCAAAACAATTTTACCACGACGCCTACCAGGCTGCAATCAAAATTGTGGGCGGCGAACAGTACATTCTGTCGGCGGTCATGCACGCCGACGAGCGCAACCGGGCTATGTCCGAGGCATTGGGGCAGGATGTGTACCACTACCACCTCCATGTGGTCTATGTGCCGGTGGTGGAGAAGCAAATCCGCTGGACCAAACGCTGCAAGGACAAGTCGCTGGTGGGCAAAGTGAAAGAAACGGTTATGCAGGTCAGCATGAGTAAGAAGTGGGCCTCCAAGCCGGTTCTGGATGAGGCCACCGGCGAACCGCTGAAAACGGCAAAGGGCAAGCCTGTCCTTAAAAAATCGTACAGTGTGTTGCAGGATGATTTATTCCAGCATATGCGTGAGGCTGGATACACGGATGTGGAGCGCGGTGAGCGCGGCAGCTCCGAGGAACATCTGACGGTGACGCAGTTTAAGGTGGAAAGAGAACAGGCGCGGCTGGCGGAGCTGCAAACAGAAAAATCAGAGGTTCAGGCGGAGATCGGCCAGCTTCGGACGGATAAGGCTGAGGCAGAAAAATCTGCCAAAGAAGCGCAGACGGAACTCCGGCTGCTGGCTCCCAAACTCAAGAGCATGGAGAAGCTGGCAGCTGAGTATTCTTCCGACCCGGAGGACCTGCTACCGCTCCCCGATCGAATGGAGTCCGCCAAATCCTACCGGGAGAAAAAGTCCAAGCCGCTGCTGGAGAAAATCGTCAAGGTGGTGCGCTCCGTTTACCGGGCTTATCTGGATGTCTGCCAGAAATTCGAGCTGTTGCAGCGCAAATATGATACGGAGGTTTCGTATTTGAAAGAGCAGTTGGCCGAGGTCAGGGACGAAAATGCGGAATTGCAGGAAAACGCCAGAGACTATGACCGGCTGTGCCGGGCCTATGGGCTGGAGCAAGTGGCCGAAACGGTGGCCGCTGTCAAGCAGCAAGAACAGACGGAAAAAGAGCAGAAACGCAGTCAAAAGCGGCGGCATGACCGGGATGCGCGGTAATCCCGTGTAGAGCTGAGAAAAAAGGATTTTTGCGGATAGCAGCATCTGAACTGAATCATGTATCGTTTGGGTGCTTTCTATCCGAAAATCCGCTTACTTTTTTCGGTGTAGAGCCGGAGAAAATTTGTGAAAATACGGAGGTTTTATGAGAACAGGTCTTTCCAAGAAGCAAAAGACAACCAGTGTATTTTTTGACGAGGCAAGCCCCATCATTGAGGTGTGTACCTACAACACTTCCCTCAAAAAGAGGTTAAGCGAGTATGCGGCAAAGTATCCGGTCGAGTGCCGGTTGGTGGATGACGATGAGAACGGTTGCCTTACATTTGAGATCAGGAAAGGGCGGTTCAGTTTCAAGCTGAACGCCCCGTACAGCGCAGAGCGCCGGAAAGCGGCCAGCGAGCTGGCTAAGAAAAACATCAAGAACTTGCAGCAAGGCAAGAAGTGATTGAACGCTGCCCGTAGGGAGAATGATTCCCTGCGGGCGGCTCTTTTATTACTCTGGGAATTATCTGGTGTATTACTTTTCCCAGAATACTTGAAAAAAACTTGCATTCATGCTATAATGGGAAACAATAGATACCACTATATTCCCGCCGGAGGTTTTGATATGGCAAAGCAGGTACACATTCGTGTTGATGATGCAATATATGAAGAATTAAGTGAATATTCTGCACTTAGTGGACAGTCAATGCAGGACTGCCTGTCTGTTGCTATCAGACAATTGCTCATAAAAAACAAAGTGGAAACTCCTTGCAAAGAGTACAGTTATACCTTTATTGACCTGTTCGCGGGTATTGGTGGTATGCGTATAGCATTTGAACGCGCTGGTGGACACTGTGTATATTCCAATGAATGGAATAAATACAGCCAGAAAACTTACTTCGCCAATTTTGGGGAACAACCAGATGGCGACATTACCAAAGTAAATGCTGCCGATATACCTGACCATGATATTCTTGTAGCAGGTTTCCCCTGCCAGCCGTTTTCTATTGCGGGTGTATCCAAGAAACAAAGTTTGGGTCGGGCGACAGGTTTTGAGGACAAAACGCAGGGAACTCTGTTTTTTGATGTGTGCAGGATTTTGAAGGCAAAGCGGCCAAAAGCCTTTATGCTTGAAAATGTAAAAAATCTATGCAGCCACGATAAAGGCCGCACATTCAAGGTGATTCAGGAATCTCTTGCCGAGCTGAACTATAAAATATTTTTCCGTATTCTGGATGGAAAAAACTATGTTCCTCAGCACCGGGAGCGTATTGTGATTATTGGATTTGACATGGAGCGATATGGCAAGAATGTTGAATTTGATTTCGATCTGACCCTGCCTGAAAAAGCTCCTTTAATAAGAGACATTCTTGAACCCGATGTAAGTGACAAGTATACTCTCTCTGATAAACTGTGGGCGTATCTTCAGAATTATGCCGCCAAGCATAAGGCAGCAGGTAACGGCTTCGGGTATGGAATTGCACCGCTTGACGGTATCAGCCGCACCATCAGTGCCAGATATTATAAAGACGGGTCTGAAATTCTGATCGCGCAGGAGGGTAAAAATCCCAGAAGGCTAACACCAAGAGAATGTGCCCGTCTCCAGGGATTCCCGGACAGTTTCAAAATTCCCGTCTCGGATACCCAGGCGTATAAACAGTTCGGCAATTCTGTTGTTGTACCTCTAATGGCTGAGGTTGCAAAGCTTGTCGTAAAAAAACTGGAAGAAATGGATTCTGCCATGAATTCTCATAAAGTTGATGGGATGGTGGGTTAAAATGATGGAAGGATACGCAATTAGGGCAATACAGGCAGTTCTGAGTAGTCAAATGGCTTACTGCAAGTTTCTTTCGGCAAATGATACCGGCTTAACCGGAGGACATCAGGCAGGAATCTATATTTCGAAGCCATCAATCTCCATTCTCTTTGATGAACCGGGCATTAAGGGAGCAAACAAGGAAAAATGGGTAAAAGTTAAGTGGCAGGATGATATTGAAACAGATACCCGTTTCATTTACTACGGTCAGGGCACACGAAATGAATATCGAATTACGAATTTTGGACGAGGTTTTCCTTTCCTGCGGCCAGAGTATACGGGGGCTCTTTTTGTATTTGCAAAATGTGATGCCGAGGATTATCAGGCATTTGTACTGAACTCTGAAGAAGACATCGACCAGTTCCTTGATGCGTTCGGTATCAGTCCGACAGAAACAAACCGACTGATCGATGCTGGACAGGTACAGGGTGAAACTCAGGAACGGATTGCTATTCAGGAATTCATTGCAGGATTGACAGTAGATTTCCCACTCTCGGAGGATATGTCCGCAGCAGCCCGTGACATACAGAATCGTGTATATGACCATCTTGAATTTATCCGCACAAATCCTGACCGTAAGATCATCGACTGGACAAATACGGAGTATGCACTTTTTCGTGCCATCGAACACGCCCGATACGGAGATGCTATTGCGCGTGGATTTGCATCCGTAGACGAATTTATCACGATGGCCAATATGGTTCTGAACCGCAGGAAAAGTCGAGCAGGAAAGAGCTTGGAACATCATCTGTCTGCGATTTTTGATGGCAATGAAATTATATACACCGCACAGGCTGTTACAGAGGGCAACAAGAAACCTGACTTTATCTTCCCGTCGCAGGAATCGTATCATGACATGACCTTCCCGACAGACAAGCTAATCTCTCTGGCTGCCAAAACGACCTGCAAGGATCGCTGGCGTCAGGTTATCAACGAAGCCGATCGTTTGCGCGACAGACCCAAATATCTCTGTACGCTTCAGCAGGGAATTTCCCCGGCTCAGATGGATGAAATGCAAAGTGAGAATGTTATTCTTGTTGTTCCAAGACAATACATTACGACCTATCCTGCAGATCGGCAGGATAGAATATGGACGCTTTCAAAGTTCGTTTCCTATGTACGCGAGGTCGAAGGACTCTGATGGCGGATATCGTTTCTCCAGAAAAGCGCAGTCAGAATATGTCTGCGATACGATCAAAAAACACGAAGCCTGAAGTGTATCTGCGAAAGCTGCTGTTTGCACAGGGATATCGTTACCGGATTGCAGACAAGTCTGTTCCAGGTCATCCTGATATTTTTCTGCGTAAATACAATACTGCGGTTTTTGTCAATGGCTGCTTCTGGCATCGTCACTCAGGTTGCAAATATGCGTATATGCCAAAGAGCCGCGTGGACTTTTGGCAGAAGAAGTTTGATGACAATGTACGACGGGATGCCACAGTGAAAGCGGAATTGCTGGAGCGTGGCATTAAGTGCCTGATTGTATGGGAATGTACTATTAAACAAATGATGAAAAGCAGCGATATAGAAAGGCGGATCATTCAGCAATGTATAAGTTTTCTTCATACGGAAGCAGATCGGTTGGAACTGTAATGTTATGGATTTGCATATAATCCATACACTCTAACGAAAAACTAAAATCTTTGAAAGGAAATAGTAATATGGCAGACAGCAATAGTTATCCTATGATCTCTGAAAAGAACTGGTGGACAATCAGAGAAAAGTTCAAAGCATCCCTACCCGCTACAGTAACGCCTAATTATGTAAAAACTCTTCTGACCCTTAGTAGTGATAGCTCTGCAAATAGTAATGTTATTACTCCAATGCGTCGAATCGGGCTATTGGACGAGGAGAATAAACCGACAGCACTTGCGAATGACTGGCGCTTAGACAACAAGTACGAGGAAGTTTGCACTTTAATCATAAAGAATGTCTACCCCACAGAGCTTCTGGACTTATTCCCTGACTCAAATGTGGATAGAGCTTCGGCAAGGAACTGGTTCATGAGTCAAGGTGTCGGTCAAGGTGCCGCTGACAAAATGGTAGCTCTGTTTATGCTATTAAAAAGTGGAGAAATCAAAGATAAGAATTTTTCGACGCCAAAAAGATCCGGAAATACAGTTACAAAAAAAGCCAAACCGCAAGCTCCTTCAAAATCGAAGGAGGATAGTGAGTCGTCTGATCCTGAAATTAAGCCCCAAATCCACGGGAATCGCCCGAATCTGCATATTGATTTACAAATCCATATATCTCCAGAATCAACACCAGAGCAAATTGAAGCAATCTTTGCAAGTATGGCCAAACACTTATATGGAGCTGGCAACTAATGGGGTACGCAACAGATATTCTCTTAATAGCGCAAAGCATTAATCATGACTTTAACATAATAGATGCAACAGAAACGAAATCCAACAACACATCAACTTACGATGCGGTTATAACGAACAAAGCGTTACGGAGAAAAACAGAGAAGCTCTTCAAGGATGGGCATCATGCCCGGGCTGTTGAAGAAGCATACAAACTATTAGATAATATAGTTAAAGTAAAAGCAGGACTTCAGCAAACTGACCTTACAGGAGCTAAACTAATGCAAACTGTTTTCTCTCCAAACAAACCATTGCTGAGATTAAATGAATGTGTGAGTACTTCTGAGCAAAATGAGCAATCTGGATATATGCAGATTCTGGCTGGCTGCATGGTTGGAATTAGAAATCCCAGAGCCCACGATTCTGATTGGGAAGATACTGAAGAACGCTCACTTCAACTTCTATCGTTTGCCAACCATCTCATGGAGCGCATTTTGGTTTCAGAAAAAGTTGATTATTAGTTTATCTCGTTTTTTGATAGCACTCCCTGATAGCTTTTTGATAGCAGAATTTCGGATAGACCATAGGATAAGGATAATCTGTATCAAAACAAATAACACCGAATCAAATTCTCTATACAAAAAAGTTTAGAAATGGATTTAACTCGGCGAGTGGGAATAAATTTTTAAGTATGTAACCCTGTATAAGCACTGGGTTTTTCGCTTAAAATTAAATTGATATTAAATGAAAGTAGGTCTTACTGTGTATTTCAAACGTCTTGCGAATATAATTATCTTAATAAAAAGGCATTACTGACTTTAGTCAGTAATGCCTTTTTACATTTGTTTGTTTTTTAGCTTGTTCTTAATATGTCATAACGCCTTGCGCTTTGAATAAATATGGGCGATATAAAACTGACCTAATGCCTGCGGCGTTAACTCTGTCTAAATCATTCTATTTTCTATTTTGCCCACGGTCACTCCCATACCCATGGTGGCCATACCCGTCATTGCTGTCTGCCGGTGCCTCATCGCCGTTTTCAGAGGATAAAGAATTAATTAAATCTCGAATTTCCCTTATGGTCATTCCTTGTACTTGTTCGACAGTAACATCGGGATTAAGACTCTGCAATTCCAGAAATGTACGGTACTTCCCATATGAAAGCCCCAAGTCATGAGCAGCTTGCACCTCTTCTGAATGCGCATAATAACAATAGGTATTTCTATTTTCCGCAGTGCAAGCCTCAATATCCGAGAGAATCCTGGAAGATTGTTCCCCATCCGGACCAACGACACAGATTGTCATAACTTCATTGTCGGATAGTAAAGCCACGATACTTTCGCTTTGCAATACGTGATTGACTGCATCGACATAATTCATATATTTAATATCAAGAGATGATGCCAGATTCTGCCCATCATCGTTATACCCACTTACGGAAACAACCTTATCAAAGCGATTGACACTCAATTCTATCGACGGATTAATATCAATGCTTATTTCCATAGTTGGAGTAAAATAAATCCAGTATCCCCAAAACAATATAAGCAAGAAACACACTGCGGCAGGGAAAAAATACCAGTAATTTACAGTTTTAGTCTTTGTATACCCATTAGTCTTACGCAATAGGAATTCTTTTGTACTATCCTTTAATTTTTTTTCCGCATGTACCTGCGCAAAAGCCTCCTTCAGCTTCTTATTCATAGTCATCACCTCCAAGTTTTTCTCGGAGCATTTTCTTGGAACGGGTCAAGAGCGTATAAATCGTATTTACATTCTTATCCAAAATTCGGCTAATCTGTGGGGCGGTGTAATCCTCAAAATAATGAAGATACACAACGTTCCTATATTTCTGTGGCATGGAAAGTACTGCTTCTAATACTTCCCTGTAATCTGGCGGCAATGCTGCGGGATGTTCTATCACTTCATCTAACGATGTAGTATGACTTCGAAAAAAACTTTTAATCAAATCTTTGCAGGCATTTATTGTAACACGAATAAACCATGCTTTCTCATGTTCCTCGCTTTCAAATGAAACGGAGCTAAGGACATACTTCAAAAACACCGTTTGAAATATGTCCTCTGTATCAGCATAATTCTTCAGATGTATCATACAAAGACGATAAATCATATCGGAATATCTATCAATCGCCCTGTTTACCTCTTGTTCGCTCCGCATTGAAATTTCCCCTGTTTACTTATTGCGTCCTCCACGAAAACCATTTACTTGTCTGGCTCCTTTGTTGGCGGCATAAGTATCGCAGATACCGTCGTTATCTGTATCTGTATAGCGGCAATTGGCCTTCTTTCCTGCGTTGTCGCAAATACCGTTGTTATCGGCGTCAACAAAATTCTTGCCGCCTACGTTTTGGGGCGTGCCGCTTTGTTGGTACATATCACGGTTATCACAAATACCATCTCTATCAGCATCAACGAAATTCTGGCCACTTCCATTATTGGCCGCAAACGCGCTTGTTACACCAATAGATACTACCATAACGGCGGCTGAAATTAAAATCAAAGCCTTTTTCATTATAGTTCCTCCGATTATTTAAGATAGTCCTTTTAGACTTCATTTATAATACGATTGACAAGTGAAAATCCGTTCAGTTTTTATTATAAAAAAATTAGCCCCTTTAAATTTAGGCCTTTCCTTTCAAAATTCAGCACTTTAATGTGCGTACTTCTTTTTATATGTTATAATGGATATAATTATAATATTAAAAGCGGATAAAGTCAATTTTGCTAACATTGAAAAGAATTGTACCGCCGCTTGTTGTCAGCCGTGCCAAATCTGCGGGAGCTGTGGGAGAAGCATGGCTTGCTAACCTTGACAATATTGTTTCGGAACTGGAGGAAATGTGGCATATTTCCGTTGGGGAAGCCCTGTCTGGCGGTACACACGCTCTTGTTGCCAATGCAGACGGTGAGAATGGTGAAAAGTATGTACTGAAAATAGATATGCCGGAAAATCTCGGCGGTGAATTTTTAAATAGCATATATACACTGAAAATCACAGATGGAAACGGATGTGCAAAGTTGTATGCGTATGATCTTGAAAGAAAAGCCTATTTATTAGAGCGTTTGGGAAAACCGATCAATCAACTAAAATATTCTGTTAATGAACAGCTTCAAATTATTTGTGGGGCGTTACAGAAAGTATGGGAAACCTCGTTTGTGAACGACAGATTGCCCAGTGGAAAAGACAGTATTATATGGTTTAGGCAATTTATAGGAGAAACTTGGGAAAAGTTGAATCGCCCTTGCTCTTATCAAGTGATAAAACAGGCATTTTCCTATTTACAAAAAAGAGAACAGGAAATAAATCCTGATAAGTTTGTCCTACTTCATGGCGATGCCCACGGCGGAAATACGCTCCATGAGTTGTCGGGAAATGGTTTCAAGCTGATTGACCCGGACGGTATTTTTTATGAAAAAGCCTATGATTTAGGTGTTCTTATGCGTGAATGGGTTGATGAATACAAGCTAGATCCGATAAAAGCAGGAAAAGAACGATGTGCCTATCTTCATCGTTTGACAGGTGTTTGCAAACAAGCAATTTGGGAATGGGGATATTTGCAGACCGTTTCCACTGCATTTGTATTACTCCAAATCGGGCAGGAGAAAACTGGGCGGCAAATGCTTCGCGTTGCGGAATGTTGGGCTGAAAAAGCAACATATAATTTGTGTTAATTTTGTGAATAGAAAGAAATAGGTGAGAACATAGAGTACTGTTCAATATTGACAAACAAAAACGTTAGAACTTGAATTTATTATTAAAATGACATATAATAAAAAATCAAAGAAATTTTCTGCTTTTATACTACAATGCTGCCATTGACTTTAAAGATGGAAATTTCATAAAAAGCAGGTAATGTAATATGACTGAGAAAGTATTCAAAAACCGAAAACTGAATATAAAAAAGTTGCTGTCTTTCGGCTTTACAAAAGTAGATAACAAATATATTTATCATACAGATTTACTTAAAGGTCAATTGACATTGACTGTAAAAATAGATGGAGAAGGAACTATTTCTACGCGTGTCGTTGACCATAGCGGGGATGAATATGTTCTCTACCGTGTTGCTGGCGCAGAAGGCTCTTTTGTCGGCCAGGTCAAAAGCGAATGTAAATCAGTACTTAAAACAATAGCTGAAAAATGCTTTGATCCGGATGTGTTTAAAAGTGAACAGGCAAAATCTGTTATAGTTTATATGAAAGATACATATGGCGATGAACTAGAATATCTATGGCAGAAGTTTCCTGACAACGCAATTGTACGCAGAAAAGACAATCAGAAATGGTATGCCGCTCTCCTTACAGTATCTCAAAGAAAACTAGGATTAGATTTGGGCGGTACCATCGAAATTTTAGACCTGCGTATTAAACCTGAAGAAATGGAAAGTACGGTTGACAATATACGGTTTTTTCCAGGATACCATATGAACAAAAAGCATTGGATCACGATTTGTCTTGACGGTTCGGTATCAAATGAAGTAATATATAAAAAAATTGATGATAGTTACCATCTAGCCCAAAAGTAAGGAGTATACTATGTTGAACCTTATTATAAGAGAAGCTACATCTGAGGATTTGCCACAGATAATTCAATTAATGTGTGACGATACTCTTGGGGGTTTACGTGAAAGCTATACGGTACCATTATTAAAGTGTTATACAGATGCGTTTGATAATATTGTCAATGATAAAAATAATATTTTACTTGTTGCGTGTAATGACAAAAATGTAATAGGTAATCTACAGATAACCTTTACACAATATCTGTCACATAAAGGCAGCAAACGAGCGACAATCGAAAACGTTCGAGTTGCTAAGAACAAGCGAAATTTAGGGATAGGAACATTACTTATGGAATATGCTATAAACCTTGCAAAAGATAATAGGTGCGCTATCATTCAATTAACATCAGACAAAACAAGAACAGATGCACACCGGTTTTATGAAAAGCTTGGTTTTAAAAATACTCATGAAGGTTTTAAATTAAATATAACAATATGATAACTGTTAGAATAATTGATTATAAGCGTAAAAATGATATCAATATTAAAAATGAACCATTCAAGCTATTCGGGCGTATGATTCCTTCCTACTCTAATGAACAATGGCACTATAAAATAGAACGATTTGACCAAGCAGATATTTCAGAAATGTGCTTTCCTGACGAAAACTATGACTGGGATAAACTCTCAAAAAACAGCGTTTTTATCGGAGCTTATGATGGCGATAAATGTATTGGACTTGCCATACTGCAACATGCGATGTTCAGATATATGTATTTGTATGACCTAAAGGTAAATAGGGATTACAGAGGCCGCCGCATTGGATCCATTTTGATAGAAAGATCCAAAGAAGTGGCGCTTGAGAATGGATATCGGGGGTTGTATACACAAGGGCAGGATAACAACCTTGGTGCATGTCTGTTTTACCTGAACAACGGTTTTGTAATCGGCGGGCTTGATACTAATGTGTATAAGGGCACATCACAGCAAGGTAAAAAAGATATTATATTTTACTGTGAAAGTACAGAGGTATAGAATATGACTTACACATATCACTATAACTCACCTTTAGGTGGTATTACACTATCAAGCAACTCAACTGAGCTTACAGGGCTGTGGTTTGACGGGCAAAAATATTTTGGAGATACGCTGCCCCAAAAATATGAAGCTAAGAGTTTACCGATATTTGATACAGCTAGACACTGGCTGGACATCTATTTTAGTGGTAAAGCACCAGATTTTACGCCGCCGCTTAAATTAGAGACCACACCTTTCCGTAAGTTAGTTTGGGAGATTATGCTTACCATACCTTATGGCAAAACAATGACTTATGGTGAAATTGCAGGTAAAATTGTTGAGCAATATGGGCTTAATAAAATGTCGGCACAGGCTGTAGGTGGAGCTGTGGGGCACAACGCTATTTCAATTATCATACCTTGTCATAGAGTTGTAGGCACAAACGGAAGTCTGACAGGCTATGCGGGCGGAATTGATAAAAAGTTACAGCTGCTTAAAATGGAAAATGTAGATATATCATCATTTTTCATTCCCAAAAAAGGGACCGCATTATAATATAGAAATAAGGAGAAAAGTATGAAAGATTGGGATTCAAAACAATACCTAAAATTTAAAAACCAGCGCACTCAGCCGGCCATTGACCTTGCAATGAGAGTGGTAAATTACAAACCCGAAACCATCGCGGATATCGGCTGCGGGCCGGGAAACAGTACTAGTGTATTAAAAGAAATATTTCCGGATTCTGATATTGTAGGCATTGATAATTCACCTAATATGATAGAAAAAGCTAAATCAGAATATCCGAATATTAAATTTAAGGTTTGTGATGCTACGGCTTTGGATGGTAAATATGATTTGCTCTTTTCCAACGCCTGCTTGCAATGGATAGACAATCATGAAAAGCTTATCCCCTCTTTAATGGAAAAACTTAATGATGGCGGTATTTTAGCAGTGCAAATTCCAATGAATGGGGCAGAACCGCTTTTTAAGCTTATTGATGAAGTAGCTGCAGAGCCAAAGTGGGGGTTTCAAAATACTAAACTTAAAACCAATAAAACACTAACCCCAAATGAATATTTTGATATTTTAGAAAACTGCTCATCCTCTTTTGAAATTTGGCAGACAAAATACTATCATGCCTTGCCAAATCACACAGCTTTGGTGGAATGGGTAAAAGGCACAAGGTTGCGCCCATACCTTGAATACCTAGGCGATGATATTGGATTAAAGTTTGAAAATGAAATTGTTAAAAGGGCAGAAAAAATTTATCCGCTGATTTGCGGACAAGTTCTGCTAGGTTTTCGCCGGTTTTTCTTTACAGCTATAAAATAATAAAATCCTACCGCTTGTAGCGGTAGGATTTTAATTTTAAAAATTAAAATAATTAAATGCGTTATTATAGCAAATACCTTTAATTATTTTTTCAAGTGCTGACATATTTTTGGGGTACTCCCCTTTTTCAACCCAGCCTCCTATAAGATTGCATAGTATTCTTCTAAAATATTCATGCCTTGTATAAGAAACAAAGCTGCGTGAATCAGTAAGCATACCGATAAATCCGCCCAGTACGCCAGAGTTGGCAAGCGCTTTTAACATATCCTCCATCCCGTCCCGATTATCGTTAAACCACCAAGCGGAACCAAACTGAATTTTGCTGCAGCATTCAGAGCTCTGAAAGTTTCCTATTATTGTTGCCAGTGTATAATTGTCCTTAGGATTTATTGAGTATAAAATTGTTTTGGGCAGGCCCATGGTATTCATTTTATCCAAAAGCTTAACTAGCGGGGATGCAATTGGATCATCGCTAATAGCGTCAAACCCAGTACCCATGCCAACTTTGCTTAGCATAACTGAATTATTATCTCTTAACACTCCTATATGTAACTGCATTACCCAGCCGCGTTTCACATACTCTTTTGCAAGAAACAGCATCATTTCTGTAGTATATACAGCCACTTCCCTATCGCTGAGCTTTCCGCCGTTTAAGCGCTTTTCAAATACTTCGTTTGCATTGCCAATTTCAAATACCACTTTACCAAGACCATGGTCAGACAGCCGGCACCCATTATTATGGAAATAATCAATGCTGGCTATCAGCTTATTTTTAAGCTCACTTAAACTTTTAACATTCATGTTTTGTATATTGAAAATAAATTTGGAATTTGAAATATCCAATATGCTATCCGGGCGAAATGCTGGCAACACCTTAACTTTATCCCACTCTTGTGCTAATTGTTTGTGATAGCTTAAACTATCACCTGGATTATCAGTCGTGCACAAAACTTTAACGTTTGAGCGTTCAATAAGCCTTTGGGGAGTGAAATCCGCATCCTTAAGCATTTGTGTGCACTGGTCATATACCCAGCCAGCGTTTTCTTCAGTAAGTGCCTTGTCAATCCCAAAATAACGCTTTAGCTCAAGATGAGTCCAGTGATAAAGCGGATTGCCGATGCACAGTTCTAAAGTTCTTGCCCACATAATAAACTTTTCTCTGTCATCAGCACTTCCAGTTATAAACTGCTCTTCAATTCCTGCGGCTCTCATAGCACGCCATTTATAATGGTCCCCGCCCAGCATAAGCTCAGTCAAATTTTTAAAATTTTTATTTTCTGCTATCTGTTTTGACTCCAAATGACAGTGATAATCAATTATAGGCATCTCCTCTGCAAAGCTGTGATACAACTCTTTAGCAGTATCACTATACAGCATAAAATCATTATTTAAAAAAGACATTGCTTAATCCCCTTCATTTATAAACTTTAATAAATTTTTGTAGCAGTAGCTAGCATCGTTAAATCCGTCTTCATAAAGCTTTGTCAGTACTTTTTTGCTCTTTTCAATCCTTCCTATTTCGACAGGTTTGCGAGGCTGTATAACAAACGCTAACCCATTTTTTTGCTGTTCCTTAATAAACTTTAGTGTCTCATTATACTTTTCGTGTCTGTTTTCAAGCACTTTGATAAGCTCAGGATAATTTTTAAATTTCTTTCTTATAATCGGCATTAGCCTATTTGGCTGCTTTTGATATCCGTCATGCTGTGTTAAAACAAGTACATTTTTGCTGTGTCCATCCTCAATTGATTTTCTAATCGGAATTGGGTCGGCAATCCCACCATCCAGATACTCATTACCATCAATTTCAACAATTCTGGAAACAACCGGCAAAGAGCTTGAAGCACGGATATAGTCTATGTCTGTCTGCATGTGCTTTGTATGGTGGTATTCGGCTTTGCCGGTTTTACAGTTTGTTACCACAGCATAAAGCTTGCTATCACAATTTTCAAAAGCTTTATAATCAAAAGGATTGAGCTTATTAGGTATAAGGTCATAAATCATTTTGACATTAAATAAGTCTCCGGTTGTAAGCAAGCTGTAAACACCGCAATAATTTTTGTCTTTCAGATAATCAACACTTACCCTAAATGACCTGCCCTGCTGACCAGCTAGATAGCTGGTAGCATGGCATGAGCCTGCTGAAACGCCATAGACTGTGCCAAACAAAATGCCCTTTTCCATAAAAAAATCCAATACACCACAGGTATAAAGCCCACGCATGCCTCCGCCTTCGAGTATCAAACCAATATTTTTATCCATCAATATTCCCTGCTTTACTATCTGTTTTTTTCTGAAAGCCAGCTGCATCAACAATAAACCTGTAATGTTCAGCCGTGCCTATAAGTCCGCATGAGTCAAATGCCTCTATTTTAAATGACAACTTACGCCCGTCAATTTTGCAAAGCTTGCTCTTGCAGCTAAGCTCCATATCTACAGGTGATGCACTGATGTGTTTAACATTCATTAAAATACCCACTGTAGTTTTCCCGTCTTCCATATAAGGCTGCACGCTCTCATAAGCTGCCTGCTCCATTAATGCTACCATGGCAGGCGTTGCGTAGACCAAAAGCCCACCGCTTTTCATCTCTTTAGCGGTGTTTAAATTTGTCACCTTGTCTTTAAGTTCAAATTCCATTCCTTCTTTTAACATACTATTCCTCACTAATCTCACCAATTGTTTTTTTAAGATATTTTATAAACTCTTTATCAATATCAGTCAAGCTGTAATTTTGTCTGTATACAAGAACATCTTTATATTGCTTGGGCTCATTGTCAATGCATGATTTTAAAGTTAAACCATGCATCTTTAACAGCTCATCCGGTAAAGACGAGACCCAAATATACGAATCTGGTATTTCCTTTAATAAATCAAACTGGCTTGCCCGCTCAAAAATACAGATACGCCTTTTTGATATGCTGGTATACTCAGTCCGTCTTACTTCACTGGTAGTAAGCGAAGGTACATATGGATCACCAAAAGCAATTTCAACCCCGGTTTCAAGGTCAGCCACTGTCAACTTTTCAAGTGAAGCAAGCTTGCTTTTCTCTGAAATCAGTATTTTATATTTAAACTGCCAAATTGGCTCACACTTTAAATTCTTTTCTTTAAAAAAGTTTAAAAACTGGCTGTCATAAATATTGTGGTAGCGTATAATCCCAAGATTATAATTTCCCTGCAGCAAGTTATTTATAGTCCGCATTGAGTTTGTCTCTTTATAGCTTATCTCCAGCTCTTTTTGAGTATCAAGCCCTGAAACAAATTTACTAAATGCGTGCGCAATATAATTTGAACGCGGGACTGAGATATTAAAGATTATCTTGTTCTGGTTTGCAGGCTTGTACTGGTTTTCTAAACGCTCAATCTGCTTTAAAACGTTTTTGGCCTGAAACAAAAAATCCTCTCCCGCCGCAGTTGGAACAATTCCATTTGCAGTGCGCTTAAAAAGTGTAATGCCGATATTTTGCTCCAGCTCTTTAATGGCACGGCTAAGGTTAGGCTGCCCCATATATAAATTGGATGCAGCTTTTGTAATAGAGCGGGTACGTTCAACTTCCACCGCATACTTTAAATGTAAAATATTCATCCCTTACCCCTTTAGTTTTTAAACACTGACTGCGCGTACGCAACAGACGCCATTGCATCCTTCGCATAAAAATCAGCGCCTATGGTATCCGCATACTCCTGGGTTAAAACTGCGCCGCCAACCATAACCTTGCAGTCACACCCGGCCTCTCTTAAGCTTTTTATGGTCTTTTCCATATTAACCACCGTGGTGGTCATTAAAGCAGAAAGCCCTACAAGCTTAATATTTTTTTGCTTTACAGTGTCAACAATCAGCTCTATATCCACGTCCTTGCCTAGGTCTACAACCTCAAAATTATAGTTTTCAAGCAAGACCTTAACTATATTCTTGCCTATATCGTGAATGTCTCCCTTGACAGTGGCAAGTACAATCGTTCCATTTTTCTCCTCATTGCCGCCCTTTTGTTTTAGGTGCTCTTTTATCACATTAAATGCCGCTTTTGCAGCATTTGCACTCATTAAAAGCTGAGGCAAAAATAGCGTCCCTTTTTCAAATTTATCGCCAACAGTATTGAGTGCAGGAATAAGCTCATTATCTATAATTTCCAGCGGCTTTAAGCTGCCAAGCATCTGCTTTGTCATTAAAGCGGCTTTATCTTTGACTCCGTTTTCTATCACTTTTGAAAGGCTTTCCTGCTGAGATACAGGCCTCTGCTGATTTTCATCAGTATCTGTAAATTTTTCGATGTATTTTTTACAGCCTTGGTCCAAACCGCTAAGCACTTTATATGAGTAGTAAGTGCGCATCATATTGTCAGAACAAGGGTTAATTATAGCACAGTTAAGCCCGCAGCTAAGCGCCAAACTGTAAAATGCGGAATTTATATTTTCACGGTGCGGCAAACCAAATGACACATTAGAAACACCAAGAACAGTCTTTACACCCAGCTGCTCCTTAACAAGCTTTAGTGCCTGCAAAGTGGTTTTTGCGGCATTATTGTCATATGACACCGTCATACATAAAACATCTATTACAATATCGCTTTTATCTATTCCGTACCCGGCCGCAGTATCTATTATTTTTTTTGCTATTTCCAGCCTGCCTTCAGCAGTATCGGGTATTCCGCCTTCGTCTAAAGTAAGGCCAACCACAACCCCGCCATACTTTTTAACAAGCGGGAAAACTTCACGCATACTCTCAGCCTTGCCGTTTACCGAGTTTATCATTGCTTTTCCATTGTAGTATCTAAGCGCCAATTCCATCGCCTTTGTATCTGAACTGTCAATCTGCAAAGGCTTATCCACCACCTGCTGAACAGCTTGTACTACCTGCGGCAGCATAACAGCCTCGTCAATTTCAGCAAGACCGACATTGACATCTAAAATATCCGCACCGTGTTCCGATTGTGCCAATGCTTCAGAAATAATATATTGCATGTTGTTATCTATTAACGCCTGCTTTAGCTTGCGCTTACCGGTCGGATTAATTCGCTCCCCAATAATAACAGGTGCTTCTGCTATTTCACATGTATGGGTATATGAACTAACTACAGTTTTCTTTTTAATATACCTTTTTATTACAGCCTGTGATTTAAACTGCTCCGCTAGTTTTTCTATAAACTCAGGCGTAGTACCGCAGCACCCGCCTAAAATACATGCGCCTAATTTTGCAATCGGTTCTATATACTGCACAAACTCTTCCGGCCTCATGCTGTAAACCGTTTTACCTTTACACACCTCAGGCAAGCCCGCATTAGGCTTTATAATTACCGGCAGATATGTATTTTCTAACATAGCTTTTGCATACGGCAGCATTTTGTCAGGCCCGTATCCGCAATTGAGGCCTATGGCGTCCACTTTAAGTCCCTCAAGCATTGTGGATACTACAGATACATCAGCACCCGTTAGCAGCTTACCGTTTTCGTCCAGCGTTACAGTAGCAAAAACCGGGAGGCTGCTGTTTTCCTTTGCGGCAAGCACCGCCGCTTTAAGTTCCAGGGTATCGCTCATTGTCTCAATATATATTAAGTCAACACCGTTTTGTACTCCGATTTGCACCATTTGCTTAAAGGCAGAATATGCGTCATCAAAGCTTAGTTCACCTAAAGGCTTTAGCAATTTGCCTGTAGGGCCAATATCCAGTGCTATTAAAACATCACTTTTGCCGCTTAGCTTAACAGCCTTTTTTGCATTATCTACAGCGGCGGTAATTAATTTTTCGCAGGTAAACCCAGTGCCCAAAAGCTTGATACTGTTAGCTCCAAACGTATTGGTCAGTATAATATCCGAGCCAGACTCTATATAAGATTTATGGATATCAATCAAAATTTCTGGGTTTTCAATGTTGTGCCGCTCTGGCGTCTGCCCAAGGCTGAGCCCGCGCTGTTCCAAAAGGCTGCCCATTGCGCCGTCCAGAATAATAGTTTTACTGCCCAATTGTTGTAGTATACTCAATTTTATACCCCTTAACTATTTTTTTATTATCTGTGATAAGTTTGTCATTATACTTTTTGCAACATCCGGCTTGTTCATAGAGTAAATATGTATCGCTTTAACACCATTTGCTATTAAGTCAATAATCTGCTCAGTAGCATAAGCAATCCCCGCCTGCTTCATGGCCGCAGGATCATCACCAAATTTATCTACTATTGACTTAAAGCGGGTAGGTAAATAAGTACCGGACAGCCTGCATATACGCTCAATCTGGCGCGAGTTTGTAACTGGCATTATGCCCGCAATTACTGGAACAGTAATCCCCTTTTCGCGGATTCTGTATAAGAAATTGTATAGAATATTGTTGTCAAAAAACATTTGGGTTGTTAAAAAATCGCACCCGCTCATAACTTTTTGCTTTAAATAATTTATATCGTCATCTTTATGCTCACATTCCACATGCCCTTCAGGATAGCACGCGCCTCCGATACAAAAATCACCAAGGCTGCGCAGCTCTGTAATAAGCTCACTTGCGTACCTGTAATGATGCGGAAAAGGAAAATCAGCGTCTGTAGGTATATCCCCGCGGAGTGCAAGTATATTTTCAATATTATTTTCTTTTATAGACCTTACAACAGTTTTTATGTCTTGTTTGGACGATGACACGCAAGTAAGGTGGGCAAGCGAGGTTACCCCTAAATCATTTTGAATGTGAGAGGCAATTTTTACAGTATTCACTCCCACTCCGCCACCTGCCCCATATGTAACACTTATAAAGTCAGGGCAAAGCTTTGATATTTCGTCCACAGCATTTAGTACAGGAGCAAAATCAGCCCCGGGTTTAGGCGGGAATACTTCAACCGATACTGTAACCTTATTTGAGTTTAATATGTCAATAATTTTCATTTCAAATTCCTCTCAATATTTGTATTTTTATATTATACAACATATTTTAATATTTTACAATATCACTTAACTGAAAATTGGCTGTTATAAAGCTCAGAGTAAAATCCGCCCTTTTGCAAAAGCGACGTATGTGTTCCCCGTTCGATAATATGCCCGTCTTTCATAACTAGTATCATATCAGCATTTTGTATAGTGGACAGCCTATGCGCAACAATAAAGCTGGTTCTGTCCTTCATCAGCTCTAAAAAAGCTTTTTGAATGCGTATTTCAGTCCTTGTATCAATAGATGAAGTCGCTTCATCCAAAATTAGCATAGGCGGGTGTGTTAGCATTACCCTGGCGATACACAAAAGCTGTTTTTGCCCTTGAGATATATTGCTTTTGTCGTCCGAAATAACAGTGTCATAACCATTTGGCAGTCTTTTAATAAAGCTGTGCGCATGCGCAAGCTTAGCGGCATTTATTACCTGCTCACGGCTTGCGTTTGGGTTGCCGTAAGCAATATTTTCATGTACAGTGGCAGTTTTTAGCCATGTATCCTGCAAAACCATACCAAAAGCTGAGCGTAGGCTATCCCTGGTAACTGAGTATGCCTCATTACCGCTTATAAAAATTTGGCCGTGGTCCACATCATAAAATCTCATTAAAAGATTTATAATGGTAGTCTTACCGCAGCCCGTGGGCCCGACAAGTGCAATGGTCTGGCCTGGCTTTGCATCAATATTCAAATCAGTAATAAACTCTTTGTCAGCAGTATATGAAAAGGCAACATTTTTTAATTTGACACTGCCGTTTACATCCTTAAGCACTTTGGCGTTTTTAGCATCCGGCAGCTCTGCAGGCTGGTCTATTAAATCAAACACCCTTGATGCTGATGCAAGCGCGCTTTGCAGCTCAGTTACAACGCCGGAAATTTCGTTAAACGGCTTTGTGTACTGGTTTGCATAACTTAAAAAGCAGGATAGCTGGCCCACGCTTATTGCCCCGCCTATAACCGACATTGCGCCAAAAATACCCACTCCAGTATAAACAACAGAATTAACAAATCTGGTACATGGGTTTGTAAGCGATGAGAAAAACAGAGCACGAATACCACACACTTTTAAATCTTTGTTTATTTTATCAAACCTCTCCTGCGCTCTATTTTCATAACCAAATGCTTTTACAAGCTTTTGACTACCTACCATCTCCTCAGTCAGTGACGTCATCTGCGCACGAATTTCTGATTGCTTTTTAAACATTGAAAACGTGCGCCTAGCAATAAAGGCAGCCACAAAAAATGACAGCGGTGTTACCAAAACAACTATTAGAGTTATTTTTATATTTATAGAAAGCATAAACCCAATGGTGCCAATAATAGTGATAAGCCCAGAGAAAAACTGGCTGAATCCCAATATCAATCCATCTGAAATCTGCTCCACATCTGTTATCATACGGCTCATAATCTCACCGTGGCTCTGTGTATCAAGATAGCTTAGCGGCAGCACCTGAATTTTCTGCATTGCTTTAACGCGGATATCCCTTACTGTCTTATACGCAACTCTATAATTACATAAACCCATAAGCCATTGTGCAAGCGCGCAGACCGCAATGCATACCCCCATAGTAATAAGTATAGGTGTTATTTTTGCAAAGTCAACCCGCCCTTTAGCTATTATAAGGTCAACAGCATTACCGGTCAGTATAGGAATATAAAGAGTTAAAATAACACTGACAATTGCCAGTATAAAAGACAAAACCAGAAATAATAAATTTGGTTTTAAATATTCAGCTAATCGTTTAGCAACACCTTTATTTTTCATTTTTTAACCCCTCCATTTGAGACAGGCATATTTCGCGATAGACCTCACAGCTTTCAAACAGCTGGTCATGAGAGCCCATACCTGTTATACAGCCGTCATCCAATACAATTATTTTATCCGCGTTTTTAATATTTGCGGCACGCTGAGAAACGATAAATACTGTCATAGAATTACTGTTTTCCCTAATGGACTTTCTAAGCCTTGCATCAGTTGCAAAATCAAGGGCGGAGGCGCTGTCATCCAATATTAAAATTTTAGGATTTCTAACTAACGCGCGGGCAATTGTCAGGCGCTGGCGCTGCCCTCCGGACAGATTTTTGCCGCCCTGTGATATTTTTGTGTCAAGCCCCTTGGGCAGCTTGCTTACAAATTCCATCGCCTGTGCTACAGTAAGCGCTTTATTTATTTGCTCATCACTGGCATTGGCATTTGAAAAAAGCATATTTTCACGTATGGTACCCTTAAACAGCATAGCCCTTTGCGGCACAACACCAATTGCACTGCGAAGGTTTTCAAGTTTAAAGTCTTTAACGTCTTTATTATCCACTAAAACATGGCCGTGTGTAGTGTCATAATATCTTGAAATCAAATTTATAAGTGTGCTCTTGCCGGAGCCTGTTCCGCCTATTATACCTATAGTCTGCCCCGCTTTTACACTAAAACTGATGTCGCTTAACACATTATCCGCAGCCCCCGCATATCGAAAACACACATTTTCGAACTTGACAGCTGCGTTTGATACTTTAAGCTCGTTTAGGCCATTATCCTCTAAAGAGCATTTAACGTCAAACACCTCTTGTATCCTTGCCGCGCTTGCAGTGGCTTTTGTAAATGCTACAATAAGGTTCATAAGCGCAATAAGGGCAAGCAAAATTTGAGACATGTAGTTAACAAGCGCAATTAGCTGTCCCTGGGTAATGCTGCCAATATTAACCGAATAGCCGCCCTGCCATAAAATAACAACTATAGCAAGGTTGGCACATACAAAAGTGGCGGGGTTAAGTATGTTAGAAATTCTGCCGGCAAAAACCTGGTGATGCATTAACTGCTCGCTTGCATTTTCAAATTCACTAAGCTCCTGCCCCTGGCGCGAAAAAGCTCTTACAACTCTAACACCTGACAGATTCTCGCGCGTAAGCAGGTTAACTGTGTCAAGCCTTGCCTGTATTTTTTTATACATCGGTACTGTGACATGCATAATAAAGTATATAATAAGCGAAATAAGCAGCGTTGCCGCTAAAAAAATAATCGTAAGCTTTACATCAATTAAAAACGCCATAATAATAGCGCCAATAACTATAAATGGCGAACGTAAAAATAAACGTAGTACAAGGTTAACCCCTGACTGTGCCTGGTTTATATCACTGGTGATGCGGGTTATCAGGCTCTCAGTACCTATTTTGTCAATATCGGCATGTGAAAGGCTTAAAATATGCCTAAACATATCGCTGCGAAGTGCTGTGCCAAATCCCATTGACGCTTTAGCGGCAAAATATTGTGCTGTAAGTGAACATATAAGTCCCACCACAGCAAACAAGACCAGTACAAGGCACATTCTCCAAACATATTGTATGTCCCTGTTTTGTATGCCCACATCAATTATTTTGGCCATAACAACAGGCACAATAAGCTCCATACACGCCTCTAGTAGCTTAAAAAGAGGCCCGATTATGCATTGTAGCGTGTACCCCTTTAAATATTTTATTAGCTTTAACATTTTGCCCTATCCTTTCCAAACATATCTACAAACCTTTTAGCAACAGATGATACATCAGTATTTTTTTGATAAACTGCTGCAAGCCTGGTAACTGTATGTTCACAGTCAATTATCTTAACAGTAAGCTCTTTAAAAAGCCCGCTTATTGAATATGGCACAAGCGCTATTCCAAGGCCAGCCCTCGCCCACAGCAGTGAGGTGCGGGCATCGTCATTAAGGCAAAACACTGTATAATCCAGCTCCTCCCTTTCAAAAGACGAACGCAAAAGCCCCTCAAGCCTCCTATAAAATATGAGTGGCTTTAAAGACAGCTCGCTTAACCTTATTGTTTTGCTGTTATTGTTAAAAAACTCTGGTCTTGCTACAGCCGCCAGTGGCTCACTTTCAAGATAGCTGCAATGAAGGTTATCGCTGTTAAAAGGCGTGCGTAAAATAGCCGCCTCAATTATACCATTTTTTAATTTATCTAAAAGCTCGTAGGTATTGCCCTCATAAATTTCAAAGCGAACATTGGGATTTTCCTTAATAAATGCCTTGATTCTGTGCTGCAGTAATACAGCGGCAGATGATGAAATAGTGCCCAGCCTTAAAGTTTTAAACATATTATTTCTGCCAACCTGCACTTCATCCTTAGTCCTGCCAATAAGCGCTACTATGTCCACAGCCCTCTGATACAAAAACTTGCCCTCATCTGTCAGCGAAACGCCTTTTGTTGAACGGTTTAACAGCGTTACCCCCAGCTCCCTCTCCAGCATCATAAGCTGCTTGCTCAGCGGCGGCTGTGATAAGTTAAGCTCCTTGGCAGCTTTAGAAAGACTACCGCAATCCACAATCTTAACAAAGTATTTGAGTTGTTTAATATCCATATACTCACCTATATTTAAAAAGAATAAAAAACGTATATACCATATCTTTAAGATATAGTATATACGCTTTAATTCTAAATTTCAATAACTACTTGGATTTTTTATTTTTTTCTCTGTAAATAATAGACGTAACTAAGATTACTGCTATTGCCCCTGTGGCAGTCATAAGTGCGATTTTTTCTCGTTTTTGTAATTTAAACATTGTTTTAACTCCTTAATATTCATTTTTTATATCATTTAGTGAAAGCGCGGCTGTATGATAAATCGGCTTCCATTTAACCTTTTTAAATACTGCGATTATAGAAATCGGTATATAGGTCAACATAAAAAGCGGGAAAGAAAAGCAGTATAATACTTTTTTTACTGGCTTACAGTTTATATTTTTCCATTCGGTAACAGTTGCCACAGCGCCTGCAAAAAACAGCATCAAATATGCACTCAGTAAAGTTTTAAAAACAGAAATCATTAAAAGTATTATATCTGAATTGGTTATAACTCCTGCAAATGTGGCTATTAAATTTACTGCCACTGAAACAACTGTTACAAAAAATGCCGGCATTATTGTCATAGTCATATCAAAGCAGGCAAAGCCCTGGGATGAAAATAAGCCTGTAAAAAGCTCTTTTGCGTATTTCATGTATACCTGTAAATTTCCCTTTGCCCAACGCAGGCGCTGATTAAAGGACTGCGAAAAGCTGGTTGGCTGTTCGTCATATAAAACAGCTTTGGGGCTGTAACCTATTTTTTCACCCTTTAAAATATTATCTATTGTAAATTCAATATCCTCTGTAAGTAAAAAGTGCTTCCATCCGCCTTGACGCTCAATTATTTTATTACTGACTAAAAACCCCGTACCCGAAACTGCACAGCTGGTGTTAAGCAGCATTCTTGAGCTGTTAAGCTGTCTTGACTCTCTTAAAAACCACAGTGAATGCCCGGCCGAAATCCAGTTGGTGCCGTAGTTTTTGGAATTACGGTAGCTTGTTACTATCTGATAACCGCTACAAAATGTTTTGTTTATCTCAAAAACAAAGTTTTCATCCAAGATATTATCCGCATCCAAAATTATATATGCATCATATGGCCTTTGCTTATTTGCTTTTATTACTTTGTCAAATAAAAACTCCAGCGCGTAGCCTTTGCCTACATATGCGCGGTTAAATCTTTCATAAACTATTGCACCGGCATTTTTAGCAGTAATAGCAGTCTGGTCAGTGCAGTTATCCGCAACAACATATATATCAAGTAGCTTCTTGGGATAATGCTGGCTCTTTATGCTTTCAATCAGTTTTGAAATCACCGCCTGCTCATTTCTTGCGGATATCATAACAGCAATCCGGTTCAATTTATAGTTTTTATTATCTTTAGGTTTTTTAAAAGTTGAAACACAAATATAAAACAGCTGATACAGATAGCAGACCATAAAAAATGCTGCTATAAAAAGATTAAACGCCGCTAAATTGTCCATTCCTATATTCCTCGCTCTGTGTCAAATTAAAGGTTAGTACAGCCTTGAATAAATCTCCGTCAATTATCAAATCTAAGATTCCATTTTGCAGTTCAGTAAGGCTCTTTGCAATTGACAGTCCCAGCCCGCTGCCTTCAGTAGTTCTGGAAATATCGCCGCGTACAAACCGCTCCATAAGTTCTGCTCCTGAAAAATTAAGTGGATATTTTGAAATATTTTTAAACTCTATTACCGCCTTGCCATGGATTTTTGATACACTAAGGTAAACCCTGGTATTCTGCTGTGTGTACTTTATTATATTGTTTAAAAGATTATCAAACACACGCCACAGCAATCTGCCATCCGCTAAAATCATCACCTCATCTTCCGGGATTGAAGCTACCAACTGTAAATCATTATCAACAAACTTTTGCTCATACTCGCCTATAGACTGGTTTAACAGTTCGCATAAATTCAAAGTTTCAAAATTAACAGGTATGTTCCCGGTTGTAGCCTTTGAGGCCTCTACAATATCAACAGTAAGCTTTTTAAGCCGGCTGCTTTGGCGCTCTAAAACCTCTAAATATTCATTTGCTTTTTCATTTTGTATATTTTCTTTCTTTAGTAAGTCAACATAGTTTACTATAGATGTAAGTGGCGTCTTAATATCGTGTGAAACATTTGTTATAAGTTCGGTTTTAAGTCTCTCGCTTTTCATACGCTCATTAACAGCCTTTGAAATACCTTCGCTTATGCTATTTAAATCATTACCATGCTGCTTTAGCGCACCAAACATGTTTTTAGTGTTGACTCTATAATCAATATTTCCATCAGCTATATTTTTGCCAGCCTTTTTAAGCTCATCTAGATGCACTGCCAAAATACACAGCGCCACTGTCAAAACCACTTTTAACATAAAATAAAAAATAGAATAGGCTGAGAAAATAAAAAACATTTCAATTATTGTCAGCAGTATCATGCCGATTATGATTGCCCATACAAGCGGCAGATTTTCAAAAACTATTTTTATTTTTTTAAATACCCAACTAAATATAATATAAATCAATGTGTTTTTTAAAATTGTGCCTTTTTTAAACCTGGTTGAAATAGTCATAAAAAAGGCTAACAAAATGAGAATTATAAGGCTTATAGCGCTCAATAAAATAAACATTGTAAATGTAAATTCGACTTTATAAAATCTATCAAGCGTATAGAATCCGTCAAATGCAAAAACAAATCTTAAAACCAAAAAAATAAGCCCAATTACAGCCGCAATATAAATTTCCAAAGGAACTTTATCGAGCGGATTAAGAGTTATTTCCTGGTTAAATCCCCTATGCCCGCTCGCACAAATCAGATAAATGAAACAAACTATTCCTATAGCTGTAAATAAAAACATTAAAAAGACAATCGCATTATATGACTTTATAAACCAATTTATAAAGTCAAACCTGTCTGAAAATTCGTCCTGTGCATCAAGTGTAGGCGAAATATCATAATATAACACAAAGTCATTGCCATAAACGTATCTCCAACTTTGATAACCAGTTATATCGTCCCAATTATTTACAATATTATTGTTATAATCAGCCTTAACAAATTTCAAATTTGAATTTTCGGACAGATATTCTTTAGGTATACTTTGCTGATCCAAAGTACTGTTATAATAGTTGGCAAGGCTTACAGCTTTGCTGCGAGCCAAATCTGTACAGATATCGGAATTTAAAAAAATGTTTTCTACCTCTTCAGGCGTTTTAGTGCTGTATAAGCCATAGGAATTAAATTTTGAAATAAGCGTAAATGAAGACATAGTAAAAATAACAGAAATAATCAGCAGTATTATGGCTATGATTTTTATATAAACCTTACCATATAGTTTTTTCATGCTGCTCACTCCCTCTCAATCTTATATCCCTGTCCCCAAACGACCTTAATGTATCTCGGCTCCGCAGGATTTATTTCAATTTTTCCCCGTAAGTGACGGATATGTACTGCAACCGTGCTGTCTGCACCATAAAACTGTGTGTTCCATACTTTATTATAAATTTCTTTGGATGAAAAAACTTTTCCTGGCTCAGAAAGCATTAGCCTTAGTATTTCGTATTCAGTGGGAGTAAGGCTGACCTTTTCGCCATCAACCATAACCTGCTTACTAATGTCATCCATATAAAGTGCACCAACCGCATACTGATTTTCTTTAAGACTCACACTTCCAAGCTGAGTATACCTTCTAAGCTGTGATTTTACCCTAGCCAAAACTTCCATAGGATTAAACGGCTTTGTAATATAGTCGTCAGCTCCTACATTAAGTCCAAGCACCTTGTCGTTATCTTCGCTTTTAGCAGTCAGAAGTATGACAGGTATGTTTTTCTCCTTACGCATTTCAACCATGGCAGTAATACCATCCATCTGCGGCATCATAATATCCATAAGTATTAAGTGAATATCCTGCTGCTTTACAATTTCCAAAGCCTCATTGCCGTTATAAGCCTCAAAAAGCTTATAATTTTCTGCTGAAAGGTAGATTTTTAAGGCGTTTACAATATCCCTTTCATCATCACAAATCAAAATGTTGTACATAACTTTACCCTCCGATAATATGATAAACAAAACTTTTTTAAAATAAAAGTCTTAAAATCTTTAAGAAATGTTTAAGATAAAAAAATCCGGCCGCAATGGCCGGATTTTAACCACCGAATACTCTGCACAGCTCTAAGTACTTGCCAAATTTAGTCCGGTAATACTCTCTTTTTTGTACATCCGGGTAGTAATTAATAAAATCTCTGCTTTTTAAACTAAGGCTTGCCTCGATATAGTCTTTATACTCACCCGCTGCAACAGCCGCCATTAATGCCGAACCTAATGCAGGCAGGTTATCAAGTGTTAAAACATGTAAAGGTTTTTGCAATATGTCCGCATAGCACTGCATTATACTTCTGTTTTTTAGAGAAATTCCGCCGCACACATAAATATTTTTATGTTTTAAGCCGTTTAATATAAAATTATCGTATATTCTCTTTAGCCCAAAACCTGTAGCCTCTATCAATGCGCGGTAGATATCTTCAACTTTGGTATTAAGGGTAAGCCCTGTAACCACACCAGTCAGGCTGTCATTACAGACAGGGCACCGGTTTCCATTAAACCAGTCAAGTGCTAATATATCATTGCCTTGTTTATTAAAAGCAAGCTTTGTAAGATATGAGTGGATTGGTATGCTTTCATTTTTTGCATTATTGAAATACTCTGCAGGGGTTATATTATTAACCACCCATGCGAACAAATCGCCCACGCAGCACAATCCTGCTTCATACGCATATAAATTGTCAAATATTCCGTCCTTAACAATGCCGCACACACCATCTATTGCCTTAAAATGCTCACTTATATAACTGTAAACCAAAGAAGTGCCGACGGTAAAAAGCGCGTCCTCTGCTTCTACAGCCCCTGCTGCTACCATGGCAGAATTGCCGTCCACCAGCCCAGCGGCTACAACTGTACTAGTTGACAACCCGGTCTTGGCTGCAAATTCTTTGTCTACAAATCCTGCAATCTGCCCGCTCTTTAATATTGGCCCACAAAATTTTTGCTGGAGATTTTCTAGCTTTTCATTAAGCTGCAAATAAAAACTTTTTTCGGGGTATTGTCCAGTATAAAAAAACTTGAGCCCCTGCGCTGATAAGCTCCTTGTTATTTTGCCACAGACCTTAAATGTCAGCCACTCACATAAATCCATATAGTAAACAGTATCATCATAAAGCTTAGGGCAGTCATTAACTATTTCCAGTATTTTAGGCAAGGCCCATTCACTTGAAATACTGCTTGAGTAATACTTAACAAAGCTTTCTTTTTCTCTAAGCGCTGTATTAAGTATAATATCCGCCTCTTTTTTAGCGCTGTGGCTTTTCCAAAGCTTGATATATGCATGGTGGTTATCCTTATATTTGTCATGACAGCAAAGCGGGTTTCCACTCTTGTCAAGCGAAAGTAGTGAAAGCGATGTTGCATCAATACATAAGCCCTTTATTTCATCACTCTTAGCTGGTGAGAATTTTAATATATCAATTATACATTCATAAAGCGCATTAAGATACTCATCCGGGTCAGCAATCACAGCCTTATCCTTGATTGAAACTTTAAATTGCGTTTGATTGTCATAGGCACCATATGATCTGTGACAGTCATACACAGCCTTGCCATTTTCAATATTATAAACTACTGCACGCGCAGAAAGTGTCCCAAAATCTATGCCTATTGTATATCTCATAATAACCGCCTAACAAATATAACAGCCATCCAGCTCTTTTACAATTCGTTTATTACCATTAACAACAAAGTGCTCCCGCTTTTTCTCGCTGTAAAATACAAACTCTCCGTCTTCAGACAATACGGCGCTTTGTGTGTCAAAGCTTTTAACAGCATGCGGGCAAATAAATTTATCCGGCCGGCCTATTACAGCAAACCCGTCGTTTATAGGCGAAATTATAAATAGCTTATAGCAATCGTTATTTTCAAGTACAAACTCCATTTTCTCACCTTTTTTTACAGCTTTGCAGGATTTTGAAAAGTATTCATAAATTGCATAGTCCCCAGCCGGCAGCCCACAGTCACTGGGGCTGACGTTTGCTGAAACAGAATTGTTTTTTGAGTTTAAATTAAAGGCAGCAACTACTCCAAAATTACCTACTCTGTTCCAGATTTTAAAAGCAGATTTTGATTTAAGCGGGTCAACAGTAAGACAATCTATAGTAGGCGTTGCAACAAGGTCACACCGCAAAATTCTGCCGTCTGAGTAGACAAGCGGATCCAAAACCTGCTTTATAGTTCTACCCACCTTATCACTGATATAAATTGGTCCGCCGCTTATTGCGCGCAAAATACTATTCTTTTCAGCCTGTCCGTCATCTGTCCACCACATATCCCAGTCACACCATATAAACTGGCCTTGTAAAAATGAGTTGTAGCTGCACTGAAGTATATGTTTACTAAACCATTCCCTATTCTCAGGCAAAAAATCATCGCTGCAGCGGCTGATAGGGCTAAAAGGGCGGTTAAACATGTTCTCGCTAGCCATACCCATGCAGTTTATAAGCCTGCCATCAAAATTATCATCAACTGATTTTTCAATCGCCATATGAATATTTCTTGCAGCTTCTCCAATGCTGGTTACACCTTTATAATTTTTTTGGATAGAGCTTTGATTATCTATTTTAACAAAAGCGGCCCCGCTGTTTTTAAGATATGTATGTATTGTATTATAGTAATCGTAAGCATATTCAAACTGCCAGGGGTGTATAAGTTTACCCGCCGGAGATTTAAATAAATTATTAAACTCATCCTTTGCCGCTTTACCATGCGGGTCAATGCCATTCCAATAACCAGTAGTAGGGTGCCAAACTCCAACCTCTATCCCATATTCATTTATTTTTTTAATGCAGTTTTCCAAACCGTTTGGAAACCTTACCGGGTCAGCTTTATATGAATTTAACATACTTTGATGCATAATAGATATCATTTGTTTAAATGAATCATACTCAGCCTCATTAAGCCCGGTCACATCAGCCCACATGTCATCTATGATAATCCACTTAATTGGGATACCCTTTTTCTTAAACTCTTCACATTTATCAAGCAGTCCTTTTTCGCTGACGCGAATTTGAAGTGCGTCCCAGCTGCACCAGCCTAAATATTCAAAAAGGCTGGGGTACTTTCTCTCTTTACGGGTTAAAGAAAATCCATCCAGTGCTCCAACAGCAAAGTTAACCGCTCTTTCAATAAGCTCATACGGATTATCTCCTTTAGCTGTTATAAAGGCAAGCGTGCTACAGTTATGAAGCTTACATCCACTATACAGCTTTGCTAAAATACCGCCGGCGGTTGAGCCTTCGAGCGTACATTTAAACTGTTTTCCGCAGACTGGGAGTAAAACCCCAAATTTATTATCATTTGTCTTAAAAATAAGGCACTGGGTGTTTTGCGGAACTAAAGTGATATCATCTGAAAAAAATGGACGCAGCCAAAAATCTGAGTATCTATATATAGCTGTGTATGACTTTATGTCGAGATCCGAAATACTTATTTCACAACAAGTTTCACCACTTAAATATTTATCATTTAATGATACGCCAACATATACACATTCTAAATTGTTTTTTTCAATATGTAATAGTTTTTTATATTTATATCTCGTTCCATCAGATGCGATTGCAACAGCATTATAAGTCATTTTAAATCACATTCCTTTCCACGATAAACCGCGTAAACAATATGCGGCATATCCATACCATAATAATGCTTAACCATGGTTTTAATGGGGTGCATTCCATTGCGTTTTGCTACATTTTGAGATGGTATATTATTGTCCCTAATAATTGAGTAAACTGCATCAGCCCCCATAACATCAAATGCATAATTTTTGCATGCTACAGCGGCCTCAGTGGCATATCCTTTATGCCAATACGCTTTTTCAAAAAGATATCCAACTTCCAGCAGTTTTTCTCCGTCACAATCCTGATATGTAAGCCCGCACTGACCAATCATATTATTTGTTCCTTTTAAAATTACTGCCCAAAGTCCAACGCCTTCATTTTTATAACGCATTATCTGCTTATTAAGCCATTCCAAAACCTCGTCATCACTAAATGCATGCTCATATGCATACATAACCTTTTCATCCTGCAAAATTCTACAAAGGCTGCCATAATCCGTTTCCTTAAGTTTGCGCAGCAAAAGCCTATCAGTTTCAAGTATCATAACTTTATATCCTCACAACAATTTATATTTAGAATTTAATCACATTTACTGACAAAAATCAAGCTCAAGTTTTGATTGACTTTTATTTATAACGAAACTATAATATAAAAAAATAAAGAGGTGAAATTATGAAATTGGATTATAAACATAAGGTAATGGTAGCTGGCCACCGCGGTGACCCAGATTTTTTTCCTGAAAACACTATGCAGTCTTTCGTATCTGCAATTAATAAAGGAGTAGATATGATTGAAACTGATGTACATATGTGTCTGGACGGTGAAATTGTAATAATGCATGATGAGCTGGTTGACCGCACTACTGATTCAAATGGCAGTATTAATGAAATGACATTAAGTCAAATAAAAAAACTTAATGCCGGAACTGAAACTAATATTCAGCGCGTGCCTACTTTAATTGAGTTTTTGGATTATGCAGCACCTCTGGATATATTATTTAATATTGAGCTTAAAGATTATTTTAAAGGCGACAACTCTAAGTTTTGCATTGAAAGTCTTGAAAAGACTCTTGAGCTATTAGATAAATATAACGTTGTAGAGCGCACGGTTATTAATAGTTTTGATGCATTTTTACTTCAATATATTAGTGAGAAATATAACGGTAAATATATGCTGCATGGATACTACCCTCACAGTATTATGAAAAATGTAGATAGAAACCCGGATGAGTATTTATATTGTGCTTGTATATTTGATATAGATAACAAAGATAATTTCAAGCATTTAAAAGGTTGCGGCATTGAGCCCTGGTTAGGTGCTAATGTAAAAAATAAAGAGCAATTTAAACAAGGTGTAGCAAATGGCGCTAGGCTTTTTACTACAAATGACCCGGCACAAGCAATTAAAATACTTGAAAGCCTTGGAGTTAGATAAATATTAAAAAGCGGCATATTATATATGCTGCTTTTCTAATTACACAATTTATATTTTCAACGCATATTCTGCAATAGAGGCATTTAACTGCCATTGTATACTAGTAGAATATAAAGGAGAATATAAAATGAACAAACCACTAAAAGGCTTTCCAAACTTCTGCCATTGTGGCGGCTCATCAAAGACTCAGTTTTGTCCTTGCCCCTGTTCACGCCCCTGTCCGCCGGGGCCACCAGGACCACAGGGTGAAGCCGGTCCGCAAGGACCACAAGGTCCACAGGGTCCTCAGGGTGAAACTGGCCCACAAGGACCGCAAGGTCCGCAGGGTCCCCAGGGTGAAACCGGCCCACAAGGACCACAAGGTCCGCAGGGTCCCCAGGGTGAAACCGGCCCGCAAGGACCGCAAGGAAATACTCCTATCGTTACAGTTGGTACAACAACCACCCTTCCTCCAGGTTCATCTGCAAGTGTGACTGCTGTTCAGACTACCGATGGCGTCCAGCTAAATTTTGCGATACCGGAAGGAAGTGAAGGTGCTCCAGCCGAAGATGTTTTTGCGTCTTTTGCTACTTTTGAAATACAGTTTGTTAACGGTCAGCCAATTTTACTAGGCACAGTATTAGCTGACCCAACTGGCAATATTGAGCTTATTAATTCAAACAGCATTGTATTGATGCCTGGATACTATTTTATAACCTATAGTGTATCAGCTGTATTGGATAACGCAGGTTATATGCAGATTACTCCGTCATACAACGGATCTGCGCACCTGGAATATGGCATTTATTTTAAAACAAATGTCACATCATCCAGCGCATACGGATCCAATTCTATTATTATAAACGTGCCTATGCAAACAAATTTTACGCTAACTTATAATAGTAATGTATCTAGCCGTTCCGGTGCTGCCACAATCTCAATATTAAAGCTAAACAGAAATAGTTAAAAGAAAAAGCCTGGCTAAATAGCCAGGCTTTTTCAGAGGATTAATTTTGTCAAGCAATAAATGCTAAAACAAGTGGTGCGAAAGACGGGACTTGAACCCGTACGGTGTAAACCACACGCCCCTCAAACGTGCGCGTCTGCCAGTTCCGCCACTCTCGCATATTTAGCACAGAATTTATTATAGCAATCCAAAGAAAGAATGTCAACACTTTTTATTGCTTTCGTCAAAATATAATTTTGCAATAATAAGTACTTGAAAACAGCAGCTAATTATAGTATAGTAAAATATTATAATACTGAATGGAAGGATTTTATTTGAAAGCTGCTTTTTATACGCTTGGTTGTAAGGTCAACCAATACGATACACAAATGATGGTTGATAAGCTAAAGTCTGCCGGCTATGAAATATGCGAGTTTTCTGATAACGCCGATATTTATATAATTAATACTTGTACTGTTACAAGTGTTTCTGATAAGAAAAGCAGGCAAATTATTTCACGCGCACGGCGGAATAATAAGAATGCTATTATTTTAGTATGTGGATGCCTTTGTCAAGTGTCTCATGAAAAAGTTAAAGAGCTTGAAGGTGTAGATATAGTGCTGGGAACACATAACCGGGCTAATTTACTAGATTATATAAATCAATACTTGTCAACTCCAAAACAGATTGTAGATATTGGCGAATATAAGAAAAGTGATATTTCAAACGAGCAGATTAAAAATTTTACTCATAAATCCCGCGCAATTTTGAAAATAGAAGACGGGTGTGAAAATTTCTGCAGCTACTGCATAATTCCATATTCGCGCGGCAGAATTGTATCAAAACCAGTTGAAAAGATTGTTTCTGAGGCTAACCTGCTTGCTGAAAATGGGTATAAGGAACTTGTTTTAACAGGAATTCATTTATCCTCGTATGGCAATGATTTAGACTTTACAGTTGATTTATGTGATGCAATAGACGCAGTAAGTAATATAAATTCTATATTACGCGTAAGATTAGGTTCCCTTGAGCCAAGAATAATAACAGAAAAGTTTATAAAAAGAATAAGTGCAAATCAAAAGCTTTGCCCCTCCTTTCACCTTTCACTTCAAAGCGGAAGTGATAAAATCTTGCAAAGCATGAATAGAAAATATACTTGTAATCAGTACTTAAACGCGGTAAAATTATTGAGAAAAGCATTTAATACCTGTTCTATTACAACTGATGTTATTGTAGGATTTCCCGGGGAATCAGAGCAGGATTTTTTAGAAACGTGCGATTTTGTTAAAAAAGTTGGGTTTTCTAAAATCCATATATTCCCCTACTCTGCCAGGGCTGGGACAAAAGCTGCGAATTTAAACAATCAAGTTAATCAAAATATAAAGGCAGAGCGTGTCAAAAGGCTTGAGGAAATTGAAAAGCAAATGCGGCATGATTTTTATAAAAGCCAGCTTTTAAGCCTAAATGAAGTACTTATAGAGGAATCTAAACAAGGGCTTCTTTATGGGTATACTAAAAACTATATAAAAGTGGAGCTGGAGGGGTCAGCAAATAAATGCGGCAGTATTCTGCCAGTCAAGCTAATTAAAATTGAAAGTGACCACATGGTAGCAAAGGAGATATAAAATTGAAAAATTTTCAAAAATATAAAAGGCAATATTATTTGCCTCCCAATAGTGAAAACCGTTGGGCTAAAAAGGATTACATAGATAAGCCACCTATCTGGTGCAGTGTTGATTTAAGGGATGGCAACCAAGCACTTTTAGTTCCAATGAACTTAGATGAGAAAATTGAATTTTTTAAAATGCTCGTTGATATAGGTTTTAAACAGATAGAGGTGGGTTTTCCGGCAGCGTCTGAAACAGAATATATGTTTTTAAGGCAGCTGATAGAAAAAAATTTAATTAATGATGATATTACAGTACAAGTTTTAACGCAGGCACGTGAACATATCATAACCAAGACTTTTGAAGCGCTAAAAGGTGCTAAAAAAGCAATAGTACATGTATACAACTCGACCAGTGTCGCACAAAGGGAACAGGTTTTTCACAAAAATAAAGAGCAAATAATCAAGATTGCAACTGACGGAATAAAGCTTGTTAAAAAACTTGAAAAAGATACTGATACAGAAATAATATATGAGTATTCACCTGAAAGCTTTACCGGGACAGAGCCGGAGTTTGCGCTTGAAATCTGCAATCGCGTTTTAGATATTATTGAACCTACTAAAGACAAAAAGGCAATTATTAATCTGCCTGTGACAGTTTCCCATTCGCTTCCGCATGTGTACGCAGCACAGGTTGAATATATTAATGATAATCTTAAGTATCGCGACTGTGTTGATCTTTCTCTGCACCCGCATAATGACCGGGGTACAGCTGTTGCTGACTGTGAATTAGGCCTGCTTGCCGGCGCTGACAGGGTTGAGGGAACACTGTTTGGAAACGGAGAGCGGACAGGCAATGTTGACATCATAACCCTTGCCCTTAATATGTACTCGCAAGGTGTGGACCCTGGCCTTAATTTTGAAAATCTGCCGCAGATATGCGACAATTATGAACGCATTACAAAGCGCTTGGTGTATGACCGCCATCCATATTGCGGCCAATTGGTTTTTGCTGCTTTTTCAGGCTCACACCAGGACGCTATTGCTAAATCAATGAAATATCGCAGAGAACATGACTCCAAGCAGTGGACTGTTCCGTACCTGCCTATTGACCCAAAGGATGTTGGCCGTGCTTACGAAGACGATGTAATTCGCATTAACAGCCAGTCTGGAAAAAGCGGTATTGGATATATATTGGAGCAGCGTTTTGGATATACCCTTCCTAAAAATATGCAGCAGGAATTTGGTTATTTTGTCAAAGATTATTCTGACCACAACCATAAGGAGCTTGCGCCTAAGGAAGTGCTGGAATTATTTAAAGAGCGTTATATAAATGTAGACGGTCCGCTTAAACTTATAGACTGCCATTTTAGAAATAATAATCCGATTTTCTATGCTGATATAAAAGTTGACTTTAAAGGAGATATTAAAGAGCTCACAAGTTCCGGAAACGGCCGCCTAGATGCTGTCAGCAACGCTATAAAAGATAATACAGGTATTGATTTTACCATTGAGGAATATACAGAGCATGCACTTCAAAAAGGCTCAAATTCACAGGCTGTAGCTTATGTGGCAATTAAGTCAGATGACCAGATAGTGTGGGGTGTTGGTATTCACGATGACATTATGTTTGCCTCTGTTGATGCGCTTTTTGCTGCTATAAACAGAACTCATAAACTATAAACGGGGTAAAAAGATGAACAACGCAAAAAAATTACGTAAATATTATAAAAAGACACAGGATGAAATATCTGATATTATAGAATATGCCAAGCCCCTTTATGCAGCCTTTGAGCTGGGAAAGATACCATTGCCGGATGATAAGCTGCAAAAACTTGCGGATTATTTTAATGTCTCTGTAGAGTATTTATTAAAAGATGAATAAAAAGAGCCATGGACTTTAGTCCATGGCTCTTTTAATTACGCTTTTCTGATTATTCCCATAGGAGTTTGCTGGCCTGACTGACCTAAAGGATTATCCTTTAAAATCTTTACAAGTGTATCCTTATCCATGCTCGGGTCCGAAACGCCTAATATTGCACCATCCAAATCGTTTATATCAACTATGCAGACATTAAATCCTATTGCATCTCTGGTCTGCCTTGCAACCTTATCAGGGTCTTCCGGGCCTAAAACGACACATTTATTATATGGAGGCAGTGTATATGGTGTCGGCCCGTCTATCGACCGGGCTTTATATCCTGCTATATCATAAAAAATACCACGCTTGCCAAACAGCTTGCCAAAAGCGGAAGCAATGGCAGCCCATAAAATTTTAAATGTGCCGCACTCCCTAAGCGCCATCTCCATAGTCTCCGGGATTCTAAGGCCTATACCATATGGAGATTTATATACAAACTTACACAAAAATCTCGCAAGCGGCCTTGGTTTTATCTCAGTAAGCGGTATAGCACGCTTTTGAGAACAAGCAACTGATTTTTCTGAAATAAACAGAATATCCCCATCCACCATTTCAGGCTTTGCATATTTTAGTGCAACATCCGGAATATTATCATTTTCGGTTATAACATGAGTCTTTATTGGCAAGCGCCTGTACTTTACACCGCCTACCTCAATTATTTCATTTTTACCCTCGTTTGCAATTAAATTAGACATATTAAACTCCCTTAAGCCATCTCTAAAGATAGTTTTTTACCGCCCAGCAGATGAAAATGCAAGTGAAAAACAGATTGACCTGCTATTTCATTGCAATTTGACACAACCCTAAAACCTTCAGAAAGCCCATTTTCTTTTGCTATTTTAGGTATAGTCTCAAATATATGCGCTATAATGCCGCTGTTGCTTTTGTTAACCTGCATTACATTTTCAATATGTTCTTTAGGTATAACCAAAATGTGTATCGGGGCCATAGGATTTATATCCTTAAAAGCTACAATCTTATCATCCTCATATACCTTGCTTGACCCAATTTCACCAGTTACAATTTTACAAAAAATACAATCGCTCATTTTAGTTCCTCCTTATTATAAGATATTATCAAGCATTTCATTCGCCCTATTTAAAATCTCATCAAACTTTGATATATCCGGCACTCCCGCCATTGCAGAGTCAGGCCTGCCGCCGCCCTTTCCCGAAGCTATCGCTGCAAGTTCACTAACAAGCTTTCCTGCATGCACGCCTAAGTCAATAACGTTTTGTGAGCATACAACTAAAATGTTGCCTTTAGACTGACTGTCACTAGTAAGAACCGCCACAAATTTATCAAGATTGGATTTTATTGTATCCCCTAACTGCCGCAGCTGCTTTGAATCATAACCATTAAAATGTGAAGTTATCACTTTTGTCCCATTAACAATTCGGGCTTTATCAATTATCTCATTAACCTTGTTTGCGGCAATCTTTTCGTTAATCTGTGCCAGCTCATTTTTAAGCTGTTTGTTTTCATCCATTATTGACCTGCATTTATTCTCAATATCGGCAGTATTATTAATTTTTAAAACTGACGCAGTCTTTAATACACTCTGCTTATAATCATTAATTAAATTAAGAACACCAAGGCCGGTTACAGCCTCAATACGCCGCACTCCGGACGAAACTGAGCCCTCTGATATAATTTTAAAAAGCCCAATTTTAGCAGTATTGTCAATGTGTGTGCCGCCGCAAAGCTCCTTTGAAAAATCTGATACCTTGCAAACCCTCACGCGCTTGCCATATTTCTCTCCAAACAGCGCAGTAAAATCTTTTGTATTTTCAATATCAGTCTCGTAATTTTCAACCGGTATTCCCTGCAATATCACATCATTTACAAGCTGCTCTGTCTGTTCTATCTGCTTGTCTGTCATTGCGGAAAAATGGGTGAAATCATATCTTAACCTATCAGGCTCTACAAGTGATCCGGCTTGATGCACATGATCACCTAAAATCTCCCTTAAAGCTGCCTGCAATAAATGAGCAGAGGTATGATTGCGCTTAATAGCGTTTCTGCGCTTAGTATCAATCTGCGCCGATACTTTATCCCCCACGCTTATACTCCCTGAAATCACCTTGCCAAAATGCATAAAGTGATTTACCGAGTCCTTTTTACAATCAATTATTTCTATTTCACCATTACTGCCTATAATTTTACCGGTATCCGCCACCTGTCCGCCGCTTTCAGCATAAAATGGAGTGTCTACTAAAACAACTGTGACTTTGTCACCCGCATTTACTTTATAGGTTGTTTTTCCGTCCTTGACTATAGCAGCTATTTCAGTGTCAGCCTCAGTCTCAGTATACCCTACAAAATTGCTGTTTTTACCCTCCAGATGGTCAAGGACATCTTCTCTCCAGCCAATAATATTACTGTCCTGGCGCGCACTTCTAGCCCGCTCTTTTTGCTGCTGCATCAGCTTTTCAAAGCCTGCAACATCTACCCCTATTCCCTTTTCACTGACTATATCAAGTGTAAGATCTATAGGAAATCCGTATGTGTCATACAGCTTAAACGCCACAGCGCCGTCAATCATACCATTTTTACAGCTGGACATCTGTGCTTCAAGCATCTCCATGCCCTTGTCAATCGTTCTTAAAAACGTCTCCTCCTCGTTTTTAATGCTCTTTACAATATAGTCCTGCTTTGAAACCAGTTCAGGATAGGCTAAAGTATTTTCTTTTATAACTGTCTTGCAAAGCTCGTATAAAAACGGACGGTTTATACCCAGCAGCCTGCCGTGCCTTGCAGCACGCCTTAAAAGACGCTTTAATACATACCCCCTGCCCTCATTGGAAGGCTTAATTCCATCGCACAGCATAAAAGTGGTGCTGCGTATATGGTCAGTAATAACCCTAAGTGAAATATCATCTTTCTCGTTTTTCTTATACTCGGTATTTGCAATTTTAGCTGCATGCTTTAAAATGTTTTGTATTGTGTCAACTTCAAAAAGGTTATCAACCCCCTGCATAATACATGCAAGCCGCTCAAGCCCCATACCGGTGTCTATATTAGGATGCTCCATAGGCGTATAATTACCATTGCCGTCACTGTCAAACTGTGAGAATACAAGATTCCAAAATTCGACATACCTGTCACAGTCGCAGCCCGGTGCACAGTCCGGCTTGCCGCAGCCGTATTTCTCGCCGCGGTCGAAATAAATCTCCGAACACGGGCCGCACGGGCCTGTCCCATG
>ERZ826242.724-NODE-724-length-44008-cov-3.443587_pt1 | contig 44008 bp, 38 predicted proteins | sample MGYA00519871_ERZ826242 | MGnify/ENA primary metagenome ERZ826242 (study PRJEB31778, sample SAMEA3449226) | human gut metagenome | biome: human gut; feature: human-associated habitat; material: faeces | place: United Kingdom | collected 2010/2012 ... | reverse complement strand
ACACACACACATTCTCATCGCGCGTATTTTATAGAAAATATCTTAAATATCAAAGAGTTGGCAAAGTCGTTTTCTCGGGTTTTGCTGACATTTTCTTCAGACTTTTTTCTACGCAATGGTGCTCCGCCCCTCCGTGTGGCGGCTCAAGAAGCATTGCATCATCATATTACGGCGTTATCGGTCGGCATTCATCGTGTCTTATCCGTAACGCCGTATTTCCATTTCAACTATTAACACTAAAAAACAAAATGATTGCAGAAGGAAAGAAGCGTTACGAACATCCAAGTATGACTATCATCAACTTGGAGATTGCACAAATGATAGCCACAAGCGGAGATGTTACCGTAGGTGGCTGGGGCGATGGTGGAAGCCTCGGAGGTGGTGAAGCGGAAGAAAGTGCTTCTCGCCGTGGTGAATGGGGCAACCTATGGTATAACAACTAAGAGAGGAATATATGAATAAAGGAAATTCGTGTGCATACGAAGCACCACAAGTGGAGGTTTTGGAAATAGCCGTTGAAAAGGGTTTTGCCGTCAGCAGTGTGGATGTCGATCCGTGGGGTAACGGCGGACATCTGGGCGACTATGATGTAGAATAATAGAGTAAAAACAATATAATAAATTAAGAAGCAATGAAGACTAAGTATTTAGCTTTTGCAGCAGCGGCCTTTATGCTGGCAAGCTGCTCTAATGATGAGGATTTTGTTCCACAGGACGACCTCAAGGACACCCCGATTACTGTCAGTGCAGGTGTGGCAGATTTGGCTACCCGTGCAGGATATATGACTGATGCAACGGATGATACAAAAAGCGTATTGCTCGAAACATTCTACCTGACAGTGATACAGACAGATGAAGTATCACCGTACAACTACTACAATATAGAGATGACCAAGACAGTGGGAGAGAACAAATATACCTCCACTGACAAGATGTTGTGGAAGGATGCTACCCGCAATCCGTTTGTCAGTGCCTATACGATTGAGGGTACGGCTTTTACCGTGCAGACAGACCAAAGCACTGCTGAAAATGTAATCGCAAGTGATTTGCTGGGTGCCATCAAGGGAAGTGGGGAAACGAATGATGATATTACCATTACAGGCGACAATATCGGCATATCTTTCCGCCATTTGCTGTGCAAACTTGATGTTGCTTTCTCTTGGGGTAATGAACTGGCTACAGCAACCACCAAGACCGTAAAGAGCGTGGAATATCAGGGATTCGGTACAGATGTAACTCTTGACCGCGATGCTTGCACTATCACCCAAGGCGAAACGATTACCAACATCCAGGCATATGTTGCCACAGCAAATGAGGGTGTGACTTATCTTTCTGAAGCCATTTTTGCGCCACAGGTGGGAACAGCTCCAAAGATAGTAATCACGGCTTTGATTGACAATGTGGAGCGTGTATTCTCGCTCAATGTAACAGCTCCAACAGGAGGTTTTGTAAGTGGTAACCGCTATACGATGAATGTAACTATCGGTGGAACTACTGCTGAAATAGGTGAAATTGAAATTGCTAATGGTTGGGAAACAGGTGATGCCAATGGCGAGGCGGATGGAACAACAGGAAATATGGCTACTAACTAATTTGTAACTTAAAAGCGAATAAACAATGAAGACCTATAAATACATAGCACTTGCGGCTCTCGTCCTCGGCTTCGCTGCTTGCTCACAGGACTATGATTTCACGCCGAATCAGGAGGACATCGTACAGATAGTGTCCGCCAATATTGCTACAGAGGTGAAGACCCGTGTCAATACCCTTGATGACGGTACCCATTGGGAGAATAACGACCAGATTCTTTTAGTAAACAACAGCCGCGACAACAAGAATAGCGGTATTTATACTTACAATGGCACTGCATGGGAACTCGCCAGCGGCATTGTGCTCTACGCATCGGGCACCAACGCCTTCACCGCTTACTATCCGGCTGAATCGGAAGAGGAGTACAATCTGCCTACCGACCAAAGTACAGAAGCTGGCATTATGTCTGCCGACCGTATGGTAGCCACTACAAGCAGTGTAGCCAAAGGCACTGCCGTATCACTCAGTTTTGAGCGTCAAAATGCCAAGATTACGATTTCGCCTATTTTGGCAACAGAGTTTACAGGCAAAAGCATCAGCAATTTGTTAATAGCCGAGGTTACACCTTATCATCCTGAAGGAACTACAGCCTATACAGCCATTATTGCCCCTTCGGAAACAGGCTTTACTGTTTCTGTCACCGTGGATGGTCAATCGCTCACTGCTGCATCTTCCACTAAGATAGAAGCTGGCAAGCACTACACCTTTGATTTGAAGGTCGGTAAGAATGCTGTAGAAATAATGAACGTCAGTGTCGCCAAATGGAATGAGGTAAAAATCAGCGATGTGGAATCAAACGAGTATATATCGCCTCTTGTAGATGCCACATCAATGACGAGTGAGGAACTAAAAGTAGCCATTGCTGAAATAATTAAGATGGGACAATACAATATCAATGTTATCCTTGCTGCCAATGCAGGTGACGTTGAAAAATACGAAGCAAGTGAAATGTTGGTTGCCTTGCGAACCGCATTAGCAGAATCCACCGTACCTGATGGTAGTATCAATTTAACTATCAGTGGCATCAAGAATATTCCTTATGAAGGCTTCATTGATATGATCGATTATTTTGACAATAACGAAAAAAATATAGGTGGTGACAAACTCAAGAGTCTGACGCTTACCGATGTGGAAACAATCGGAGAATATGCATTCTCGGCTTGTACATATTTAGAATCTGTCAATATGCCTAAGGTGGTTACTATTGGAGAATATGCATTTAATGAGTGGAAAAAAGGTACAAAATTGACATCTCTCAACCTTCCAAATGCAACAACGATTGGCGATTGTGCATTTGCTTATAGCTCTTTACTGACATCTGTAAATCTACCGAGGGTGGTTACTATTGGAGAAAGTTCATTCTATGGTTGCGACCTTCGTACTCTTGACTTCCCTGAAGCCACGACAATTGGTGGTGGTGCATTCGAGGCTAATGATAACCTCGTATCTTGCTCTGCACCAAAGGCTACTACAATTGGCTATTATCCGTGGGGAAATTGCTCAAAATTGGAGACTCTGGAACTGACTGCTGCTGGAGGCTTTACGCTTGGCAATAATCTCTTTGCGAATACTCCGACGGGACAAATCAATCTTGTGCTGAATGAAGACAAGGCAAGTCAAGTAACACAAAATGATGATGGTACGGCGACTTGGAAGACTACAAACAGCAATGGAGGAAAACTCGAATATACTTTTAAGTCTATTAACCTTGTAGAATAACTAATCTCCTAAATAGAAGTACATATGATAAAGACATATAAATATATAGCCCTTGTAGCGCTGGCATTTGGCTTTGCAGCCTGCTCACAGGAGGATGACTTCATTCCTCAAGGCAATCAGAAAGGTGATCCCCTTGCCATTGCTTCGGCTGGCGTAGTCAACCTTACTACCCGTGCAACAATCTCAACTATCGAAGGGACAAACTGCCTTACAGGTGGCAGCATGGGCGTGTTTGTAAAATCCGAAAATACCAATACTCGTTATAAAGGTGATAACCTGAAATGGGAATATGACGGCAGTTGGAAGCCTTCAAGTACCACCGTACTTTATGAAGCGGACGGAACGAAACAACAGATTGGTGCATACTACCCTTACACGGCGGAACTAACCGAGGGAACATGTATAATTGAGTTGCCCGAAAAATTTGATGATAAGTACGAGGATTATGATTATCTATATTCCGACTATGTGGCAGTCTCTACCAACCCGATGAACATCCAGATGAATCACTTGCTCTCCAAGGTAACGGTAAGTATTGCAAGCAAGGGAAGCGAAATCGACATCACTGATGCCGTAAAGAGCGTGTCGTTGTCAGATGTGTCTCGTACGGCTGTTTGGACAGTACCCACTGCCACTCTTAACGGTTATGGCCCTGCCGACCAAGTGACGACATTGTATGCCAACGATGCCGACAATGACAAAACCATTGAAAATTATGTGGGCTATGCCTTGCCTAATGCAGCCGCTACATTAAGTATCCATGTGGAGATGGCGAGCGGTCGAATTTTCACGGCTGTGGCAACTATGTCCGACGGATTGGCAGGCGGCAATCATTATCGTATCAGTATGAAGTTGGGTAAGGATGGCATAACAGTAGGTAATATTACCATTGCCGATTGGGACATCCCTGAAAACAATGTCAGTGGAAGTGAAGCGACTGAAATCTTTATCAACTCCATAGTGTCGGGTACAACTGCTGCTATCGATATTGTATCAAGTGCGAAAGATGGTGTAAAGGCTGCTATTGAGGCATTGTTCATGGAAAATCCTATGCTAACAACGCTTACCGTAAATGGTACACTGAATGAGGTACAGCAAGCTACTTTGGCAGAAGTACTAACCGTCCATAGCGGAGTGAAATTGATTATGGATATGAATGAGAATGAAGTATCGGAGGCTGTAACGAATCTTACAAATGAAAAGCAACTTGGCGGCTATGCCGTTGCTGATGACGGTACCTACACTGTTTATACAGTGGCTGGCCTACAGAAGTGGAGCGAAGCGGTATCCGAGAGCGAAAAGACTAATCTTACGCTCGGTGCAGACATTCTTTTGCCGACTCACAACATTTCGGTGGATGAAAACGGAAGACCAAGCGGAAGCAACTGGAAAACAGTGCCCTCTTTCAACGGTACAATTGATGGATGCGGACACAGCATTGTCAATCTACGCACTTATGGTTCCGATGCGTCTTTCATTGATTTTGGTGAAACATCAGCCGTTATCAAGAATCTTACTTTCCTGACCCCGGTTGTTTATCAGAGTAGTACTTATCTGGGTGTTATTGCCGGTCGCTTTGATGGTACTTTGATTGAAAACTGTCATGTGGTAGGAGGTTCTGTTACGGGTGATAATACTGATGTAGGAGGATTAGTAGGGGGTTTTCGTTCTAAATATGTAAAGATTTTCGCCTCTACGAATAGTGCAAAGGTTAAAGGTGAACGATGGGTTGGAGGAATAGCCGGTTACGGTAATGTTGGTGGTAGTTTTGGACCCGCCATTGTGGCTTGTGTAAATACAGGCGTAGTCAGTGGAAATAGTCAGGTTGCCGGCATATTTGGTTGCGCCGGTGGTCTTGACAGAGTAGTGGCATGCTATACAACAGAAAATATCATTTCCGGTTATGACGGAAACATTACCGGCTGTTACTATGTGGCAGCGGAAGATACAGACGGAGAAAATGGAACCACTGCCGTAGCCGATAAAACTGCATTGAACAGCGAGGATGTAGTAAATGCGATGAACGCAGCCATCGACGGTTATAACGATGATGAAACTGTAAAGGTTACTTATAAGTGGAAAGTGGGAACCATCCTTCCTGAACTTGAACTTGTTTCTGAGTAAAGAATCTCATAGGGCATACGGCATTGGGTTGCCGTATGCTCACTATAACTCCCAAGCCGAGCGGGAGTTAAGTGCTTGGCAAGAGTATTAACATACTCAACTGACGAACGAAGCAAGAGCAGAGAATGCTTGCATACTATGCCTTGTAAGGAGGAAGAAGACCAAAGGTCAAATAGCGCCAGTCCCCATCGTTTCACTATGGTGGGGATTTTTTATGCTGTCATTTGGTGGATGATATTGCTGTATAAAGAAATATGTATGACATCGCTATAAATCTCTATACTTTTGCATCGTAGATCTGCACGGAGAATCCGAAAATCCGAATAGTAAAGAGAGTAGGGAAAATAATAGTATTATGGATGCCTTTTGGGATTTTCTTGTTGCATTAAAAAGAGAAATAATAATTTTAGGCATTCTCTTTGCGAATGAATAAAAAAGTTGTATCTTTGCACCGACAGTTTCCGCCACGCTTCCCGTAGAACAGCGAACCAGGGCGGAACTTTTGCTTTTATACTATGATATATCCAAAGAATCCACTAGACTACGATGAGCAGATTAAGATGCTAAAAGCTCGCGGACTGATTATCGCTGACGAACAGAAAGCCATAAACAGCCTGAGAGTTATCAGCTATTTCCGTTTGGCCAATTACCTCCGCCCGATGGAATACGACAAGGAGAATCATTTGTATAAGCCGAACAGCTATTTCGAGAATGCCATTGACCTTTATTTCTTCGACAAGGAATTACGTGGAGTTATCTTTGCAGCGGTTCAATCCATTGAGATTGCCTTACGGTCAAAGATGATACATCATGTTTCCATGAGATATGGAGCGTTTTGGTTTATGGATTCATCGCTTTTCAAAGACAGAAACATTCATGAACAGTGTCTGTCGTCAATGAGACAAGAATTAGCTCGCAGTAGAGAGGATTTCATCACTGACCATAAGGAGAAATACACAGAGCCGGATATGCCTCCTGTTTGGAAAACACTGGAGGTTACATCCTTTGGTACCCTTTCCAAACTGTTCTGTAACCTCAAGGATAATTCTGTCAAAAAGAAGATAGCACGAGAATTCAACTTACCACAGCATCTTGTGTTGGAAAGCTGGGTGAAATGTGCTGTCAATATCCGCAATTGCTTGGCTCATCATGCACGAGTCTGGAACAGAAACTTTCCAATCATGCCGCAACTCAACGGTTCGTTCCGTGGCGATTGGATTAGAAACACCCATTTGTCAATGGTGAAGTTATATCCCCAACTCTGTTATATGCAATATATGCAAGCCCAGATTCACGGGGATGACGATTTCAAGCAAAAGCTGAAAGGATTACTCAATAATCATCCCAATGTTGATATTACGGCTATGGGATTTATCGATGGATGGGAAAACGAACCTCTATGGAGATAAGTGACAGTTCCGATAAGTAGCATTATCGCTATTATCGGGACTGTTTTTTATCGTCTTCTACCTCCGTGTTTATTCTTCTCTCCCCAAGGCATATCAGATGAAGAGCCACCGCCTCCGGTACCAACATGAGCCTGTGCAGGACCACCGGTCATCAATCCGAAAGAAGCTTCAAGCAATTGCGCCTGCATTTGACTGACCTGCTCGAATGGTTCAAAGAGTTCATTGACCAATTCATATTCTGTAAGTTCGCCATTCTGATATTTTTCTATGACGGGATTGTGCCACTCAAAATATTTTGCATCATCAAAAATCTCATTCCCCACCTTTGTCCAAATATGAAGACTTGGTATATTTGAATGGCGTGGCGATATGCGGATATTAGTAAGCGTAGCCCCCGAAGATAATCTATAACGGTGGGGATTTGCCTTGCGGTCGAGTTCCCTATTCTGTGTCTTCAGATTCTCGTTCTCTTTCTTATATGCATCCACTTCTCTGATGGTCTTCTTCAAAGTTTGTTCCAGATTGAAGCGTGCTTTTTCTCCATTTTCTGCCAGTAATTTCTTCTCCTTCTCCAATGCTTGTATTCGTTTCTGCAATGATTCAATCTTTGCGGTCTGTTCCATAATGGCGGTTCTTGCCTTTGCCAGGTCACCCTTATTGAAGAGACTTAGGATGAAATTCTTGCCCTCCTTAGCTGCTTCCTCCTCCTTTTTCAACTTGGCCAGTTTTACCTGTCTCGCTTCCGTTTCTTGAATGAGCATCTCGATATTCTCCTGAATGCTTTCCATCTTTTGCTTGTAATAGGTACTGTTGGAAATATGCTTGGCTACTGAACCGACAACACCTCGCTCAAGACCGAAGGCTTTCATTGCTTCGCCATAGCTGTCCTGATATTTGGTCAGCATGGAACGGTGCATCACGTCATCGGCAGTGAGCCGTGGGCCTCCTTTTGTGGTACGATATTTCTTCTGTCCTTCCCTCTCACGACGCTTACGTTCCGTGGTTACAATAGGGGTAATCGTAGCATGGAGGTGTGGTGTCTTTTCATCCATGTGCAGCACACATGATACCAAATTCTCTTTTCCGAAAGTGTCTTCTAACCAGCGGATATTGGCATTAGTCCATTCGGACAATCGCCCTTCCTGCTGTATCTTCATCATCTGGTCATGGCTGCCGCTTAAGATTATACACAGGTGGGTGGTTTGGTTCTTTCCGATTTTACGTTTGAGACCGGCATTGGCAAGACGGTTCTTGATTGCACCGTTCCTATCTTTTATCCCATCAGGGAAAGAAAGGATTTCACGATTGAGATGCGTTCTTGTAGAGTCAGCATTTTGGGGAATGAACGTCTTTCCGCTTTTGGTCTTTCTCTCTATGTGGGTACTCAATCCACTGCCGTTTGAATTACCACGTTGGATGTGGCATACTGCATATTGGGTCATGATAGTTTCTTTTGAATTTTGATTTTACTGTTTACTTTACGATGGTCGCTTTATAAAATTCCGTCCTTACAGACATCATGGGTGATGGTAGGGAAAAGAGATAGAACAGGTTGCCTGACGGGTGTCGAGAGGGTATCCCTTTCGCTTATCGGCTTTTTTAGCTGCCACTTGTGGGTGCGGTCGTAGAAAAAATGCCGTAATAAGCTACGGAATTTTATAAAATATCCCTGTCTTAGCCAGCAAGCTGTCCACATCCATCACATAGGGAACTCTTTTACTTTCGGGATTCATTCAATGGACTTTTTATCCATGAAAGGCTCTTTGGCTTGATTCTTACTTTACTTATCTTTATTCCTATATATATGCATCTTGAATAAAGTAAAGTAACCGAAGAAAGCACCCTTGTTCAGTAACGATATCCACCCTTGTTGTATCTGTAGAGCTTTCCGTTGTCCTGTACAACCATTCTCTTGTTCCTGAGAAATGTGATTTCCGCTGCTGCCTTGTTCTTGTTAAAACTGCCAAGTATGGAACGGAACTCCTCTACAAGCCTGTCTTGAAGTTCTTCGTAATTTAGCTCGTCAGTCGCGGTCGGGAATATCCGTTCAAGGGCGGTTTCGTGATGCTCCTGTTTGATATCAAAGTAAGGGTCAAACTCTTTCTTTGGAGGACGACCAGCTTTCTTCGGTTCGAACACATAGTCCTCAACAAGTTCAGGAAGAATGTGGTCATTGATACGGAATGCAAAGGTGGGGAAAGTCTGTGAACGGGTATATAATGCGGACACCTTGCTCATGCTTTCATCGTTCTTGTCCTTTTCCACTTGAATGACGGTCTCCGCCTTGTTGTTTATCTCAGTTCCAATGTGTCCTCTGGCATTCTCATCACCCTTGTTCTGGTGAAGGATTGTTTGGATGTGAATCTGATATTCGTCCGTCCAGCGCATCAGGATGGAAGTGACTTGCGTCGCCTCTAAAGGAGCATTGATGTCAAAGAGCAAATCACGTACTCCATCAATGATGACAAGGCCGATTCCTTCCGTGGTTGCAAGAATACATTCTATTATTTCGATACGTTCCTTAGGGGTATATTTGCGCAAGGAGAGAAACTCCAAACGGTCATTGTCTTCATCGTCGGGAAGATTGGCGAGGGCAAGGATCCTGGCAAGTGTTTTCTTGCAATGTGCCTTGCTCTGCTCCGTATCTATATAAAGAATCTTGTTCTTACCGTCAGGCAAGTTCACTTCATAAGCAAGAACCTTTTCACCGCTAAGTGCAGCTGCTGTCATGGCAGAGACGTTGAATGTCTTCTTGCTCTTGGCCTTTCCGATGGATGCGCTGAAGTTACCTAATGTGCCGATAGGAATACCGTTTACCTTAATGACTACCATTCCTGTATCATATTCCTCCGTCATGCTGATGCGTGATTCCTGCCATTTCGTTACCACATCATCCCTATTGGGAGGTTGTGTCTTGGTTGGAGTGTTTGTTTCGCCCATTATCGCAGTCCTTTCTCTATGCGTTCCACATCGGACTGTTTGTAACAGTTCTTACCACCAATCTTATAACAGGTCAGATAACCGGAAGTGTTCCATCTCCACAACGTAGCACGGCTTTTACCCAAACGTTGCAATACTACAGATTCATCAAGCATGGTATCATTGGCGGTTGCCATGCGTATCTGTTCCTGTTCTTCCGCCCATTGTTGAAAAGCCTCTTTCAAGGTCTCTACGGAAGTAATAACCAATGTCTCATTCTGAGACGGATTGAAATTTTTATTATCAGTCATGTTAGAATGGGCAGGGTTGCTGGCGACCCTCACGGCAAAACGCTTGCCTCGCACCTGCCCGGACTTCACTACATCAGTGAGGTCTGAAGTAGATTCGTGCTACAAAAGTAGTATGCTTTGAAACGAACCTGAAATATCTTGGATTGTCATTACTTGCCGACCATCGGAAGACATTTATGTTAAAACATTTAACCCCGAAGAAGCATGGCGTTTCAAGTGTAAAAGTGCAGAAAATACAACGTCCCAAAATAGCAAAGCCCACACTTGACATTACATCAAGTATGGGTCTGCAAAGTTTTGATTTATAAGATGGACTAATCCATGAATGACTTTATCAGTCGCCACCACTGCATGAGTATGCTTTTGCGAGTGAATTTGCTTGACAAAAAAGAGAGACGGCCATCATCTTCCTTGGTATAGCCAATTCTTGTCCTCAGCACACTGATGATGCGGTTTTTCTCCTTCTCTGTAAACCGTTCATGAAGATAGTTGTTATAAGCGGTCTTTGAGACATGACGGAACTCAGTGTTGATTTTAGCGTGGGCGATATTCCTTACCAATCCTTCATCCCTTGCACATACCATGACAAGTGCAGCACCTCTGCCGACCTCACCGCTAATCAAAAAATGGAGCGTATCAAGTATCTTTTCTGAGTGTTCAGGATATAGTATCTCATCCGAGAATGATGATGGTCTTTGTTGGAACACTACATGCTTCCATATATTCATAAATGTCAGCACCATTTGGGGAGATACGCCTTTGATGTAGTGGCGCAATAAGCCACTCACAAAATCATGAACCTCTTCATAGTGAGCCGTTGCACGGATGAAGAGATATTCCATAACGTTCTTCACCCGTCTTTCCTTACAGATAGTTTCCCATGGAAGTTCAGGTCTGTCGAGTATAAGGAGAATGGTCTTGGCTGCTGCCTCATTGGATGGTACAGGGATGTTGTCATCCAGCACACCATCCTTAAGCCGTTCTCTATAAAGGGAAAGGATGTATTCTATGTTCTTCTCTGTATTGCTCTTGCCGTACTGATATTCAATATCGGCTGTAATGTCTTCTATGCTCTCTTTCATAAGTTTCAGTTTATACGGTTGCACCGGTCTTGCTAAGTTCAAGCAGATTGGCAAGCTGTTCTGCTGTCATGGATTCGAACTGTTGCAGAAGCAGTGACTTCACTTCTGATTCTTTCCTGGCTTTCGCCACTTTCTTGGCGATGTTGGTTGCAAGTTCGATACCGCTAATCTTGATATAGTCATTGAAGACGCTTTCCGTCTTGTGTCCGCTGATGGACATCATTTCATAAGTATCAAGAATCTTTTCGAGATACATCAATGTGATTCCGGTACGTCTTGCCGTATGTGTCGTAGCAAGCTTATAACGGGGAATGACCGCTTCGCCCTGGCCGTTGCGTTTATAGGTTTCCTTACTCTGTTGTTCCTTCTTTTGGTGGTCAAGGGTTAGCTTGGTGGGAAGTTCAAGCTTCAGACTGGGCACTGTTTCTGCAAGGGTTTCCAATATTGTCTTTATCCTGTTATTCAAGCGTTGGTTCTGTATATTCGGAAGATTGTAGTTGTACTTCTCAAATATGCGGAGCAGGTTATCATTTAGAATAGGGATTGTAACCTCTGTACCTGTTTTCTGCTGAACAAGCGTAATGATGCCTACACCATCATGAAAGGAGACGTTCCTTGCAGATATGCGTGAATAGTCCGAAAAACGTTGGCTGGTATAACAGCCTACAAGAAAGACATCACGCACACGGTCGTCCTCTCCCTCAAGTTCCATATCATAGAGCGCTTGGAGTTCTTCATTAGTGAGGTAGATTTCCACAACCATGTCTTCCTTGTTCACTTGTAACTTGGGGAAGTGTTCAAGAATGGTAGCCTTAAACTTATAACCCTCCTTAAAGGCGACATTGAGCATAGCGGAGAATACGGCAAGGTTCTTATTGATGGTCTTCTTCATATAGCCGTATTTTTCCATATACAGCACAAATTCATCAATCAGACGTTCGTTGATGCCGTCCCATTCAAACGGATGATCTTTGGAGAAACTTTCAAGTATCACAGCGAAGCCTTTGTAAGTATGGAGTGTTCCTTTCGAGTAGTTGTTACCCTTACGCTTGATGCTTCCGTTCTCCATCCCTTCAATTCTCTTCTGTACGAACTCTAAAAGGCTCGGTCTGCGTGCATCCTGTAACTTTTTGACCAGTTCGGCATTGGCTTCAGTCTGTTCTCTCTTTTTTGAAATGATTGTCGTTCGGCTGATTTCCGAAGGATTTACGGTCTTCACCGTTTCATAGACTCCAAGAATGTCCTTGCGAGTAAGTGCTTCTTCGGGAAGTGACATAATGATGGCATTGAGCGAAGCCACGAAAGCCTCTATATCCGTTTTCTTTTTCATGAGGCTTTCCCTATAAGCGGCATTCAGCTTGCCTCGCTTGGGGATGAAGATTTCACCGTCCACAAATTCTTCCTCCTTCACGGTTACAGGAGACTTAAATTGCGGTCGGTTGGTACGGGTGATGTCCATTCGTACTAAAATGTGACGTTCGCCTTGCTTATTTTCCTTTTTTGCGAGAGATAATGTTGCTTTTGCCATACATCTATATTTTGAAGTTCGGTGCAAAGGTAGCAAAATTCCCCGAAAATAATGTCACAAATAATGTCACAATAATGAGATTTTATGAAATATTAGCGAAACAAGGTAAAATTGCTAATCTGTTGTAATAAAGCACACTATATTTCTTTTGTTTAATTTCTTTTCATTTATTTTTCAAGTGTTTTCATCTATAAGGGGTATTAGGCTCCCCATACAATATAATGTCTGTACAACGGGCAAGCCCAATCAATGGCAGCGACCAGTTCCGTGGATTATCATGAAACCAGTCGTTGCACTTAGACTTTGACTTATATACGAATGGACACTTTTAGAATAAAGTCAAGTGGAGAGTCAATAGTGATAATCCGGCATGAACCGATAAATGCCACGGCTTTCCTGAACCACCATCCGTTTGTTCGTGAGAAACTGAATTATCTTCACAATCTTGTTGTGATTAAATTTCGTTCCTGCCAGTTCGTAGGCTGTGGTCAGTTCTTCTTCCAAAGCCTTATATCCCGAAATCGTCTCTTTTCCGTCAAAAGCCAATTCAAGAGCTTTGCGATGGATGGCTTCATGGATGTCTTTATAAGGGGAGAACGGTTCCAGTTTGGGACGACCTACGCTCTTTTTTGTCGGCACATAGTCCGGCAGAAGTTCGGGAAGTGATTGGGCATTGATGCAGAAGGCGAATGGCAGGAAGTCCTTTGAACGGGTATGCACACTTTCCACTTTGCTGATGTTACTGTCGTCCTTGTCCTTCTCAATATGGATGACCGTTTCCGCTTTGTTGTTGATTTCCGTGCCAATGTGTCCACGGGCGTTTTCATCGCTTTTGTTCTGATGAAGGATGGTGTGAAGATGAATCTGGTATTCGTCAGTCCACTGCATGAGTTTGGAGATTACGCACGTGGCTTCGCTCGGAGAATTAATGTCATAGACCAAGTCGCGGATTCCGTCAATCACCACGAAACCGAGACCCTCAATCTGACTGATTGCATCATCTATGATAGCCAAACGCTCCTTGGGGTTGAACTTGCGTAGTGCGAGAAAATAGAAACGGTCGCAATCCTCATTAGTCGGCAACTCTGCCAGTTTCATGATACGATGCATCACAATCATACAATGGTTTTGACTTTGTTCTGTGTCGATGTAAAGGATGCGGTTCTTTCCTTCAGGGAAGTCCGTTGTGTAGTTAAGAACTTCCTTCCCTGACAAAGCTGCTGCCACCATAGCTGACACATTGAAAGTCTTTTTGCTTTTAGCTTTGCCTATGGATGCACTGAAATTTCCCAATGTCCCGATAGGTACTCCGCCTATTTTCAGAACTTCCGGCTCCTGTTCGTACTCCTTTTCCAAACTGAGCATGGTATCTTGCCATCTTGTAGCGACCTGAGCAAGATCTTCAATGGGTGCTACCGTTTCCATACTCACCAGCTTTTAGGATTGGCTTTGCGACGTGTAGTTGCAAGCATTCGGGCGTGTTCTTCCTCTATGCTTATAGGCGATTCTCCTTTTCTGCCGCTTTCCAACCATTTGTCCAATTCATCACGATAGACAAACAAGTGTTTTCCTTGTTTGATGATTGGAATACCACCATGCTTGGCTTTGTAATAAAAGGATGATTTCGAGATACCTAAATATTCGCAGACTTCATCAACGGTCATTGGAACATGGGTGTCTTTTTTTACCTCGTTATGCTGCTGATGAAGTTTTTCTGTCAGCAGATTTTCCATACTTGAGATTCTCTCGCAGAGTTCGCCTACCACTTCCGGTAGGTCATTGAAGGTCAGTTTGTCTTTTTGCATATATAACATTGTTTTTGTTAAACATGCTGCAAACCAACACAATGATGTAATGCTGACAACTATCAGAAGGCAATAATATTTCAGTCTGTGTTGAATAATCCTAATCGGTTGAATTTGCTTTTTATTCTTGGGCTTCTTTCATACATTTGAAGTGATAATCTCCGGTTTTAGGAATATCAAGGGCTATTTTGCAAACTCCGCATGTCCGGAGATTTTTAGCCAGATATTTAATCGAAGCATCTTTTAGTTCATGTGGGAATATAGTATGTATGAATGTTGCTCTATCTATAAGAGAAATGCCCAATCTCTCTCCGATGTTCCATACGAAATGCATCAGATCAATAGAACGGAGGGAATTATCTACTTTTGAACGGATTGGCTTGTATAAATCAAACTGTCCGTGCGCAAAATACTCTATGTTTTCATGCAGAATTTCAAGATCTTCTTTTGAGAGAAATTCCGTCATTACAAATGTGGTATATTCATGAATGACACGCTTAATGTCTGCCTGCCTTTCGGCTTTTTTACGTTCAATTTCGGCGATACGCACTTCATAATTATCCATATAATCATGTTTTACAACTAAGTTTTCCGGATTTATATCCTTGTCCTTTGGGCACTCCGGATTAATCTCCTTAATTTGTTCGGGTAGAGGTCTTACTTGCTTGCCAAAAGACAAACCCAATTCATTCTTTGTAATGAATCGGAAAAAGAAACGCTGAAGTACTCCACAGGCGAGTATCATTGCCGTGATATATAAAATAGCTGGAGTGGAATACTCCATCAGGTTGATATGGCAACTGAGATATAAATAGGAATCTGTTGCCCAGTAAAGGATGACACTTACTGAAAGTATGAAACTGGTTCTTTGAGGAGAGATTTTAATACTATTCGTCATAAACTGATACTGTTTGAGTTTTACAATAAGACAAATGTATATGCAGATTTCCAAATAGTTGCTGTTTGTAATAGATAATCGTTCAGAATTTAAGAAAAAATACGCTCAGAGTATGATTTGATGCAAAATATCATACTCTGAGCTGTAAAAACGGGATTATTTGAACCTTAATTCTTACTTGCGGATTAAAGAGATTCTGTTGCTGGCTTCACGCTTGTTACTGTCCACAACTTTCATGTACCGTTGTGTCGTGGTGATACTTTTATGTGCCATATTACTTTGAATGGTACGTATATCTGTGCCGGCTGCTCCTTGAAGTGTTGCATATGTTCTTCGGTAGGAGTGGAAAGTGATATTCTTGGTGATACCGGCTTCGCGAATCCATTCTTTCATGGGATGCTGTGTCCAACTTCGTTTCAATCCTTTAAATACTAATCCGTTTTTTTCCGGAGAATAGCCGATTAATTGCAGGGCTTCGTCGCTGATTGGAATGATGTCCTCTGTTTTGGTCTTTTGGGTAATTGTATGGACACATTTCCCTCCGGCTGCAAAGTCAACGATTTCATGCCATTGTAACGATAGTATATCGCTGATTCTGAGACTAGTCAAACATGAAAACAATGCTGCTGTCTTCAGAATCGGCTTTTTGCAAGGTGTCTCAGCCAATTTGTAAAGTTCTTCCACACTTAGATAGTCTTTTGGAGTATCTTCTGTTTCGATTTTATCCAAAAAGTCATTGATATTGGTTTTGATTAGCCGATTGCGATAAAGGATTTTCAAAAGTCCCCTGAATGTTGACCAATAGCCGGAAGCAGAGTTCTTTGAAATGCGACCGTCACGCCTGAGTTGCTTGGCATTTAGCAGATACTCCCGGAACTTATTACAAAGGTCAATATCAATTTCTTCAAAAGTACATTTGCCATGAACGAAGTTGTAGAAATGGTGGTACACAAATTCCCACTTTTGGTCATGCTTGCGAAGTTGCTTGCGATAGTATTCCAGAAAATCCGCTTTGAGTTTGTGCCTGTCAAAGAAATCATACCTGTCATTTACGATAGATTCAAAGCGTCGACATCGGATGGCTTCTGCCTTTTCAGACATAGTGGCATTGAAGTTGCGTTCGCGCTCATTCTTGGGATTGGCATAAATATAAATGTTCAATCCTTCGTGGCGGATGGTTTTCATTGTTTCCTGGTTACGATAGCCCGGATAATAATCCAGATAGTAAGAAAGCATCCCGTTTTTCAAAGGACGTGTTCTCAATGTTACTGTTTTACATTCTAACATAGTTACAATTATTATTGGTTTATACTTGATTTGCTGCAAATGTCCGTAATGGCTTGACACAGACAATGCTCATTTTTAGAATCATTTTCTGGTCTGCCTAAATTCAGGATTAGTCTTATTTTCGGGCTCCCATTACATGGTCAAATTCCACTTTCAGGAATCTCACGAAACGACCTTTCTTTTCACGTTTGATTTCGTGGAATTGTAAAACTCCATAAACAGAATCTCTGGAAAGACTATATTTCTTCATGGCTTCCTGTACGGTATAGTATTCCGATGAATCATCTTCTGTTGTTTTCTTCGACAGATCAAAGTGCAGTTTGGAATAGAATATCTGACCATGTTCTTTCTTTGAGGGGATATTGTTTCGATAGACATGAGAACGGATAGCGACACGTGTCATTCCATACTTTTTCTCTATATCTTCCGGTGTGTACCATTCTGTCAATGCATCATCCGTCTTGTATTTGGCAAAGACAGCATCAATATGTTTCTTGCTGTAATAATTGAATTGACGGATTCTGACTTTGGGAATATCACGTTCTCTTGTGTAAGTCCATACCCATTTTGTGTTGACCTTATATTTCTCGGCAATTTGCTCGGCAGTATAATACTCGCTCATGTCAAATTCGTCCTTTGGAACAATACGTTCATAAGGCTTTGTCTTTAACATTAGCTCAATATCCGCACGCCGAATGAGAGATTTCTTCCCACTGATTCGTGAAGCTCTTAGCTTGGATTCCTTCACCAATTTATAAACATACTGGCGAGTTACACCCATTAACTGTGCCGCTTGTGCAAAAGAGAAGAAGTCTTGTCCTTCTGCTGCCTGTTTGGGCTCCAGCAGTTCCTGTATCTTTTTCAGTTGGCGTTTACGTTCTCGAATACGTTCCTTGTAGCCGAGATTGGAGCACTGGTGACTGCAATAGCAAGTCGTTGTTTTCTTCGCAATGAATGGTTTTCCACACCATTGGCAAATCTTTCTTACTTCCATATTTTTCTATTTTTAATTGAGGTATATCTCTTTATTTCTCCTCTTTTTTGTCAACACACGTAAACCATTGTCAACACACGACAACAAATGCGTCACTGTGACATCGGGGACAAATCCCAATTTGTTTCGCGGTAGAAATACGGTAGAAAAATATGGTGAACAACACTATCCAATCGCTATGAACTGGATTTGGGGTAAATAAAAAAGCCGCTGAAATTCAGCGACTTCATTATAGTTGGTTCTAATTCGTTGCGGTTAATTGCGATATATCATTTGCCGATGCAAAAGTTTTGAAATATATTTTGCAATGTTTCTTCCGAGGTTATACCTCCTTCTGCAACAATCTCACTTAGTTCGTGGATACATTGTCTTAAATCCTCACTTACCAAATCTCCTGATAATTCCAATTGCAATCCTTCCTGTACTCTATGAATAGAATCCAATGCTCGTGTTAATGCTTCGTAATGGCGTACATTTGTAATGATAATATCGTTTTGGTTGACTTCCGGTAAGGCAGCTGCCTGTACTAACTTCTTTTCCAGAATCGTTATATTTTCCCTTTTCTTTGCTGAGATAAATAGTTTTTCCACTTTCATGTCAGCAAATATGGCTGACAACTCTTCTTTTTGTGTTGCTAGTAACAGATCTGACTTATTAAATAAAATAATCATCTTTTTCCCTTCGCAGTGTGGAAGAATGTCGGCTTTTAATTCTTCGAACCGCCTTTGGGCATCTGTAGAGTCTATCATCCATAAAATGACATATGCTTGGTCCATCTTTTGGAAAGTACGTTCTATCCCTAGATTTTCTATTGTATCGTTCGTTTGGCGGATTCCAGCTGTATCAATAAATCGGAATGTGACACCTTGTAAATTGATCGTATCCTCTATTACGTCACGGGTCGTTCCATGGATATCACTGACAATGGCTTTTTCTTCATTCAGCAACGCATTCAGTAAGGTAGATTTTCCGGCATTCGTTTCTCCGATAATTGCTACAGGAATGCCATTCTTGATTGCGTTTCCTACACTGAAAGAATGAGCTAGCCGGGCAATAACTTGTTCGATATGGGTAGCTAGACTGCTCAGTTCGTCACGATTGGCGAATTCTAGTTCTTCATGATCACTGAAATCCAGTTCTAATTCCATTAACGAAGTGAAATGAAGTAATTGGTTACGCAGGTTAGAAAGTTCTTTACTGAATCCTCCGCGCATCTGGCTCATGGCTAGGCGATGGGTGGAGGCAGACGATGAGGCTATCAGATCGGCAACAGCTTCGGCTTGGCTCAAGTCCATTTTTCCGTTTAGAAAAGCACGTTGGGTGTATTCACCTGGTAGAGCGGCACGACATCCATTATAGATCAGGAGTTGTATAACTTGCTGCAGGATATAAGATGAACCGTGACACATGATTTCCGTACTGTCTTCACCGGTATAAGAATGGGGGGCGCGGAACAAGGAAATTAAAACTTCGTCAATTACTTCTTCTGCAGAAGAAGTAATTGACGAAGTTTTTTGTAACGTTTCACTTTTTTCTTGCGGAATTTCACTCGTTTGTTGGAAAAGTGTATTATTAATTTTTCGCTTTGGGGAACAAATCTTTCCGAAAGTAAGAGTATATGGTGCTCGTTCTGTCAGTGGCTTGCCTGTGGCGGGTGTAAATATGCGTGACGTTATTTCAATCGCTTTTGGGCCAGATACACGAATTATTCCGATGGCTCCTCCCTGGGCGGTGGCAATGGCACAGATTGTATCTTGGTTTATCATTTTCATTTGGTTAATAATATAATGTTTTAGCTATAATGGCTGTTACTTCTTCTAAATAACGGCGGTCTGTTTCATCAAAAAAGTTTAATAGATTACTGTCAATATCCAATACTCCCTTTACTTGTCCATTAGCAAGAATAGGAACAACAATTTCGGAGCGGGAAAGAGAACTGCAGGCTATATGTCCGGGGAATTGTTCTACATTGGGCACTATCAAGGTTCGAGCTTCTGCCCATGAGGTTCCACATACTCCCTTTCCTTTATGGATGCGATAACAGGCGGTGCTTCCTTGAAAAGGTCCTAAAATAAGTTGGTCGTCTTTAACCAGATAGAAACCTACCCAAAAAAAGCCGAAGGCTTCCCGAAGAGCAGCAGCAGTATTAGCCAAAACACTTATTTCTTCTTTTTCATCTGATATTAAAAGTTCAAACTGAGGGAGGAAAAGACGGTAACGTTCTACTTTATTACTAGTTGTTTGTTTGAAACTGGTTTCCATATTTTTATTTGTTTTATGAGGGGACATCTTGTTGTTTTTTTACAAAAAATGGTCTTCTATGAAGCGATGTCCCCTGTTAGGTAAAAAGAGTTGGCTTATTCTGTAAAAAATCTGTTTATGCCAATCTTCTTCTGGATAATAATAAGAATAAGTCTTGATAGATGATCCGGTGAATCTTATCCATATTATATAGACAACTAAATTGGGAATTATATTCTTTCCAAGACTTTTTCTATCAAACCATCAATAGAGTTTTTATAGCCGGTATTGGCTTCCTTTATTAGTCGGTTGGCAATCACCATACATACAGTCATGGCTTTGTGTCCCATCAGGCGTGCTAATCCGGCAAGGGCGGAACTTTCCATTTCAAAGTTAGTGATGCGATAGTCATTGTATTCAAATTTCTCAATCTTTTCATTCTGTTTAGGATCGGCCAATGGGATACGGAGTTCTCGTCCTTGCGGACCAAAGAAACCTCCTGCGGCGATAGTTACGCCACGGACCATATCATTTTGCGCAATGCGGTCTATTAATTCCCGGTCGGCATCAATAACGTATGGGTGGGCGATGCATACATTACCTTCCCACCCCATGTAATCTATAAAAGCTTGTTCTAATTTCAGATCGCAAACCTCATTGCGTCCGGCGTAGAAATTAAGCAGTCCGTCAAAACCGATAGACTTTTCAGAACAAACATAGGTACCAACAGGAGTATAAGGCTGTAATCCGCCACATGTACCGATACGTACTAATTCCAATTGGCGCAAGTGGTCTTTTTCATAACGGGTATTGAAATCAATATTGGCCAAAGCATCTAATTCATTCATCACAATGTCTATATTGTCACAACCTATACCGGTGGAAACTACGGTGAGACGTTTTCCTTTATAAGTACCGGTAATGGTCTTGAACTCACGGCTTTCTATTTCACATTCTTTAGTATCGAAATGAGAAGCTACTAATGCTACACGCCCGGGGTCACCTACTAGAATTATTTTATTTGCCAACTGTTCAGGTTTGATATGAAGGTGGAAGATAGAGCCGTCGGGATTGATAATCAACTCAGATTCTGCATAATATTTTTTCATAATCTTTATTTTTGTGGTTAATGGCCAGTATAATTAATGTTATATTTCTTGTCTTTTTAATGAGTATGCAAACAGATTATTTCCTGGATGTAGATGTCACGGATTTATAAACTTTCATTGATATTAGCATTATCAAGAGAAAAGCAGTTCCATTCGCATCCAAGAAAAATATATTAATCGTTGAATACTAGTTTTATTTACTTAATGGCTCATTACCGAAAGTTGTTTCGGGTTTTGCAATATTTTCACGCATGGAGGTATCTGCTTGTATATTCTTCATGCGGTAATAGTCCATAATACCTAGGTTGCCACTACGGAATGCTTCCGCCATGGCCTTGGGCACTTCGGCTTCTGCCTGAATTACATTCGCGCGTGCCTCTTCTGCTTTGGCTTTCATTTCCTGTTCCAAGGCGACGGCCATTGCACGGCGTTCTTCTGCTTTGGCTTGTGCAATATTCTTGTCGGCATTGGCCTGGTCTATTTGTAAAGCAGCTCCAATATTTCTGCCTATATCAATATCAGCTATATCAATAGACAGGATTTCGAAAGCCGTACCGGCATCTAAGCCCTTGCGGAGTACTAATTTAGAGATAGAATCAGGATTTTCCAATACGGATTTGTGATTTTCGGACGATCCGATAGAGGACACGATACCTTCACCAACACGTGCTAGAATCGTGTCTTCTCCGGCACCTCCTACTAATTGGCGGATATTGGCGCGTACGGTGACACGAGCTTTAGCTATAAGCTGTATGCCGTCTTTGGCTACAGCGGTAACGGGAGGGGTGTCAATAACCTTAGGGTTCACTGACATTTGCACGGCTTCGAATACGTCACGACCGGCTAGGTCAATACCAGTTGCCATTTGGAAAGACAGTTCGATATTGGCTTTGGACGCGGATACTAGTGCGTGCACTACTTTTTCCACATGCCCGCCTGCCATATAATGAGCTTCCAATTCATCTCGGGTTATGTTGCTTAAGCCGGCTTTGTGTGCTTCAATCATTGCCGGGACAATGACATAAGGAGGGACATTACGGATGCGCATTAAGAATAATTGCACCAATGAGATGCGTACCCCCGAAACTTTGGCAGACAGCCAGAGGAAAAATGGCACATAATGAAAGAATAGTACCACGAAAATAATTCCACCTCCTATAAGGATGAAAGGAAGATAGTTGGGTTCGATCATAATAATCAGTTGTTTAAAAGTAAATATTTATATTTGAACAGCTCAATATCAAGTTTTTGCTGTTTTCACTATTGTCTAAAATATGCTTGAATGAGAATGTCAATCAAGAAACCTGATAAATTCGTATTTGTAAGTCATTTCTCTATCATTGGTTGAATTTGCGTACAATCACCGTTCCTTCAACCATTCTTTCTACATAAATGGGAGTATTCTCATCAATCAAACCATCGGCAGAGCGCACTTCGATGATGTGTCCGTTAAAGTTTGCATTGCCTATCAGTGCAAGGCGGGTTATTGCTATGCCTTTGTCTCCGATGCGGATATGGGTTCCTTTTAGGGGATCGATTTTATAATCCAGTGTTTTCTTCAAAGAAAGCTTGTCCATGGTTTTTGAGTGCATAAACCAAACGATAATGGCTATGCAACTTAGGACGGATGCTATCAAAGTAATGAATCCTGCTATCGGTCCTAATGTGTCGAAAGCGTAATAGTTGGCATATAGCAGGCAGATGGCTGATGCTATTCCGGCTATACTGATGCCGGGAATAAGGAAAACCTCTACAATAAAGAGAAGTAGTCCTGCCAAGATGAGCGATACGATAATAAATACTTCCATAAATATCTTTGTATTAGTGTTTCAACTTCTTTATTTCTTCGTTGCGGACACTGATATCCAGTTGGGCCATTTCTTTCAGAAGTTGTTCAGTACGTTTTTCCAATTCCAAAATGGCGGGTGTCAGATTCTTCTTTCGTGCACTGTTCCCTTGGGCATATTGTTCGCGCTTGTCATCCAAATTTTTCTTCAGGTTGTCATAATCCTTCTGCTTTTGTATTCTTTGCTGGTAAAGTTTGCGTGCTTCGGCAGAGCGGAAGTCGTTCAATGTGTGGTAAACGGCAGAATCATCTATTATCAAGGTGAAGTCTTTTTGTTGTTCTCCGGATTCTTTGGCATACATTATGGCTGCCAGGCGTTGCTTGCCGGTTCGTACTTTCTCTTCATCTTTCCAAGTGGTACGGATAGAGCGCAGGCTGGCTGCATTTATGATGATCTGTTCGTCTGTACTTTCATAATTGTATACTTCTTTTGAAGAGTTCGGTACAAACACATAGATACAGACTTTGTTATCAGGCTGATAGCGGTCTGAAGCAAACCAGCCGATATTGTTGAATTCATCAATGGCATACATATAGTCATTGGCGGGAGAGTTAAATGGCATTCCTATATTATCGGGACGAAGATAATTGCTATTTTCCGAATCATAGCGAGTTACAAAAATATCGTATCCTCCCAAAGAGCCTTCTCCATCCGATGCATAATACAAGGTAATGCCATCTGACATTAAGAAGGGATAGTTTACATTTCCCTGTTCATTAAGGGACGTGAGGGGTTCGGGCTCGCTCCAGCCGTCCAACAGACGGATACGGGAGTACAGTTGCATCTTGCCGTCTGTGCTTTGGTTTCCGTAGAGTACTTTATTGCCCATTTCGGTCTGATAGACAGTCCCGGATATGGCAGGATCGTGATAGAGTGCCCCCGATTCTCTACTGATTTTATATGCTTTTAGAAAATCATTTTTATCGACTACAAAGCTGTCTATTACAGTAATGTTTTCCACTCCTTTTATCATACGGGCTGCTTGCTTTATTTGTTCCAGCTCTGCTTCAGCCATTTCGGTAGGGCGTTTTTTCTTTTCCAACCATTCTATGTGTTGTTCGTAGTTATCTACGGCATCGTCAAACCGATAGATGTCATAATATAGTTTTCCTAAGTAGCGGTATGCGTCAATGACTTTGCGGGCGGCGCTTTTTTCAAGGTAGGGCTGTGCTTCTTTTTTTTCTCCTGTTTCATAACAACATGCGCCATACCAATAATTATAATTGGCGTTAGAAGGGGCTTGCTTTACCAGCTTTTGGAAAGCAGGTTTGGCTTGTTCAAATTCTCCGTTCAGGAAAAGTTGTTTGGCTTGCGCCAAGCTTTGTGCCGCAGCATTGCCTGCGCAGCATAAAGTAAATAAACCAATGATATATTTTTTGTACATAGTTAGTTTATAATCCGTATTATTTAGATTCAAAAATACAAATATTAATTGGATTTCTCATGCTTTACATAATTCTATTTTGTTAAATCTTCCATAAATCATTCTTTTCATGTACTTTTGTGCCCTATTTTTAAAGAAGATGTATGGCACAATTTACGGAAGACGAGAAAATAATGCGAAGGTTGGAGCAACGCTTTAACAAGGGGGTGGTAAAGTATCGCTTGATTGAGGATGGTGATAAAATTTTGATAGGTCTTTCTGGTGGGAAGGATTCTTTAGCTCTGTTGGAGCTATTGGCAAGGCGTTCACGTATTTTGAAACCGAAATTTACAGTGATAGCTGTGCATGTAGGCATGACAAATATTCCTTATCAATCTGATTTGGAATATCTGAAAGGCTACTCAGAGGATTTAGGGGTGCCGTTTGTGCATTATGAAACTTTTTTTGATCCGAGTACCGACACTCGGAAGTCTCCTTGTTTCCTTTGTTCTTGGAATCGGAGAAAAGCTTTGTTCACGGTGGCAAAGGAGCAGGGGTGCAATAAGATTGCTTTAGGACATCATATGGATGATATCTTGGAAACTTTGTTGATGAATATTACTTTTCAGGGAGCGTTCAGTACAATGCCTCCTAAATTAGTGATGCGTAAATTTGAGATGACAATTATTCGTCCGATGTGCTTGGTACATGAAGCGGATTTAATTGAAATGGCACGTATCCGCGGTTTTCGTAAACAGATCAAAGATTGTCCTTATGAAAGTTTGTCGAATCGTTCAAATATGAAAGAGGTTTTATATTCTCTAGAAAAAATGAATCCTGAAGCACGATATAGTTTGTGGAAATGCATGACAAATATTCAGGAAGAATTGTTGCCTGGGATGAATGAACACGATTTATAGTGGATATGGTTGTTTTGTTATTAGGGAATATAACGAAACTGCTTATAGTTAGTTGTTTGTACTTGTGTGCAGCTTAACCAACTATCAATATTATTAATGTATTTAGATGAGGAAGAATGTTATAAAGTTATCCTTCCTGTTGTTTGTTGTGCCGGATACAAGGTGATGTACATGTCTGGTTTGTTGGGGAAAGTGTAGAAATATTCTACAATGAAAATGTGGATCTTTTTCTTTGAAAATAGCTTATTCTTAATGTATTTAATTGATAATCAAAGCCTGTCTTGTTTTGGCATAGGCTTTGTTTTCTCTTTGTCATAAGAATAACCATTTAAATATATTAGGATATGAGAAAGTTTTTTGTTGTGTTAGTATGGGTAATGGGATTAGGACTTGCAGCGTTGTTTGCAAAAGATATAGTACGTGGAGTGAAGAATGTGATTGCGATAAATCATTTTACCCCTGTTGAGGTGAATAATGCTCCAACAGGATGGCATCAAGACTTGTGTTGTTATCTTAATTAATTTGCCGTCATAGAGATTTTGTTCATAATTGAAATTGGAAACAACTGTTTTTTATGGCAGCTATTTCCAATTTATTTGTATTCAGTTGTCCTTATACTCTTTTCGCCAAGTGATTTTTGTACACTAGCCTAGGACAAATGTAAAATAGTAAAGGGGATTGGATGAATAGTTATTAATGAATGTTTTTAATGTCATCCTGTACTATCTGATCCATTTCTTTCATTAGTTTTTTGGGATTCTTTTTAGGGGAGAATCCTTTATCTTTTTCTTCATGCAAAAGATCTGTTTCAGTTATGTTCTCACTCCAGTCTTCGAACATATTTGTTGCCGGTTGTCCTGATAATGTTACATTCTCTTCTGCAATAGGGACATTTCTCTCAATAATTTTTTCCATAATCTAATCTATTTATTGTTTTCTAGATGACAAATACGGGTAGAAATGGTTTAATGATTTAATAAAGTTTGAAGTTTGTGATAAATAGAAAGTTCTTGAACAAGCTAGCAAGACTTTATTTGCGGGCAATGTTTTATTTCTTTTTTTAAATGACTTTGCCTTGTAAAGAGTGCTTCTCTGTCCTTTCAATTGAAAAACAAGTTTTTAAAAAGCGGTTTTTTCGGTCTGTTTGAGGTTCATCTGCAAAATCGTGGGGAAGGACTTTGGTTCTTGAAGGATTGTTTTGTTCTCTGATAGCTTTCAGAAATGTTCTTGACGTATCAGTTTTTCTCTTGAGGAAGTTCAGATGTTTATGCCCTCATGTCCTCACTGTCTGTATAACAGACTAATTATAAACAACTTATATGCATATAGTAAAAATATTTGTTCTCACTTATGCTCTCATGCTCTCATAGTGTTCTAAAATATGTTTTCGTGTAACATGCTTGTCCTCAGTTATATACATATATTGTGGGCTATTTCAGGCTTGATAGGGAGTAGGGTGTTTTCAGGCTTTTTTCTCGCAAGAAGTGTGCATAAGGGGGGGATTTCTATAGAATGACGGTTTACAAAGTTCCGGTAACGGTAAAAAAGATCAAGACGTTTTTAAAAAACGCCCTTGTCTTTGATATGGAATTTTATTTTGGACATATAATTATACATACATACGTCCGCACAAGTCTGTACGTATGTATAACTATATGGGAATATACGTGTACAAACATGTTTTCTGATGCGGGAAAAACATACTTTGGCATTCCCTATATTTTTGCAAGCAATCTTACTTTGGTTTTTGCCTTTTTCATTTTTAGCAGTGACACTTTTTTTGGGGGGGCTAACAAGGATAAAATAAAAAAGGCTATCTTCCCAGACAGCCAATCTTTTGTTAACCTTAAATCTAATACTATGAAAAACACAGTGCAAATATACGAATTTCTGAGATGGGTCCAAATTCTTAGAAAGAAAAAAAGCTTGTTATAACATGGTTTAGCAAATGAACTTTTTTCTTAACAAATAGCAGATTGAAAGAGTGGAATTGGTTGCTTTTTTGTTCAACGGAAATAAAACATGCTTGTTGCGGCAATAACTCATTGTATTATTCTTAATTCGATTATTTCCATTATCTTTGCACTCCCAAAATGCTTGTTGATATGCAGTTGTTAAAAGCATAATGGATATTATAGGCAGATTGTTTCCAGATAAAAAATAGATTAGAATATATGTTGTCTCATGGTATTTATTCAGTAATTTTGCTGATTTTTTCAAATGTCTTTATGACGTTTGCTTGGTATGGTCATTTAAAAATGCGACAAGAGTTCAGTTGGTTTGCAGCCCTTCCGTTGATTGGTGTGATTGCATTTAGTTGGGCAATTGCTTTTTTTGAATATTGTCTTCAGGTTCCTGCCAATCGTCTTGGGTTTAAAGATAGTGGAGGACCGTTTGATATTATGCAACTCAAGGTGATTCAAGAAGTTATCACATTGGCTGTATTTACATTATTTTCTGTTTGGGCATTTAAAACAGAACTGAAGTGGAACCATTTAGCGGCTTTTCTCTGTTTGGTCCTTGCCGTTTATTTTGTCTTTAAGAAGTAATGAGTTTTGGTTAATAATTGCTGAATCCTTTTTGATAAGCAAAGTGTCTTGTTTGGGCAATGAATCTTGTTCAGATACTTTGCTGATTCTAGGAAACAAGATGGAATCCTGTCGGGTTGGTACGTAACTTTGATAGATTTTCCAACCTTTGGCACGATTACGATTACGTCGGATGGCACGTCCTCGTTTGGTTAAAGATTCATACAGGAATTTGTCGGCATCCAGTCCTCCTATTAATGGGTTATTACTGGGAGTTACCGTTTGATCCATGCCGGCAGGTAATATTACATAGCCGTTTCGCAAACCGGGAATCAGTTTGATATTTAGTTTCCATGATATTGTCAGAGAGTCTTTTCTTTTCAAGAAAATGGGATCATTAACCGGATCTTCATGCCATGTGGTGTAAGGAGTGTAGGGAGTAAGACGCACAAAGTTAGGGCGTACCCATTTGGTTGTGTCGCCGAAGTTTTTAGGCAAGTCTTTCAGAAACTTCATCCACGGTTTGTCTTCGGACATGATTGGAGTACCTTTTATATTGTCTTTGTCCGATTGAAAGTCGAAATGGATAGACTTTACGGCTTCTGTGTTGATTTTTAGTTCTCCATCTCCATTCAATAGCTCCTGTAAACGAATCGAGTCCTGTTTGTTCCATTGTGCTTGTGCTGTCAGTATACTGATAGTGCAGAATAATATGCTAAAATTTACCCTTTGGGTCATTCGTTTTTTCTTTATGGTTATAATTGGTAACAAAAGTAATCTGGAGTGGGTTTAATGCTGGTTAAATTTGAGTTATTAATTGTTTATAATGTGAATACTTTAAATTTTATTTGGTTAATAAAAGGATTCGTTTACACCTCTTTTGTTGTCATGGAGCACACTTCATATAGACATTTAGATAGTTACTTCAATATTTGGTAATCAAGTTTTGTATTTTATTTTCAGATATAGTGACAGAGTTCATATTCATGGTATGTATTTCAATTGATGTCAGTACATTGGTCAGATAGGCGATATAGGTCTATATGGATTTATGGGGTCCATTCTGTCTGTGTGATTTATTTTCGGTATAGAATAAAAATAGCCCGTTAATTTTTAATAACGGGCTAAATTAGTGAAAATGATAATATTTATTTGGAGGAGAGTTGTGCATGCATGGAAGCAGCTGCTTTACGTCCGTCACCCATTGCAAGGATAACTGTAGCTCCACCACGCACAATATCGCCACCGGCATAAATAGTCGGGATTGACGATTGCATATTTTCATTTACGGCAATTGTTCCTTTGCGTCCCAATTCCAATCCCGGGATGGAACTGGGAACAATCGGGTTAGGGGAGACGCCTACGCTGACTATCGCCATATCAATGTCAATGGTTTCTGTTGCTCCTGGAATAGCTATCGGACTGCGACGGCCGGAAGCATCTGGTTCGCCTAATTCCATTTTCTGTAAAACGACTTGTTTCACACGCCCCTTTTCATCGGCAATATATTCTATGGGGTTATGCAGAGTCAGGAATTCCACACCTTCTTCTTTAGCATGTTTCACTTCCTCCAGGCGGGCAGGCATTTCTTCTTCCGAACGGCGGTAAATAATCATTGCGCGTTCTGCTCCCAAGCGGCGTGCTGTGCGGACAGAGTCCATAGCTGTGTTACCACCGCCGATTACTGCTACACGTTTGCCGAATGTTACAGGAGTATCTGAATCCTCACTGGCTGCATCCATTAGATTTACACGAGTCAGATATTCGTTGGAAGACATGATATTGATAGAATTTTCACCCGGGATATTCATGAAGTTGGGAAGCCCGGCACCTGATGCTACAAATATACCTTTGAAATCTTCTGCTTCCAAGTCTTCCACACTGATTGTCTTTCCTACGATGCAGTCCTTCATGAATTTGACACCCATCTTGGATAAATTGTCAATTTCTACATCTACGATTTTATTGGGTAGGCGGAATTCGGGAATCCCATATTTTAATACACCCCCTATTTCATGTAAAGCTTCGAATACAGTGACATCGTATCCCTGTTTAGCCATATCTCCAGCAAATGAGAGTCCGGCGGGACCTGAACCGATAACTGCCACTTTTATGTTGTTCTTTTGCGCTACTTCCGGTACGGATATTTGACCGCTTTCACGTTCGTAATCAGCAGCAAAACGTTCCAAATAGCCTATGGCAACGGCTTCGTGTCCGGCTTTCAGATGAGTGCATTGTGATTCACACTGTTTTTCTTGAGGACATACACGCCCGCAGACAGCAGGTAATGCACTGGTTGCTTTTAAGGTTTTGGCAGCTTCAAGGAATTCACCGCGTTCTATATTTTTGATGAATTTCGGGATATTGATTCCTACGGGGCATCCGTTCATACAAGTAGGGTTGGGGCAGTCCAAACAACGTTTTGCTTCCGTTACAGCTTGCTCTTCATTCAAACCTAGATTGACTTCTTCCTTACGGCTATGTGAACGGTATTCTGCATCCAGTTCGTTCATTTTTACACGGGGGATAGCCATTCGTTCTTTAGGCTTCATGGCTTTACGTAAGCTTGCACGCCATTCGGCATCCCGGCCGTCCAGTTCTTTAGTCGCTTCACAAGTCGTCGGCTTTTCGGTGTCTAGTTTGTGAATTTCTTCTTTTTCTATATCTTTGAAAGCTCCCATGCGTTTCAACATTTCGTCAAAATCTACTTGATGGCCGTCGAATTCCGGGCCGTCAACACAAACAAAACGTGTTTTGCCTCCTACAGTGATACGGCAGGCACCACACATACCGGTTCCATCCACCATAATGGTGTTCAGAGAAACGTCTGTGGGAATTTCATATTTTTTAGTCAGCAGGCATACGAATTTCATCATGATGGCAGGACCGATGGCGAAACATTTGTTTACCGTTTCACGTTTGATTACTTCCTCCACGCCTTCAGTCACTAATCCTTTGCGCCCGTATGAGCCGTCGTCTGTCATAATGATTACTTCATCAGAGCTTTCACGCATTTCTTTCTCAAGGATAATTAATTCTTTGGTACGTCCGGCCAATACGGTAATTACGCGGTTGCCGGCAGCTTTCAAAGCCTGTACGATAGGAAGCATCGGAGCAACGCCTACTCCTCCTCCGGCACAGACTACAGTTCCGAAATTTTCAATGTGGGTGGCTTTACCCAGCGGACCAACAACATCTGTAATATAATCTCCTTCGTTCAATTCACAAAGTCGTGTAGAAGAAAGACCAACTTCCTGTACTACCAGTGTGATGGTACCTTTTACGGGATCGGCACCGGCGATAGTAAGTGGCATACGTTCTCCTTTTTCACCGACACGGACAATTACGAAATGTCCGGCCTTACGTGACTTGGCAATCAGAGGTGCCTCTATGACCAATTTAAAGACCTTTTCCGAGAAATGTTCTTTTGAAATAATCTTATTCATTTTGCTATACTATAAGTTCGTTGTTTTTCTGAGTTGATTGTCAAATTGATAATTTATGCAAAGGTAGGATTATATTTTTTAAAGACAAAAGAAAAGCCGCCCTTTTGTGAGGGGCGGCTGATCCTATCATGATAAATCCGTTTTTGATTTTGTTGCAGTTTGTTCTTGATGTGAAAAAGAGATTATTTCTTTGTTCTGATTTTATATCCTATCATTCCATAATATAGGATGAAAAGGAAACAGGGAACACAGATCCAGTAGGAGGTCTGGAAGCTAGTTGCATCTTGAACCACACCGCGCACCCATGGCATAACTGCTCCACCGGCAATAGCCATGGTTAGCAATGAAGAGCCGGCTTTGGTGAATTTGCCGAGATCCGCCATTGCGAGAGGCCATAATGCGGGCCACATTAATGAGCATCCTAATGCCATAAAGAATATGCAATAGATTGAAATTTCAGCCGGCATGGTTGCTACTAATGCAGAACCAATGATGGCTATGATGGCACATATTTTCATTGCGGTAGCCTGGCTCAGATATTTAGGGATTAAGGTTGCGCCGCAAATGTATCCTACTACCATACCAATGGAAGGGATAAATCCGTAATTGTCACCCGGCAGCTCCAATGCTTTGGCATATCCGGTTGCAGTTGCCAAGGCTATGGTTTCCACACCTACATAAAGGAAAAGAGCAAGTACTCCTAATAGCAAGTGAGGAAATTGCATGATGGAAGTTTTACCTTCTGCATACGGACAGGCAACCGCTTCTTCCGCATCTGTGGCGGCATCCTCTCCGGCAGCTTTTACTTCAGGCAGTGGAGCCATTAAGGCGATAATGCCTAATACAACGAAAATACCGACAATAATACCAAATGGCTGGAACAAATCTTCCATTTTTATTTGGTCTATGGTTTTGCCGATTACTAAGGTAATAAAAAGAGTAGTAGCAGGCCAAGCCAGTTTGTTGCAAATACCCATGATGGAAATACGTTTTGCGGCAGACTCTATAGGTCCAAGAATAGTTACATATGGATTTACTGACGCTTGGAGTACTGCATTGGCGGCACCACAGATGAATGAGGCGAAAAGAAACCATACAATAGATTCTGTAGCGGCTGCTTGGATGAATAATCCGAAAGCGATAGCGAAAATGATGAATGAAAGAGCCATTGTTTTTTTGTAACCGATGGCTTCAATGCATTTGGTGGCCGGTATACCAAAAATTAGGAATGGAACAAACGTGGCGGCAAGCAGGAGATTGGATTCTGAAGCCGACATTTCCATTGACCGTTCTAATACCGGCATTAGGAAAGAGTTAATGCCCAATGCAAAACCAATTGCAAAAAACATCATGCCTACAAAGGCAAGAGGTACCATGAAATTTTTCTGTGAAGTATTCATAATAATAGGTTAAATGGTTAGTAATCAGGTTGAAATAATAAAAAAGAATGTCATTCTGCATACAAGACAGAATCTGTCGGGAAAGATCGGATTCTGAATAATACTCAGAATGACATTCAATATATGTAATTAGCTGTTATTAGTCAATCATCTCGAATCCGCAATAAGGAACTAATGCTTTAGGGATACGGATACCTTCCGGAGTCTGATTATTTTCTAATAAGGCTGCAACAATACGCGGCAAAGCCAGTGCGGAACCGTTCAAAGTATGGCATAATTCTGTTTTCTTTTCGGCAGAACGGTAACGGCATTTCAGGCGATTAGCCTGATACGTATCGAAATTGGATACAGAACTTACTTCCAGCCAACGCTGTTGTGCTTCCGAATAAACCTCAAAGTCAAAGCAAAGTGCAGCTGTAAAACTCATATCACCACCGCAAAGGCGGAGAATGCGATAGGGGAGTTCTAATTTCTTCAACAGGCCTTCTACATGGTCCAACATTTCCTGATGTGACTGTTTGGAATGTTCGGGTTTGTCAATGCGTACCAGTTCTACTTTTGAGAATTCGTGCAAACGGTTCAACCCACGTACGTCTTTGCCGTAAGATCCGGCTTCACGACGGAAACATTGAGTATATGCGCAATTCTTGATAGGCAATTGTTTTTCGTCCAAAATCACGTCACGATAGATATTGGTTACAGGAACTTCTGCGGTTGGAATCAAGTACAAATCATCTACTTCACAATGATACATTTGTCCTTCTTTGTCGGGAAGTTGTCCTGTTCCGTAGCCCGATGCGGTGTTTACTACCGTCGGTGGCATGATTTCTTCGTAACCGGAAGCGCGGGCTTCATCCAGGAAGAAATTGATTAATGCGCGTTGAAGACGTGCCCCTTTACCTTTATATACAGGAAAACCTGCCCCTGTGATTTTCACGCCCAAGTCAAAATCTATCAAGTCGTATTTTTTGGCAAGTTCCCAATGGGGAAGCGCATTCTTGGGGAGTTCGGTTTCCATACCGCCCATTTTTTCCACCACATTGTCTTCAGCGCTTACACCTTCGGGCACACTGTCATAAGGAACATTGGGAATGGTGTAAAGCAGGTTGGTCATGTCTTCCTGTGCTTTGTCCATTTCTGCTTGTAAAGCTTTGCTGGTTTCTTTGATTTCGGCTACACGTGCTTTAGCTGTTTCAGCATCTTCTTTCTTCCCTTCTTTCATCAGTTGCCCGATAGATTTGGAGAGCGAGTTCACTTCTGCCAGGTTTTTATCTAATTGATTCTGCGTGCTACGTCTTTTGTCATTGAATGCAAGCACTTGTTCTATCGTTGCTTTTGCATCTTTAAAATGCTTCTTTTCCAGTCCGCGGATTACCTCTTCCGTATTCTCTGTAATTTGTTTAATGGTAAGCATATCTTTTCAGTCTTTTTGATATTTCTTGAATTAATGGACAAAGATAGATAAAAAAATGGTAAGGTGTATGAGTTATTCGTTACTTTTGCATCCGGATTAGAAAATGAAAAGTAAGAAAGATGAATTATCTTGAGATAGCGGGCGCTTTAATCGGTCTGCTTTATTTATGGTTTGAATATAGGGCGAGCATTTGGTTGTGGCCGGTCAGTGTCATTATGCCTGCCATTTATATAGTTGTTTATTATCAAGTGGGTCTGTATGCCGATTCTGTTATCAGTATCTATTATTTGTTGGCTGGAATTTATGGTTGGTGGATGTGGTTGCGCCATACGCCGGATAAAGGGGAGAAGCCTGTTTCCGGCACACCGTCTAAGCTGCTGTTGCCTATGTTTGTTGTGCTGCTTGTGCTGATAGGGATTATTCTCGAAACTTGTACAGATAGTACGGTGCCCTGGTGGGATAGTTTTACAACAGCACTTAGTATTATTGCCATGTGGATGCTTGCACATAAATATGTGGAACAATGGTTGGCATGGCTGGTTGTTGATGCTGTTTCTTGTGGTATCTATATTTACAAAGATTTATATTTCACTTCTTTTTTGTATGGACTTTATGCGGTAATCGCTTGTTTCGGTTATTTGAAGTGGAAACAATTAATGAATTTATCTTATGAAAGAGTATAAATTACCGATAGGATGTGACGTGCCGGAAACAATTATTCTGGCTGATGGTGATTTCCCTTCCCATCCGTTGGCACTGGAGTGGTTGAGGCAGTGTCCTTATGTGGTTTGTTGTGACGGGGCAGCAAATACTTATATTCGTTCAGGTAGAATGCCGGAAGCCATTGTTGGCGATGGCGATTCTTTATTGCCGGATATTAAAGAGCGATATGCTTCGTTGATTCATAGTGAGGCAGAGCAGGAAACAAATGATTTGAGTAAGGCATTTCGCTTCTGCCTGTCACAGGAGAGGAAGCGTATTACTATCATGGGGGCTACAGGAAAAAGAGAAGATCATACAATAGGGAATGTCAGCTTGCTGGCGGATTATATGGAGCAGGCGGAGGTTAGTATGATGACTGATTATGGTATTTTTGTTCCCATAAGGGAGGACAGTATGTTTGAATCTTATATCGGTCAGCAGATTTCTGTTTTTAATATGAATAGTACGGCTTTATCTGCCGAAGGGTTGGCTTATCCTTTGTCTGTGTTTACCAATTGGTGGCAAGGGACTTTGAATGAGGCATTGGCCAGGCATTTTATAATCCGAACTGAAGGTAAGGTTTTAGTGTTCAGGGTATTCTAAAAGAAAAGACTCTTCAAGGAATGAAGAGTCTTTCAATTTTTTTATTTTGTAACTGATTATGCTTCTACAGCCGGAACAACAGAAACAGATCTTCTGTCATTGCGACCTACTTTGAAACATACTGTACCATCTACTAAAGCGAAAAGAGTATGGTCACGTCCCATACCGATGTTTTCACCCGGATGGAATTCTGTACCTCTCTGACGAACAATGATGTTACCTGCTTTACAAGCCTGTCCACCAAATATCTTAACGCCTAATCTCTTACTTGCTGATTCACGGCCGTTCTTAGAACTACCTACACCTTTTTTATGTGCCATTTCTTCTTAAATTTTAAATGATTAAGCAATAACTTGTTTAATAGTTAACTCTGTAAACTGCTGGCGGTGACCGTTCAGTTTTCTATAACCTTTTCTTCTCTTTTTGTGGAATACAAGTACTTTGTCGCCTTTTACCAGCGGAGATACTACTTCACAAACTACCTTGGCACCTTCTACAGTAGGAGCACCTACAGTTACTGTTCCATTGTTGTCTACCAACAATACTTTTTCAAATTCAACAGTTGCGCCGTTTTCTGCGTTCTGAATGTGGTGTACAAACAGTTTTTTGCCTTCTTCAGCTTTGAACTGCTGACCGTTAATTTCTACAATTACGTACATCTTTTTATAATATTAAACGGTTTTCTCCGTAAGGTGGAATGCATCACTGCCTTCACTTTTCTACCTCATCGGACTAAATCGGGCACAAAATTACTATATTTATTTATATCTGCAAAGAAAAAACATCTTCTTTTTTCTTGTACTCAATGTTTTTATTCATATTGCATTTTGTGGATGCGCGATTGTATAAATAAGGTTTGTGTGATTGTACTTTTATTTACCCCATTGTATAATATAGGCTATCAATACAATGATGCCTATAATGATAGAACAGACTAGCAACAGTCCCAAAAAGCAATACCAAAACATGATTATTGTACGGCAGAAGCTTTTCCACCAGGAAAGTCCGAACAGTTGGCGGTAATCCCAGACAAATAATATAAAGATTGCTTTGTAACTTAAATCAAAAATATCATTCAAATGTGCTGTTCCGGTAAATGGCAGGATCAGTAAAGAAATCCATAAGATTTGGCAGGCTATATAAACTTGTGCAAAAAAGTTTTCCGTCAGATTTAGTCTACGTCCGATAGAGGTCCGGCAGAAGCTTAACCGGGTGCTTATTGTAAAAAGAGGGAGCAGAGCAAGGATGCTGAAGGCTTTGTTGCCATGTATCCAACTTTTCATCAGGTTACCGACTGCAGAGAGAAAGCTATTTTCTGTGAAATAATTGTTAGTCATTTCGTTAAAGACATTTTTCATTTCACTTAAATCATTCCAGATATCTTGATCTTCATAGGGATTATCTTGTTGGGCCATGTTTGCCAATATGTTTTTTCTTATTTCCGATATGGTTGAGTCTTGTTTGTTGGCTTCTCTTCCTAAAGTGGCCATCCGTAAGCTATCTTGTCTTGCCAAAGTCGTACCAATTTCTTTCATCAGACCTCTCCAGTCATCAATCTCGCCGTTTTTTGCTTTTATTTTTTGTTTAAGCTCCTTTTTTATTTGTTTGCTTATTTCTTTTTTTAGCTCATTGGGGTCTTGATTGCTGAATTTTGCATCGATTTGTGCTTGTATTGATTCTGATAAACTGTGAGTTTGGGCCCACTGTGCACTGTCTGCATAGGTAATACTTTGTCCTAGATAATATTTGGTACAACTGTCTGATGTCTGTTCCTGTTGGTACTTGATGTCGTCCATCAGGCTGGCGATAGTAGGCTCTTCTTCCATTTCCTTTTCCGATAGTTTTATCGCTGCCGGGTCAATGAGTTGTACGCCCATGATGTATAGAGCAGCCAGAACGAACAAGGTTTGAAATGGTTTATAGTAATGTACACGTTTTCCCTTCAGATAATCCCGTATCATGTATCCTGGTCGGTAGAGTAGTTCTATCAGGTTACGGCTGAAACCATGGTCTATGTTAAAGAACCCACTTAAAATATTCTGAAAGGCATTTCGTATGGTAAAACGTGGCGTGTGGCGGTTTTGTCCGCAATGGGGACAATAATTTCCTTGAAACGTGTTTCTGCAGTTCTTACAGACGCAACATGTCGGATTTTCTTTTATTTCATGTTTCCCTCTTATTTGTTTTTGATGGAGCAGTTTGTAGAAGGCTACTATTTTTTGGGGAAAACAGGAAGAATAAAAGAACTTTTCCGGAAAATGTTTGTCTGGTTCGTAAGGGGTGAATTTATGAATTAATGGAAGTAACGAAAGATTGTCTAGTATTTGCCGGTGTGGGTAGACCATCAGTTCTTCGCGGGTTGTCATGCCATTGAGCACACCTACGAAGTCTACTTTGGCTGCTTGGGCGGTTTCTGCGTCCACTGTGCTGTCACCGATGTAGAGTGTTTCGCTTTTCCGGCGATGCAGCCGGCGTAGTGCTTTTTTTATACCTTGGGGATCTGGCTTGGCTTGCTTTACATCCTCTCCTCCGATAATAATGTCAAAAAAATCTTTCGGAAAATGTTGGTCTACCATTTCGCGGATACGAAAACGGAATTTAGTGGAAATGATACCTATTTGGGCACCTTGGCTTTTCAGTGTTTTCAGCACGGTAACCGTTTCAGGAAAAAAGAAAGTGTTGACAGTCATGTATGTATCTGCTTCCTTTACATATTCTTTTTTATATTCGGCTAATGTTTCGGGAGTAGTGATTCCGCTCAAAATACTGAATGAATCTTCCAGTGTTTTTCCAATGGTGCGTTTTATGGCTTCATCACTGATGCCCGTATGCCCATGGCGTTCCAGTACATTACGAAAGCAGATAACGATGCCGCGTGAAGAATCGGCTAGTGTGTAATCAAAATCAAAAAGGTATGTTGTGTATTTCATTCTTTCAAATTAAATTCATTTTAGTGTAATGAATATATTGTCCGCAAGGATCTTGTCAAGGACGGCCTCCACTTAACCAGTGTTTACGGTAATAATCTTCATTCAGGCTGCTGATTATGACTCCCCGGCTGGTACTGGCATGGATGAACTTATTATCTTTCAAATAAATACCTACATGACTGGCAATCCGTTTTTTTCTGCCGTTATGGAAGAATACCAAATCTCCTTCGCGCAAGTTTCTCTTACTTACTTTATGGCAATCTTGGGTACGTTGGTCATCCGAATTACGTTTCAATTTTTTGTGGTATACCTTTTTATATAAATGTGAAGTCAGTCCGGAACAGTCCACTCCCCGTTTGCTGTTACCACCGCCACGGTAGGGGACTCCCAGCCATGCTGCTGATTCTACGTACAGTTGGTGATTGTCTTTCATGTCAATATCCATATTCAGACGGATGGAGGCACGCGCCAGTTCTTTGTAGTTATAACGTGGGGCAGAGGTACCGCATGAAACCAACAACATGGCCAGTGTACCTAATACCAGCAAATGGAATAGTAGTTTTTTCATTCTGTTACATTAAAATAGTCCTCTAATTCCTTTTCGGCGGAATTCCCTTTATTGTCAATATCTCGGATAATCTTTCCGTTTTCCAACAGAGCGATGCGTGGGCATATATCTACTGTGTGGTTCAGATTATGGCTGGATACCAGTATGGTGGCTCCGGTTTCTTCATTATAAGCTTTCAGTAAATGCTTGATAATGGACTGCGAACTAGGGTCCAGAAAGTTGAACGGTTCATCTAGAACCAGTACCTGCGGTTGGTGCAGCATAGCCGAAATGATACCTATTTTCTGTTTGTTGCCTGCCGAATAGTTACGAATCAGTTTTTTTTGTCCGATGACTTCGCCATTCATAAAACGTTCAAACCTAGCGACACGTTTATCTACTTCTTCTTTTGTTAGTCCGTACATTTTTCCTACAAAGTAGAAATATTCTTCGGGGGTAAGATAATCTATCAGGAAACCTTCGTCAATGAAAGCTCCCGTTATATTTTTCCATTCCTCACTCCGGCTCACATCGATGTTTCCGATATGTACACTGCCTCCGTCGGCTTTCAGCAAGTCCAGCATCAGGCGGAACAGGGTCGTTTTTCCTGCTCCGTTATTGCCCACCAGTCCCAACATGTTACCGCTTTGAATGGAGTAATTTTCTATGTCTACAGCCACTTTCGGGCCAAAGTTCTTTTGTAATTGGTTTATTATGATATTCATACGCAATTCGTTTTAACGTGAGTCACGGAAGCCTTCCATATTCTCATAACGGCGCTTCATGAAACGGTTATAGATATTTTTTATCCAAATATTGTGGGTTGCAATCAGTAACAACCCTATAATCATCATGATGATGCAGGCTGTATCCTGTTCAAAGAAAGCTGTCAGAGCTTTGTTGATAATCAAGGGCAGGAAAAAAGCACATGAGATGATAATGGTCTGGAATAAGGAACTTCCCCGATTGCTTCGCATGACATTGGCGTTTAACGGGAGTGTCTTTTTATTGTACACAGCCAGTTGCAGCATCATGGCGAATACGAATCCTGTTGTAAACAGCATATAGGATAGAGCCATGAGGAAGGGTATCTTGCCCTTAGCTACAGGGATCATCATAATCAGGAAAGGGATGAACACGATGATGCAGTTCAGGTAATACTTGGCACGAAGCAAGTTATAGATAGATTCCTTACGGCTCATAAGACCATCCAGATAGTTGCCCTCAAAAGACATCACTTGCCCCAGGGTCATGATACTTAAAATGGCAAAATTGTATATGCAGATAAAATTTATCATTCCTGTTCCGTCATACACATCCGTGAAGGCAATCAGTGCCGAAAAAGCCAGCATGATGATAAATCCCATGCGGAATTGTGTCTTTACGGTTTTGTTACGGAAACACAGTTTTAGTTCCAGACGTAGATATTCACCTACGTCACCATAGCGGTCCAGGAATTTATATTCGGATACATGCTTCATCTTGGTGTCTTCCACTTTGGCTATTTCATTATAGATGAAGTGTAGCTGTAGCTTGCGATTTACTAGCAGAAGTAACAGAATGGCTGCTATGACACCTAGAAAGGCGAGTATGTTTCCTTCTATAAATCCTTCTCCCAAATTCATCATGAACGTGGAAACCGGGTTTCCTTCGGGAATAAATTCAGTTCCCGCTAATAATCCGTATACTCCGATCGGGAGAAGTATATAAAGCAGTTTCTCATTCAGTAAAGTTTTGCATATCAAATACCAATAACTGTTCATAACCATCAGAAGCCAAATGCCGCACAGATAGCATAGGATGCCCGTGAGTCCGTAGAAACGGATAATCGTAAGCAGAGCAAAAGGTATGATCAGGAAAAACCAGAAGAAATTGTAACTGCTGATTCCAGATTGTAGTAACAGGGTATCCACCAGCTTATTCTTTTTTACCGGCATAAGCAGATAGGGCTTGATCTCTTGCGACATGGCCGGTTGGAGCATGAAGCGTAACAGGAAATCAAGTATCAGAAGATAAATCAATCCTTGGTTCATAATATGGTAAGGTTCCATGCTGGGAAAGATATCTTCAAAAGCAAAGGACAGCATGACCCCGATAAAGATGAGGTATGCTGCCCAAAAAGCGACCATAAAGTAAATTAAAAACTTGGCGAAGCGGTTCCTGTCAAATGCAGGATTCCGCTTGGCCGCAAGTTTTTGATTCTGTCTTATAATAGATAGAAGCATAGGCTTGGATTATTTTGTTTCTTCCGAGGTCATGCTTACTTCTACACGGTTATTCTGTTCCAACAAGGCTTTGGTAAATTCTTGCAGATCTTTAGCAGTAATGCTGTTTACGGTATTTGTGTAGCCGGTGTTCATGTCTGTCCCTTCCCAGAAATATTCACCCAGTATATTTACCCAATAACTGTTTTCTTTGGCATTTTCCTTGTATTTCTTCAGCATGAATTCTTTTACCTTGTTCAAATTTTCGGCAGACGGTCCTTGGTCGACAAACTGATTCAGTTCATTCAAAATGATATCCGTCATTTTGGCACGTTTGGCAGGATCGGTATCGAAATAGATTTGCAGAACCGCTTTCTCTTTTGGATATTTGGTCAGACTGCCGAATGCGCTTACTCCGTACGTACCGCCTTCTTTTTCACGCACACTTTCGGTATACATGATATTCAGTATCTGTGAAAGCATACTCATCATGATTTGGTTTTTCAGAGTATATGCACATTTACCATTGTTGATAACCAGTACAGAGGCTTTGGGCGTTTCCAGTTTTTTGCTGAAAATGTTCTTATAGTCACCTTGGCGCATATCAATGTGATTGTCACGGAAGGTTTCCTTGCGGTTGACAGAAGGCAAAGCTCCCAGATAAGTTGCAATTAACGGCTCTACTTCTTCCGGTTTGATGTTTCCTACAAAGATGAAAGTAAAGTCGCTGGCGTCTTTGAAACGGTCTTTGTACATCTCCATAACTTTGGTATAGTCAATCTTGTCCACCATATCGGCTTTCATACGGATAGTACGCGGATGTCCCATATAGAGGGCTTTTTGCAACGTATCCTGTAAGGCAGTCATGGGGTTGGCCTCTTGATTTGCCAAAGATGCTTGCAGACGGTTCTTGAATGAAGTGAATGCATCATTGTCCATTCGTGGAGCCGTGAATGACAAATAGACTAATTGCATCAAGGTCTCAAAATCTTTGGGTGAGCAGCTTCCGCTCAGCCCCTCTGTATTGCCACCGACAGAAGCACTTACACTCGCTTTTTTACCTGCCAATACTTTCTCCAGATCAACATTGCTGAAGTTACCCAAACCGCCGATACTTGCCACATCATTCATGACATTGATATTGATAATTTCATCATTCGGGAACAAGGAACTGCCACCCGGACTGAAAGCTCTCATTCTGATTTCATCCGCTTTGAAATCGGTCGACTTTAAGATAACGCGTACTCCATTGGATAGAGTCAGGATAGTAGAACCGAACGGACCATTTTCCTGTTTTGTAATCTTTCCACCTTGGGGCTTTTCAGAAATCAAAGGTTCATCAGAAACTTTGTCTTCATAAGCAGTCAGTGTTTCAGCTTTTACCTTATTGACAGCAGCCAAAATTTCTTCCTTGGATGGAACTTTTAATCCTTCCTTTTCTGGGAAGAATACATTTACTACCAGATTGCTGTCGGTAACCAAGGCCGGGATCAGACTGTTTACCATTTCCACAGACAGGTTGGGGACGATCTGATTCATAATGGCATATTCATTTTCAATACCTGGAATCGGTTCGTTGTCAATGAAGTGGCGTACATATTCATCCACGTATGCACCGTTTTTCACTTTATTGCGTTCGTTGTATGCAGATTCTAGCATACGCAGATAATCCGCTTTGGCGCGGGCATATTCGGACGCGGTGAAACCAAATTTATGGACCCGTTCAATTTCGCGTACAATGGCAGTTATTGCACTGTCAATTCCATCTTCTTTGCTTGCTACTATTCCTGTAAAGGCATCTTTTGTTTTGGAAATCAGGAATTCTTGGTCGCTGACTTGAGCGAAGATGAAAGGAGGATTGGCTGTTTGGGTCAGTTCGTTCAGACGGGCGTTCAACATATTTTCTATCATGGATTTCATGTAGTTCACTACCAGATAATCCATGTTTCCCTTTTGTTCATTAGGAATAGCTTCATGTTTGTAGCATAAATAAGCTACTGGGTTTGCCTGTTCTTTATCTGTTTCTATTGCTACAATAGTTTCCTTATTGTCGGGAACTTGGAAGTATTCTCGTTCTGCCGGGTTGTCTGGCATTTTAATAGGAGAGAATATCTTCTTAATCTTTGCCTCAATCTTGTCTACATCTATATCGCCTACTACGACAATACCCTGTTGGTCCGGACGATACCATTTTTCATAATAATCGCGTAATGCCTGATAAGGGAAATTGTCTACTACTTCCATAATGCCGATGGGAAGCCTATAGGCATATTTACTTTCCGGATAAAGGGTAGGGAGGGCTTTTTCGTACATACGCATCATAGCGTTTGTGCTGGTACGCCATTCCTCATGAATCACACCGCGTTCGCTGTCTATTTCCTTAGGATCCAGTGTCAGGTCGTCGGCCCAGTCATGCAAAATCAGCAAACAAGAATCTACAACGCCGTCACGTATCACGGGAACATTGGAAATATTGTATACGGTTTCATCTATGCTGGTATAAGCATTCAGGTTTTCACCGAATTTCACCCCTATGCTTTCCAGATATTGGATGAGGGTTTTGTCGGGAAAGTTTTTAGTCCCGTTAAAGCACATGTGTTCTAAGAAGTGTGCCAAGCCTCGCTGGTTGTCTTCTTCCAAAATGGAACCTACTTTTTGAGCGATGTAGAAATCGGCTCTTTTTTCCGGGAGTTCGTTGTGACGGATGTAATAAGTCAATCCGTTGTCCAATTTACCGATGCGAACGTTAGGGTCCGTCGGGATGGGAGGCATTTGCTGTTGTGCAAAGCCCACCGACACGCTGCCTAGAATAATCCAGGCAGCTGCCATCTTCCTTAGAAAATGTGTCATAGTGTTTGTTGTGGGGTTAGTTTGTTTTTATTATAATAAGTCGTTGGCAGATAGGTATCTTTCTGCTTCTATGGCAGCCTTGCAGCCACTTCCGGCAGCAGTGATAGCCTGACGATAATGCGGGTCGGCCACATCACCGGCAGCGAACACACCGGGAACCTTCGTACGCGGAGTACCTGCTTCTGTTATAATGTAGCCTACTTCGTCTGTGTCCAAATAATCCTTGAAAATGTCTGAAT
>ERZ826242.723-NODE-723-length-44083-cov-5.531117_pt1 | contig 44083 bp, 37 predicted proteins | sample MGYA00519871_ERZ826242 | MGnify/ENA primary metagenome ERZ826242 (study PRJEB31778, sample SAMEA3449226) | human gut metagenome | biome: human gut; feature: human-associated habitat; material: faeces | place: United Kingdom | collected 2010/2012 ... | reverse complement strand
CCTCCAAACATTGCGGCCCGGGACGCATGTAAGCTGGAACATGTTATCAGTGAAGACAGCTTTAAAAAGCTGAAGGGGCGGGTAGAACACTGAGAAATGGGCATGTAAAGGTGCAGTTTAATAGATTCATCGCTTCCGCAATGCATGTGGCCCATTCTCGCTTCTCCTCTTGACAAAACAGGTATACGTCTAGTATAATCGTTATTAGTTAGCCATGACTAACCAACAAAACACGAAGGAGGAATTTCCATGTCTCTCATCAATAAAGAAATCGGAGAATTTACCGTACAGGCTTATCATGAAGGCGCCTTCAAGGCCGTTTCCAAAGCGGATGTGCTGGGAAAGTGGGCCGTATTTTTCTTCTATCCGGCGGACTTTACCTTTGTTTGCCCCACGGAGCTGGAAGATTTGGCAAATAAGTATGCGGATTTCCAGGCAGCCGGATGCGAGGTGTATTCGGTATCCTGTGATACCCATTATGTCCATAAGGCATGGCATGACGCTTCTGACCGGATCAAAAAGATCGGCTACCCGATGCTGGCGGATCCCACCCATGTGCTTTCCAGGGATTTTGAGGTATATATCGAGGCGGACGGCGTAGCAGAGCGCGGGACCTTTATCGTGAATCCCGAGGGGAAGATCGTAGCTTATGAAGTCAATGCCGGAAACGTGGGACGCAATGCCGATGAACTGCTGCGCAAGCTGCAGGCCTGCCAGTTTGTTCATGAACACGGGGATGAGGTGTGCCCGGCAAAATGGCAGCCCGGAGCCGATACCCTGAAGCCGAGCCTTGACCTTGTGGGGCAGCTGTAAGGTATGGAGGGCATTAAAGAACTTTATGACGTCGTGGTGATCGGCGGCGGGCCGGCCGGATTGACGGCCGCCCTGTATCTGGCCCGGGCGAGGTATCGTGTTGTCGTGGTGGAAAAAGAGCATTTCGGCGGGCAGATCACCATTACGGATGAAGTGGTGAATTTCCCAGGAGTGGAGCGCACGTCCGGAAAGGCTCTCACCGAAACCATGCGCAGGCAGGCCCAGAGCTTTGGCGCGGAATTTCTGTTGGCTGAGGTGACCGGCCTTGCCATGGATGGCGATGTAAAGACGGTTCAGACCAGCCGGGGCGAACTGCACTGCTTTGGCGTGCTCCTTGCCACCGGCGCCCATCCCCGCAGCGTGGGCTTTGCCGGAGAGGCAGAGTTCAAGGGGAGAGGCGTCGCTTATTGCGCCACCTGTGACGGAGAGTTTTTTACCGGGAAAGAAGTCTTTGTGGTAGGCGGTGGCTTTGCAGCCGCGGAGGAAAGCGTATTTTTAACCAAGTACGCAAGGCATGTGACTATCCTCATCCGTGGCGATGGGTTTACCTGTGCCCCGGCTGCCGCGGAAGCGGCGCTTCACCACGAAAAGATCACGGTGGTCACCCATGCGCAGGTGGAAGAGGTATCCGGAAAGGATGGCCTCAGTCTCCTGAAGTATCGGAATACGGAAACAGGGGAGGTTACGGAATACAGAGCCGCAGAAGGGGATCCTTTCGGTGTATTCGTATTTGCTGGATACGAGCCCGCGACCGGCCTGGTGAAAGGCTTGGCAGAATGCGACGCCCAGGGATATGTTGTGACAGACCGGAGTCAGAAGACCACCTGCGAAGGCTTGTATGCCGCCGGAGATGTGTGCATCAAACCCCTGCGACAGGTGGTGACGGCGGTGGGAGATGGAGCGCTGGCGGCGACAGAGCTGGAGCGCTATGCCGCTGCTCTGCAGAAAAAGACCGGCCTATATCCTGCGCCGCCCACGGCCATCTCAAAAGAGAACGAGGCAGCTCAGAAAAACAGCCGGCAGACGGATGGGCTGTTCACTCAGGATATGCTGTCCCAGCTGGAGGCGGTATTTCAAAAAATGGCTTCCCCGCTGAGGCTGAAGCTCTATCTGGACGATACGCCCTTGTCTGCGGAGCTGAAGGGATATATGGAAGAACTTTGCGCACTGACGGATAAGCTCTCTCTGGAAATGGGAGGGGAAGAGGAGGAAGACCGCCCCTGCGTGCGGGTATGCAGGGCAGATGGCGCATGGACAGGTCTTGCGTTCCACGGGGTACCCGGCGGACACGAGTTTACCTCCTTTGTGCTGGGGCTTTATAACGCGGCCGGACCGGGACAGACTTTGGATGAAGAAATCCTTAGTGGAATACGATCCTTGAAACCAGCGCATATGAAAATTCTGGTCTCGCTTTCCTGCACCATGTGCCCGGAGTTGGTGACGGCAGCCCAGCGGATCGCCGCAGAAAATCCCAACGTGACGGCGGAGGTTTACGACCTGAACCATTTTGCAGCTCTGAGAGATCGGTATAAGGTGATGAGCGTCCCCTGTCTGGTGATTGATGACGGGGAAACCGTTTCGTTCGGGAAGAAAAACATCTCGCAGCTCTTGGAACTGTTAGACAAATAAAGAACAGAATAAAATGCCCATCCACATCAATGTGTGGATGGGCATTTTCATATATAGACGTGCGTATTTGTGCCGGTTTCCAGCCGGCATCCTCTTTACGTGTGTTGAAGGAATCTGCATATGATCCCGTAAAAATATGGCTCCTATTTTTTCAGCATATCCCGGACAGCCTGGGGCGTACTCCCGAACTTCTGCTGAAAAGCATGATAGAAGTTGGACACGCCGTGGTACCCAACGGCAGCCGCTATCTCCTGCACCGGCATATCGCTCTGCTCTAAAAGTTCAAGAGACTGTTCCATCCGCAAGGTACGCACATACTCGCCGATACTTTTCCCCTCTGTCAGCTGAAACGCCTTTTGGAGCTTGTTTTTGTTCATGGCAACCCGTTTGCAAAGCTCCAATATGGAGGGCATGTTGCGCAGATTGCTTCGGATGAATCGCTTGGATTCCGCAACGGCGGCGAGCTCCGCTTCACTCAGATAGACAGGCTGTGTGGTGGAATACCGATGGACCAAGTCCAACAGGAAACCGGTTGCCGCCAACCCCTGTCCGCGCATCCAGATTTGGAAGGGCTCGCCTGTCAGGGGACACCGCTCGATCCGCTGGTAAATCGCTGTCAGCTCCGGGGAGTGAATCTCGCCGGAGCCGATGGAGCGTTTCGCGTCATCCCAAAAGCTGCCGTAGAGAAGCACATTGTTTTCCTGAAAAAACTGTTCCTGAAAATACATGCCGTGGAACCGCAGACGCTGTCCTCCCGTCAGCTTTAGAAAATGGGGAGCAGGGGAATGGAAAACAAAGCAGCTGATTCCGGAAGTGGAATCCCGGGCGTCGGACTTTCGCATATAACTGACATAATGCCCCTCCTCATGGAAGCCGATACCAAGGTATCGCTGGTGAATTTGGGAACGGAAAATCACATCTTCTCTCGGCGTAAAATCTACCGCAGCCACGCAAAAGCCGTGGAGATCTCCCCAAAACCGGATATATGAGTTTTTGTCGGGAAAGGTAAAGCATGTTCCGTTCTCTACATCTATCTGCTTTGCCCCAAAGGAACCATAAAAACGAAAAGTTTCATCAATATTGCGTATGGTAACCATCGTATCATCTCCTTGCCGTGTACTGAAATGGCACACGGGTTTCTGTTTCGGCACGAATTTAGGTTAGTTTTCGCTAACCTATGCGTAGAATTATATCGGAGAAATGGCGTAAAATCAAGTGTTTTGCAGGGAGACGGATAGCAGAACGCTCATTTTGAGGCACTTACGGTGCTATTGACGCAAAGGGCCGCAAGCGGCATAATAAGCATAGGTTAGCAGAAACTAACTGAATGTATTTTTCTCCGCATACAAGAAGCGGGAGGGAAAGGAGAAGTATAGGAGAGAAAAAGAAAATTACAGTTTTCCGAGTATTCCAAGCCGCACAGTGCGGTTCGGCAAAATATGTGCTTGGGGTGCTCTGCTCTGCCGTCAGCATTCTATGCACGGCAGTTCCCTTTTACACGGTCTATCGCATTGTACGTATTTTCCTGGAGGCGTCGCTCCACCAGGCGGTGGTAGATCCCTCTCAGGCGTGGTTCTGGGTGGGAATGACGCTGGCGAGCATTGCGGCAGGCATTTTGCTGTCCGTTGCGGGCAGCGTGATTTGTCATGACTGCGCTTTCCGGGCGCTCTACGACCTGCGTATGCGCATCCTGGGACACATGGGCAAACTGAACCTGGGCTTTTTCACCGGTGGGCAGTCCGGCGCAGTGCAGAAGACCATGAGCGACAACATCGAGAAGATGGAGGGCATTATCGCCCACGACGTATCCAACCTTGTAGGCGCCGCGCTGCTGCTGGTTTCGCTGGCCGTGATGCTCTTTTCTATCAATGTGCCATTGACGCTCACCATTTTTGCCGCACTGGCGGTTGCTTTTGTCATTCAGTTTTCGGCTTTCGGCGGAAAACGAGGGCAGAAAATCTGGACGGAGCTCAACCAATCCGCAGCAGAACTGGATGCGGCCTTTTCCGAATATGTGGCCGGCATGGAGGAGGAAAAAATCTTCGGCAGGCCGGAAGCGGCGGCCCGACGCCTCACCGGATTGATTGAGAAAAACAGAAGTCACCTGATGGCCTACCTCAAGCGGGTTACCCCAATCTACGGGGCGTATAAGACCATCACTCTGTCTGTGTTGGCTTTCATTTTGATTACCGGCTGTGTGCTGCTGTACCTGAATCCAGGAAATCACCAGCTAATGATGGAACTTTTGATGTTTCTCATCGTGGGGCCAGCTGTTATCAGCCCGCTGATGGAGCTGGTGGAGTTCGGCGCAGAGCTTCGGAACCTGTCCGTGCGGATGGATCAGATTGACGATGTGTTGAAGCTGGAGCCGATAAGCGAGGGGCAGATAGAGGAAGCGCCGGCCTGCTCTGCACTGTCTTTCCGGGACGTGAGCTTTTCCTATCAGAAAGCGGCGGACCCCTTGCGCCGCATGGCGCTGGACCATGTGAGCATGGAGATTCCGGCGGGCAGTTTTGTTGCGCTGGTAGGTCCCTCCGGCGGCGGCAAGTCTACGGCGGGGCAGCTGCTGGCCCGGTTTTGGGATGTGGAGAGCGGAAGCATCGCCATAGGCGGAACGGATATCCGGGACTATACCGCCCGGGCGCTGATGGACACCGTGGCCTTTGTATTTCAGGACACCTATATCTTTGCGGAGAGCGTCTATGACAACATTACCATGCACCGTGAGGTCAGCTGGGAGGCGGTGGAGCAGGCGGCTAAAGCGGCCCGCTGCCATGAGTTTATTCTGTCCCTTCCGGACGGATACAACACCCGGCTGGGAGACGGCGGGCACAAGCTGTCCGGCGGCGAGGCCCAGCGCATCGCCATTGCCCGGGCGATTTTGAAGGACGCACCCATTGTGGTGCTGGACGAGGCCATGGCCTTTGCCGACGCCGAAAACGAGCTGGCGCTGCGGGAGGGCATGGCGGAGCTGCTCCGGGGCAAGACGGTTCTGATGATTGCCCACCGGCTCTACTCCATCCGGGACGCAGACTGTATCTATGTCCTGAACAACGGGAGAATGGAGGAAAGCGGGACCCATCAAGAACTTCTGGATAAAAGCGGATTGTACGCCCATCTTTGGGCTATTCAGAATGAGACGGAAGTCTGGCAGATGAAAGGGGGGCGTTTCCCATGCTTAACATGATACGGCAGTTCACTTTTCATAAGCCCAAGGAAATCCTCCAGCCCACGTTGTGGCTGTTTCTTTCCCAGGCGTGCAGCATGCTTCCGGCAATTCTGGCCTACATGGCCATCTACACCCTTGGCCAGGCGTTTGTGCCGCCCTATGTCATGGATATGTCCCGGCTCATCACACTTGCCGCCCTGGGAATTGGGTGTTTTGTCCTGCAGTATGTGGTGGAACTGATCTCCTATTACTTTACCTACGGCAAGGCATACCGGGATACGGCAGACAAGCGCATTGCTTACATACAAAAGCTGCGCCGGCAGCCCCTGGGCTTTTTCTCGGCCAAGGAGTCCGGCGAACTCATCAGCTCCTTTTCCGACGATTTTGCCAATGTGGAGTACACCCTCTGCTACTGGCTGCTCTATCCGCTGGGCGTTGGGGCGCTGCTTGCGATTTCCATTGTTTGGATCTGCGTCTATGACTGGCGCATGGGGCTAGCCATGTTCGGCATGCTGCCCGTCTGCGCACTGCTCATGCTGCTTATCGCCAGGGTGAAGGAGAAGCACAGCGGTCGGGTCATGGCGGCAAAGGCCCACGCCGCCACGCAAATCAACGAATACCTGCGGGGCATGAAGGACCTGAAAGCCTATCATCGTACCGGCGAGGGGTTTGACGCCCTGAAAAAGGCAATGGGAAACCTGCGGGATGAATCCCTTAAGGACGAGGCCGTGGCGGGCAGTCTCAGCAACCTCTGCGCCTCCCTGGTTCGGTTCATCGTACCGGTAACCGTGGCGGTGGGGATGTACCTGCTTCTGGGCGGGAGCCTGAGCATATTGGATTTCGCCGGCTTTCTTGTTTTAGCCACCAAACTGGTGGAGGCCGAGCTGATGATGGTGGCCAGTATCTCGGCTCTTCGTGGGATGGCGCCCTCCGGCCAGCGGCTGGATGCGGTCATGACCACCCCGGAGCCCACGGGAGAGGCGGAAATCCAGCATGGGGATGCGTATGCATTTGAAAACGTGTCCTTCCACTATGGGGAGGGGGCGGATGTAATCCGGGACGTCTCCTTTGAAACGCCCGCCGGTTCTCTCGCCGCCCTGGTAGGGCCTTCCGGAAGCGGGAAATCCACGCTGCTCCGGCTCATGGCCCGGTTTTGGGATTATCAGAAGGGGCATATCCGCATGGAGAAAAGGGACGTCCGGGAAATCCGGCCGGACAGCCTGATTGACCAGATTTCCATGGTCATGCAGAATGCCTACCTGTTCCGCGGGTCGATTCGGGAAAACCTCTGCTTCGGGAATGAGACAATCAGCGAGGAACGGATGGTGGAGGCATGCCAAAAAGCCTGCTGCCACGAATTCATCTCCGCCCTACCGGAGGGCTACGACACCATGGTAGGCGAAGGCGGCGCCACCTTATCCGGCGGGGAGCGCCAGCGCATTTCTCTGGCCCGGGCCTTTTTGAAGGATGTGCCCATCCTGCTGCTGGACGAACCCACAGCTTCTCTGGACGCCGATAACGAGGCCATGGTGCAGCGGGCACTGGATGAAATCGCCAGAGAACGCACGGTTGTGATGATTGCCCACCGCCTGAAAACCGTCCGGGGCGCAGAGCAGATTCTCGTTATGGAGGACGGAAAAATTATGGAACAAGGGACTCACGACCAGCTTGTCGGGGAGAACGGACTCTATGCCCGGCTGTGGGGATTGCAGAATCAAGCTGGAGCCTATACATTTCAGTCATCTAAGGAGGAAAAAAAGTGAAACAGTCTAAATTTTTAAGTTTGAAGGAATTCGTCATCGTGCTGTTGCTCGCCTGTGTGGAGACGGCCATTGGGCTTGTGGTTACCATGCCGTTTGCGGCCAATCTCCAGCTTGTCTATTTTCTCGCCCCCGGGCTTGCCGGGCTGATCAACGGAATTATCTATGTCCTAATCATCAAGAAGTGCCCAAAGATAGGCACACAGTTTATTATCCCGGCCATCTATGGGCTGTACTTCCTGTTTTCCGGAAGCGTATATGTCTTTATCTTCTTTATGATTTTGGCGGTTGTAAATGAGCTCATCATGCTGGGCGGCGGATATAAAAGCAAAATTCGCTCTGCCGTTCCTCATACGCTCACCTGGATGCTCAACGCCATGGGCAGCACCCTGACCATGCTGTTGTTCCGGGACAGCCTGGTGAAGAGCTATGTGGCCATGGGCATGGACGCGGCCAGCGCGGATGCCGCCATCGCTTCCCTGGAGGGCTTCTGGCTGGCGCCGCAGAATATTGCCATCGCCCTGGCGGCCGCGGCGGCGCTGTCCATCGCCGGCTATGCGCTGGGTATGAAAATGCTGGGCAAACACTTTAAACCGGCTGGAATTGCGTAATGGGAGCCGAAAAGCGCAGGCGCTTTCAGCCGGACCCCCGCACATGGCTGCTGCTCTGCCTGCTGGGGATTGCCGCCATCCTCATAATCCGCTCTGAGATCGGGTGTCTGTGCCTGTTTCTGGCGTGCCTGCTCATCCACTTGCTGGCAGGCAATGGTGGCAAAATCCTTCCCTACGGGCTGTATTACCTCATGTTTTACGGCGTCGGTTGGTTGGGCGTGCATCTGATGGACAGCGGAGTCGCCTTTTCGGTCAGCTCCATGCTGTCCAGCATCGGTATTGTCAGCCGGAAGGTACTGGTGCCCCTCTCCTTTGCCATCTGCCTGGCGGGGGAGCCCACCGGCTCCCTGATGGCGGCGCTGCGAAAACTGCATCTGCCAAAGGCCGCGGGGATCGGGACGGCGGTCGTGCTGCGATTCTTTCCGACAATCGCCGGGGAATACCGGGCCATCCGTTCTTCCCAGCGGTTCCGTGGAATTGGGGTAGGAGTGCTGCACACCCTTACCCACCTACCAACCACGGCGGAGTATATTCTGATTCCGCTTATCCTTCGCACGACGAAGGTGGCGGAGGAGCTCTCCGCCTCTATGACGGTGCGGGGCGTGCGCTTTTCCGGGGAGACGGTCAGCTACCGCCCCATCCGATTTTGCTGGAAGGACGCCGCGATTCTCGCTTTGATGTTCATTGTCTCCTGTACGGTTTTGTTTTTGGAGAGGGGAGGTGTGCTGTGATTGAACTGAAAGACATCTCGTTTACCTATGAAAACAGTCGTGAAGGAGAGAGCCAGCTGCGCCATGTGGATTTGCAGGTGGAGAGGGGTGAACTGGTGATTCTCGCCGGCCGGAGCGGGTGTGGAAAAACCACCCTGACCCGTGTGCTCAACGGGTTGTGCCCGCAGTTTTATCCTGGTGAACTTACCGGCAGCTATCTGCTGGATGGACAGGACGCCCTAAAAATGCCGGTTCACCAGCTTGGTACGATGGTGGGCAGCGTGTTCCAGGACCCCCGCAGCCAGTTCTTTACCACAAATACCACGGATGAGATTGTCCTTGGCATGGAGAATATTCCGCTGGAACGCTCTGCGATGCAGCAGCGGGTGGGGGCTGTGTTCAGCCAGATGAACATCGAGCGCCTGCTGGATCGGTGTATCTTCCCACTTTCCAGTGGGGAAAAGCAACTGATTGCCATTGCTTCGGTCTGCGCCATGGAACCCAAGGTCATTGTCATGGACGAGCCATCCGCCAACTTGGACAGCGACGCCATGGTTCGTTTGGGCGCTCTGCTGTACCGTCTGAAAGAGGCAGGGCACACAATTATACTCTCGGAGCACCGCTTTCACTATGTCCGCGATTCCTTTGACCGGCTGGTATTTATGGAGAATGGGGAGATTTCCTCCATTTACAGTCGTAGCGAGGCTCTCAGCCTGACAGAAGCACAGCTTGCGGGCATGGGGCTGCGCCCCTTCCAGACGCCATCTTTCCAAGTGGGTGGTGCGTTTCTCTCAAAGCCGGCGGATACCCTGCAGGTTTCGAAAATTTCCTGTATGCTGGACGGGCGGCAGATTTTAGAGGATGTTACCTTTTCGGCGCAAAGCGGCAAGATCCTCGCCATCGCCGGGCCCAATGGCGCCGGGAAATCCACCCTGTGCCGGACGATCACCGGCTTATACCGTGCCATGGGAACGGTTCAAATTGATGGAGAATATCTAAAACGAAAACGCCGCACCAAACAGTCCTTTTTCGTGCAGCAGGACGCCGACTACCAGCTCTATGCCCCAACAGTAGAGGATGAATTTTTGATTGGCAGGAAAGCATCACCGGAGCTCAGACAAGCCGCTCTGGCAAGGCTGCATGAAATGGGGCTGGAGGCCTTTGCTAGCCGCCACCCGGCCTCCCTCTCGGGCGGGCAGAAGCAGCGCCTGTTGTTGGCCCTTGCGGCGGAGAGCGGCCGGAATCTCCTGGTATTCGATGAGCCCACAAGCGGCCTGGATGGGTACAATATGCGCCTGACGGTAAAGCTGCTCCGGCAGCTTGCCGCAGAGGGGAAGTGCCTGCTGCTGATTACCCATGACATGGATTTGATCGCAGAGTCTGCCGACTGTGTGCTTTATATGGAGCAGGGCAAAGTACGCTATCACCGCAATGTGCTGCGGGATACCTAAAAGGAGGGAGTGATCTATGCCACTGACATCTTCACTGGAGAACTATTTAAAGGCAGTATTTACCTTGCGGCAAGCCCGCAAAAGGGTTCGCTGTATCGACATTGCGGAGCGGATGAATGTCACCCTTCCTTCTGTGAGCCGGGCTGTCAAAGAATTGGAGAAAATGGGACATCTGACCCGTGACGAAGACGGTTCCGTCACACTGACGCCATCTGGAGAAAGAATTGCTGCGGAAATTTATGAGCGCCATCGCTTTTTCACGCAACGGTTAATTGCCGCAGGTGTGAACCCTGAAACGGCGGCAAAAGAGGCCTGCCATATGGAACACGGGGTCAGTGAGGAGTCGTTTCAAAAACTGAAGGAAGCAGCAGAAGGCTGAAAGAAGGGATCGTGCTCATATCTCTGCACCAGCACGGATACAAAGGAATATATAAAAGACGACGCGCTCTTTTCAGGAGCAGCGTCGTCTTTTGCATTTGCTGTAATGATGTAAGCTGTTTTATGCCAGCTTCCAACTGGCAGCCTCTTTGCGGGCGTCGAGGAAATCCCGGTACAGGCCGTCCTGTCCGGCTAGCTCGTCGTGGGTTCCCTTCTGTGCGATATGGCCGCCGTCCAGCACCAGGATCTGGTCGGCTTTCTGCACGGTTTTCAGCCGGTGGGCGATCATCAGGATCGTCTTATCCTTCATCAGCGCCTCCATAGCTTTTTGCAGCTTATCCTCGTTTTCCGGGTCCACGTTGGCCGTGGCCTCGTCAAAGATGATGATGGGCGCATCCTTCAGCATGGCCCGGGCGATGGAGATGCGTTGTTTTTCACCGCCGGAGAGGGTAGCGCCGCCTTCGCCGATGACGGTATCGTATCCATCGGGTAATGATTGGATAAACTCATGGCAGCAGGCTTTTTTCGCCGCCTCCACCACCTGGTCATGGGTGGCGTCCGGCCGTCCAAACTTGATGTTGTTCTCTATCGTATCGGCAAAGAGATAAACCTTCTGGAACACCATGCTCACCTGGTCCATCAGGGATTCCAGGGTATAGTCCTTCACATCGATCCCGCCGATACGGACGGCGCCGCCGTCCACGTCCCAGAACCGGGCGATCAGGTTGCACAGGGTCGTTTTGCCGGAGCCGCTGGGACCCACAATGGCTGTGGTAGTTTTATCCGGAATGGTGATGGAAACGTCCTTCAGAATCGGTTTTCGGTCATAGGAAAAACTCACATGCTCAAAGGAGATATCATGGGCTTTGGGGTGCTGCGCTTTGCCCTTTTCGTCCATCTCCGGGATCCCATCCACCTGGTTTGCGTGGTCGATGGAGCTTCCTGTCAGCCGCAGGGCGGATACGCCGCTGCCCGCGGATTTGATCTGGGAAAAGATCAGGAAAGCCACAATGACCGCCATCAGGGCGTTGGCAAGAGAGATGGTGCCGTTTAGGAAAAATGCCACGGTGGCGATTAAAATCAGCACACTGGAGAACTGGAGGACCATCTCCTGGGCCATGATATAGGGGGTGAATAGCTTTTCTATTCCCAGATTGCTGCTGCGGCTGTCCTCCAGGGCCTGGCGTACCTTCTGGTCGCCCTTTCCGGTGAGGTTGAAGGATTTGATGATGCTCATGCCTTGCAACTGCTCCAGCACCGTTTCCACCATTTTAGCCTCTGCAGCCTGCCGCTTGGGAGCAAGGACAGCGGATTTCCGTTCCATGGCGGAGAGCAGCAGAAAATAAAGCGCCATGCCCGCAAGGGCCAGCAGGCCCAAGCGCCAATCCCATACCAGCACAAACAGGAGCATGACAAGGGAATTGATAAGTCCACTTAAAATATTCACCAGCACCATAGGGCCGGTGTTCTCCACCTCGTCCAGAACGGTGGTGGTAATGCCGCTCAGCTCGCCCAGGCTCTTGTCGTTAAAGTATCCCATGGGAACCCGCTTGAGCTTGTCGCCGATGGCAATGCGCTTGTTTGCCACCATGAAATAACCGGCGTGGGTCTGCTGGAGCTGGGTGAACCGGTTTACAATGGCCCGGCCGATGATGCTGACCAGCAGCAGCCCCAAGGCCTGCCATGCGGGGGCGGAGGAGGCGGAGCCATCCACCAAAGCCAGTATGACCACATAGATGGCGGCCATCTGGAACATATGGAAGACGGCGAAGAAAAAGCAGCCGATGATGGATGTGCGTATGTTCTTCTGTTCTTCCCCGGCAAACCGCCAGATCTTTCTAAGTATTTCAATCATGCCGCGTCACCGTCCTTTGCGCCGATGTGGGCGTTCCACATCTCCTGATACAGTTTGTTCTGGTCCAAAAGCTCTTTGTGTGTCCCGTTGCCGGCTACCCGGCCGTCCTGGATGACGAAAATCTGGTCGGCATCGGTGATGGTAGACAGGCGGTGGGCAATGACGATTACCGTCTTGCCCTTGACCAGCCTGGCGACGGCCTGCTGGATGACGGCTTCATTCTCCGGGTCGATGTAGGCGGTAGCCTCGTCTAAAATGACGATAGGGGCGTTTTTCAGCATGGCCCGGGCGATGGAGACGCGCTGGCGCTCCCCGCCGGAGAGATGGGCGCCTCCGCCGCCGACTACGGTATCATAGCCATTTTCCAGGCTACGGATGAAGTCGTCGCAGCCGGCCGCTTTGGCAACCGCCTCCACCTCAGCGTCGCTGGCGCTGGATTTGCCCATACGGATATTTTCCCGCACGGTCTCGTCAAACAGGTAGTTGTCCTGGGAGACAAAGGCCACTTGGCCGTAAAGCTGGGGGAGGGGGATCTCTTTCAGGTCATGTCCTCCCAAGGTGATCTTACCTTTGTCCACATCCCAGAACCCGCCGATGAGCTTGGCGATGGTGCTCTTGCCGGAACCGGAGGGGCCCACAAAGGCGGTCATACTGCCTGCCGGGATGGAAAGGGATATGTCGTGCAGGATCTCCTTGTCGTCGTGATAGCCGAAGGAAACGTGCTCCACCTGAACATCCATGGAACCAAGCTTTACCATGCTATCGCCGTGGTCCTGTTCTTCGCCGTTCAGAATGGAGTCCACTTCGCCTACAATGGTACCCACCTTTGCCAAGCTGTCCACAAAGTCCATGGCGGCAAGCAAGGGGCCGGCAATCCCTAAGGACAGGACAATGGTGGTGATGAAGGTTCCAATAGACAAGCTTCCATTGACATAGAGCAGCCAGCCCGCCGGCAAAATGGTGATCATAGTGGTGGGAGAGATGGCCCGCGCCAGGGACATGGGCATCTGGCAGCTCTTCATCCAGTGGTAGAAGTAGGAGGCGTTGGCCTTTACCCGGTCGGTAAACTTGGCATAGGAGTTTTTGCCCTGGTTGAAGGCTTTGATGACCTCGATGCCGCCGATGTATTCCACAATGGTGGAGTTCATCGCCTGGGTGACCTTGACCGAGCCTTCATACTGCGTCCCGTAGTTTTTCATCACCGCCATCATGAAGATCATGCCGACGGGGATCGACACCAGGGAGAGCAGCGCCATCCGCCAGTCCAGGACAAATAAGTAGATGAGGATGCACACCGGCCCCAAAATGTTGGCGGTCATTTCCGGCAGCAGATGGGCCAGCGGGCGTTCCATGCTTTCCACCTGATCCACAATGATCTGTTTCATCTGCCCGCTGGGGGTGTCCATCACGGTGCCCAGCGGCATCCTGGGGAGCTTTTCCAAGATCCGTTCCCGGATACTTTTGAGAATGGAGAACGTGGATTTGTGGGACAGGGACAGAGCCAGCGAGTAAAGGGCGGAGCGGACAAGAAATCCCGCCAGCGCCAACACGCACCATAGCACATAAAAGGATATCTCCTTGTTCCTATTTAAAAAGCCGATGATGATCTGCGCTGCCGCGAAATAGGGCAGCATACCGCACAGCACGCCGATGGAAGCGGAGCAGATGGCCCCGACCAGGCCGCCGTGATAGTCTTTCCCCAGCTCCCACAAGCGGAGCAGAGGACTTTGTTTTTCCATATCGATTCCTCCTTTTGGGTTAGCTTTTACTAACTTATATTGCTATAAAAAGGCCGCCGCCTGCGGATCCAAACAGGAAACAGCCTGATTATCGAATTTATGGCTCTGCCGGATTGAATACCGTGGAGAAGCCCTGCATGTGATAGCGGTTGAGCAGCTTCACATATTTTACGGCGTCTGCTTTGCTCATGTTGTGGCGCACCACCTCGAACATCCCGTTAAAATAGGCGGTAACGATGATGTGGATGAAATCCTCTGTCACCAGGCCGGATTTCACGCTCTCACAGCCGATGACCTCCATGTATTTGTAGGTGTAGTCCACCTCAATGTCCACCAGTTCATCTAAGAAACAGGCAAACTGTGTGCCTTCGGCACCGTCCAATAGAAGGCGGAACTCGTCAAAATGGTCGTAGATGTAATCCAAAAGCTCCATCTGATGCAGGGAAGTGTATTGGCCCATTTCGCTCTGCTGGACGTTGTCGTCCAACTGGTGGAAATTCTCCTGGATCTCCAGGAACATCCGTCTCATTTCTTCGGCAGCAGGTTCCACAATGGCGCGGAACAGTCCCTCCTTATCCCCAAACCGGGTATAAATCGAGCTGGTGCTGGTACCGGCCTCCTGGGCGATGGTCCGCAGGGAGGCGTCCTTATAGCCTTTCTCCAGGAATTCTTTTTTCGCACATTCCAGTACCGCTTCATAGACGCCCTCGATCTGTTTTGCCAAAGCGATCACCTTCTTTCAAAATATTCGTAACAGTGTTTCATAACACTGTTTTAATTATAATGCCCTTTTGCTTCTTTGTCAAACAAAAAATTGAAAATAGAAAAAATTGTTCCGTGAAAACTTTCTAGACTATTGACAGAGCCTCTGAGGGCTGTTTGAAAATCTATTGACATGGACCGTTGTCACCACTATAATATAACTTAGTTATATTAACGACGACGGCATTACTTGAGGTGAATATGGCAAGAAGAAAACAATCGGAGCTTGGTGATATCGCAACAAGAGATAGGATCCTTAACAGCGCAAGGAAATATTTCCTGGAATATGGCTTTCAGGCAGCTCCACTGAGAAAAATAGCCAAGGATGCGGGATTTACCTCCGGCGCCCTTTACGGCTATTTTGATTCGAAAGAAGCTCTTTTTTATGCAATAACCGATCCTGTCGCAGAGAGACTGATAAAGAAGCTGAATGAGATAAGGGAAGAAATGAATGAGATCCCTGACAAAGACAGACTGAAACGAATGGGCAGCGCTTACTATCATCATATCCCTGAAATCGTTGAAATCCTGTTATCAGACCGTGATGCAGTGAAGCTCATTGTAACCGGTTCCAGGGGAACTAAGTATGAAGCGTTTGTTGAAACCATCGCTTCAAGAAATACCGCAAATATCGAAAATGCGGCAAAGAAATCCAAAGAAGATGATATTGAGGGAATCAAAGAAGAAACTCTCGCCATCCTGATGGAAGAGTACATCGCAACATTATTCCGACTCGTTACATCGGACAGGGATAAAGAGACCATCATCAACTGCATGGAGATGATTGGCAGAGTATATGAAACCGGTATTACAAATCTGATGAAGAAGGAGCAATAAAATGGCGTTCAGAGACAATTTCGGCAATCCACAGGGCTTTATAGGAAGACTCATGCTTTCCGGCATGAATATGGGGCACAGTCCAATGGCCAAATGGGCATTTACACAATTCGATGTCCCGGATGACGGAAAGCTGGTTGATATCGGCTGCGGCGGCGGATTTAATATCCGAAGATTATTAGAGCGCTCCAAGGACGGTTTTGTTTACGGGATCGATATTTCCAGCACTAGCGTTGAGAAGTCAAAAAAGACGAATAAAAAGAATATCGGCAAAAGATGTGAGGTGCTTCTTGGGAGCGCGGACAACCTTCCGTTAGAGGATAACTCCATAAAACTTGCCATAGCTTTTGAAACCGTGTATTTCTGGGAAGCTTTGGAGAAATGCTTTGCGGAAGTTAAGAGAACGATTGAACCGGGTGGAAAATTCGTGGTGGTCAATGACCCTGGTGATCCTGAAAAACATTGGGAAAAGATGATACCGGGGATGAAATCATATACACCGGGTGAAATAAAACAGGCCATGGAGGCCGTTGGCTTCATGGATGTCAGGGTCACAAAGAATAAATTTATGTTCTGTGTATCCGGAAAGAAAGGAAAATAAAAAGGCGGCGGCACAAGAAGATTCTGTGTCGCCGCTCTCAGGATATTATGTATTGGCCCGGCGGTTCCAGCCCTGGCTCTGCTGACGCACCGTGACGAAATCCCGGTACAGACCGCCGGCTTCCATCAGTTCCTTGTGGGTGCCGGCCTGGGCGATCCGGCCGTCCGCGATCACCAGGATCTGGTCGGCGTTCCGGATGGTGTTCAGCCGGTGGGCAATCACCAGCAGGGTCTTTCCCTTGCACAGTTCGCTGATGGCCTGCTGGATGTAGCTCTCATTGTCGGCGTCCACGCTGGCGGTAGCTTCGTCCAGAATGACGATGGGGGCGTCTTTCAAAATGCACCGGGCAATGGAAATGCGCTGGCGCTCGCCCCCGGAAAGACTCTCGCCGCCTTCGCCGATCACTGTGTCAAACCCTTTCGGCAGCGCCATGATGAAATCATAGCACCGGGCCTTTTTCGCCGCCTCCATCACTTCCTCCCGGGTGGCGTCCGGCCGTCCCATGGCGATGTTGTTGTAGATGGTGTCCTGGAAGAGATACACCCGCTGGAACACCATGGAGATATGGTCCATCAGGTCGGCAAGACGCACGTCCCGCACATCCTTGCCCCGCACCAGCACCTTCCCGGCTCTCACGTCCCAGAACCGGGCCAGGAGGTTCGCCACTGTGGATTTCCCGCCGCCGGAGGGACCGACCAGCGCCGCCATGGTGTGCTGCGGGAGGGTAAAGGAAATGTTGTGGAGCACGTCCTTTTCCCCATAGGCAAAGCGGACATTTTGAAACGCCACCTCCGGCGCTTCGCTGTTTTCCGGAATGGAGGATTTCCCGTTGTCCGGCAGTTCCTTCTCTCCAAAGACTTCTTCGATCCGGTCCATGCAACTGTTCATCACCGTCAGGCGAGTGGCCTGGGTATACAGGGCCTTGATGGGGCCGAACAGGTCGGATACAAACAGCATGACGCCCACCAGGAAGGTGACGCTAAGCAGCGACTGGCTGTTGAGAAAGAAGGACAGGGCTACAATGGCGGCAACGCCCAGGCCGTAGACGATGTTCATCCAGAACTGGTAGGGAGAATGGTTTTCTTCAAAGCGGATGTTGGTTTCACAGCTCTTTTCAAAGTTTTCAGTCAGCTCTTTGGATTTCTCGCCCAGCAGGTTGTAGGTCTTGATGATCCCGATGCCCTCCACAAAATCCAGCACCGCTTCGGTCAGGTTTTCGTTCTGCTCCTGCCGGTCCTTGGAATCCCGGAGCGCCTCCTTTTTCATGCTCCTGGCGATGAGCAGGACGATTCCGATGACAGCCAGCGCGGCCAGGCCGATCCAGAGGTTGAAGAACAGCAGGAAGATCACCATAATGGCTTCCGCAAAAATATAGCTCATCATATCCGCCAGCACGGTCATGCAGTTTTCCTCGATGAACACCATGTCGGAGGAAAGCACCGAGTTGATCTTGCCGATGTTTCCTTCGGTAAAATACCCCATGGGCATCCGCCGCAGATGGGCGCCCAGTTCCATGCGCATGTCGGAGAACACCATAAACCCCGCCGCCGACTGGAGCCGGTCGGCAATGTGGTGGAACAAAACCTGTAAAAGGACGCAGACAACCATAGCGATCCCATACCACAGGCAATCCACAGCGGCCAGCGTGCCCTCGTAAAATCCGGCCAGCGCCAGGAACGCCAGCATGATCGGGGCCTTGGCCAGCAGGGACTTTAAGAAAGAGAACACAAAGGCCAGCTGGATCCGTCTCTTGTATTTCCCAGACACGGCCAAAATCCGTTTCATCAGTTTAATCATTGTCTATTCCTCCTTCCAAAGCTGCGTTGGCGGTAACGCCCCAGGCGGCGCTGCCTTCCGCTGCCTGCCACAGCTTCGCATATTCCGGGCAGTTTTCCAGCAGCGTTTTATGGCTGCCAATTCCCGCAACCTGGCCGTTATTTAACACACAAATCTGGTCGGCGTTTACGATGGAGTGGAGCCGGTGGGCGATGACGATGACTGTTTTTCCTTTGATGATCTCGGCGATTGCCGCATTCATTTTTTCCTCGTTCTCCGGATCCATGAAGGCCGTGGCCTCGTCCAACACCACAATAGGGGCGTCCTTCAGAATGGCCCGTGCCAGAGAGATGCGCTGGCGCTCCCCACCGGAGAGCTGTTTGCCGCCGTCCCCGGCCATGGTATGGATGCCCTGGGGCAGACGGGCGAGAAATTCCATACACTGGGCCTTCTCCGCCGCAGCCAGCACTTCATCGTCTGTGGCGTCCGGTTTTCCCAGGCGTATATTTTCCAGCAGGCTCATGTTAAAGAGAAACTGTTCCTGGGATACATAGGATATTTGATCGTTTAAGGCCTCCACGCTCATCTCCCGCAGATCCTGTCTGCCGACTTGAATGCTGCCGCCGGTCACGTCATAGTAATGGACCAGCAGCTTTGCCAGGGTGGACTTCCCGGAACCCGATTCTCCCACCAGGGCGGTGAGGCTGCCCTCCGGCACCGTGAGGGAAACCCCGTGGAGCACTTCATCTTCCTTATAGGCGAAGCGAATGTTTTCAAAGGATATGCTGTGGTCTTTTCCGGTAAAAGGCTTCTCTTTTTGTTCCAACGCCGGGGCGTTCATCAGCTGTTCCAGCGCTGTGATCTTGTAGTTGATCTGAGGCAGGGTGGACATGAAGCTCAGAGCCCGCAGCAGCGGCGCCCCCGCGCCGAAGGACATACAGAGCACCAGCGCCAGATCCGGCAGCGTGGAAGCGCCGGAAAGCACCAGATAGGCCCCGATGGGCAGGGTGAACAGGGCCAGGCAGGGGAGAATGCTGTTATACAGCGCCATCCAGGGCCAGCAGACCCTGTACCAGGCCAGCGTAAAATCCCGGTAGCCCCGTACATCCTGCTCAAACCTCTTGTAGGATTCGCCGTCCCGGTTGAAAACCTTGACCACCTCCATGCCGTTGATGTACTCCACAATGGTGTTGTTCATTTTCTGGGCGGAAGCGTAGTAGGCCCCCATTTTGCTGGTGCCGGCTTTATACATGGCGCCCATGGCGATGAGGCCCAAAGGCAGGGCGCAGAGGGACAGCAGCGCCAGCTTCCAGTCCACGAAAAACATGGCGATAAAGACGAACAGCGGCACTGCCACGTTGGAGAGCCCTTCCGGCAGGGCGTGGGCCAAAAGCAGCTCGATAGAGTCGATGTCGTCAATAAACATCTTCTTGAGGGTTCCCACGCCCTTTTCCTGAATGGTTCCCAGAGGCTGGCGCTCCAGCTTCCCCTGGAGGGAGGAACGCAGATTCCGCAGGGTTTTGTAGGCCGCCCGGTGGGAGAGGGCCAGCCCCTTGACGTAGAACAGGGCGTACAGCACCCCGCAGACCCCAATGGCCAGTACCCGCCAGACCACGTACCAAACTTTCACATTCTCATGTAAAAACAGCGGTTCCATGAGCTGATAGAGAAAGAGAAAGGGCAGTACGTTCATCACAATGCCGATGAGCATGACCGCCATGGAAGCGTAGGTGGTTTTACGGTACTCGCCCGCGTATTCCAACACTTTTTTGAACACGGTTGTTACCTCCTTATATGGTTAGTTATTGCTAACTTTTTGACCGAAGAAAGGCCCTCCGTTGAGGGCTACTTCTCCACATGAAATTCCAGCGCCTTATGCCAGTCGAACAGCTTGCAGACAATGCGGCAGTGCTGTTCGATCTGCTCCCAGTCAAAGCCGTGGATGAACGGTTCATAGATGGTGGTCCAGAAGGCGGAAAGCAGGATGTGCAGTTCTTCCGGCCCCACGTCCGTCCGGCAGATGCCCCGCCGCTGTGCCTCCGCCAAAAAGGCGCTGGTGGCTTTTGTCAGCACCTCCACCCAGTCGTGCTGGAAATTCGCGTACCGGGTTCCGTCGGAACGGGAGAGCAGCAGGACAAAATCGTCATGCCGGTCGTAGAGGAAACGCATCCACCACATCATGTCCGGGCCGTCCATGTCCCAGGCTTTGATGAGTTCTGCGTCCGACATGGCGGCAGGGTCACGGTCTCCCCGGGAATGGGCCACCTCGTACAGGTCTTTCACCGTCTGCTCCACCACGGCGCAGAACAAGTCCTCTTTCCCTTTGTACCGCTTATACAGCGCCCCGGTGGTGACACCGGCCCCTTCACAGATGGCCTTGAGGGAAGCCTTTTCAAACCCGTTTGCCAGGAACTCCTTCCGGGCGCTCTCAAAAATCCGCGGGTCAATGGAATGATCCGGCACTGCCATAACATATCACCTTCTTACTTTGATAATTTAATTACCGATAATCTGATTATCAATATATCACAGACGGATTCTTTTGTCAAGAGATAAGATTTTTTCTTGACTGGTTAGCAATAACTAACTATAATAAAGAGTGGATAATTCTATCGGTTTGAGGGACTCATATGGACAAATATAAGATTGAAAAGAATACGGTACAGGAAACGCTGGTTATCCCGCTGTATGGCCGCCGGCTTTGTTCCCGGATGTTCCCAACGCTCTTTCAGGATGAAAGCGCGGCGGAATTGATGGAGCGCATAGACTATGATTTTTCGGAGCTGGAGAGGCAGTCAAACAGCCTGATGCAGGTGTTTGGCGCCCTGGAAGTTGCTATGCGCCAGAGCGATCTGGCCTGGGAAGTGGGGGATTACCTGAAAGCCCATCCGAAGGCGGCAATCATCAATCTCGGCTGCGGGCTGGACAACACCGGCCGGTCCTGCGACAATGGGGACTGCAAAGTCTACAATATCGACCTGCCAGATGTGATCGAGCTGCGAAACCGCCTTCTGCCCTCTGGGCCAAGGGAACGGAATCTGGCGCTGGACTTAAACGATCCGGCCTGGATGGACGCCATTGACGCCGACCCGGCCGACGGCACGGTGCTGTTCGCCGCCGGGGTATTTTACTATTTCACCACAAAACAGGTACAACGGCTGGTCATATCCATGGCGGAACGGTTTCCCGGCGGACGGCTGGTGTTCGATGGGGCAGGCAAAACCTCCGTTAAGCTGATGCTCAAGACCTGGGTGAAACAGGCGGGGATCAAGGATGTCGGCGCATACTTCTCCGTAAAAGACGCCAAAGCGGAGCTGGAACTCTGGTCTCCGCTGCTCTCCGTTTCCAGCCGTGGGTATATGCAGGGATACCGGAAGCTGGAGGGGCCGGGGGTAAGCCCCATTCACCGCCTTCTGGCTAAAATCGCCGACGGGCCGCTGCATCTGCAAATCGTGCGGGTGAAATTTAAGGAGGTGCCCCGATGAACTGGATGCGGACGATATTGGACGGATTTGCCATGGCAGCCTATTTTAACCTGTTCGCCGCTACCGTGGCGCTGTATAACCCCCGGCTGATGTTTCCCAGCTACCCGCCGGCCATTATCAGGGATGCGCCGGAACCGCCCACAAAAGCGGAGAACCGCTTTTACTGGCTATGGATCTGTTTTGGGGAGCTTCTGCCCCTCTTGATCTACGGCGCAGTCAGCATGGCGGAAGGCGGAACGCATGGGTTTTGGCAGATGGCGCTGACAGGATATATCCAGTGGATGATGGTAAACCTGTGCGACCTGTTTTTTCTGGACATCTTTCTCATCCAGAAAAAGGCGAAGCGCCGTTTTGTCATTCCCGGTACGGAAGGGCACCCCGGCTATGGGTTCAAGGCGTGGATGAAAAGCTATGCCTTGCCGGAGCATCTGCTGCAGTGGCCGATGATCCTCTGCCCCCTGATGGCGGCGGCGCAGGCAGGGCTGGGAGTGCTCATGGATATGCTGCGGTAGGAACAATAAGGAGTGATATTATGCCGGAATTCAACGCTGTAGAGAACACTTTGTTTATTCCAATGCTGGGCAGGATCTACGCCAGCGAGCATTTTCAAAACATTTTGTATGATGAAAAGGCCCTGTCACTGAAGGATGTACTGCCAAAAAGTCTGGCGGAAACAGGTTCCCAGAGCCAGTACACCCTACTGGCTTCTGCTTCCCGTTCCGCTAATATGGATCGGTATATCCGGGACTTTCTCCGCCGCAAACCAAACGGCGCAATTGCGGAACTGGGGTGCGGGCTGGAGACCACTTTTTACAGGAACGACAATGGGCATACCCGCTGGTACGCCGTCGACCTGCCGGATGTCATGGAATATCGAAAGACGCTGCTCCCGGAACCGGAACGGCAGACATACTTTGCCGGCGATGCCTTTTCCGATGGCTGGATCAGGCAGATTCGTATCGATGCACCGGATGCGCCGGTGCTGGTTACTGCCGGCGGTCTGTTCCACTATTTTGAAGAGGAAAAAGTGGTTGCCCTTCTGCGGATGCTGCAAAGCTTCGGAAATATGGAGCTAGTGTTCGACAGCGTGAACAAAAGAGGAATGGATATGATGCGGAAGAAATATATGAAGCAGATGGGCCATGCCGATGCAAGGATGTTTTTCTATGTAGATTCCGCGGCGGCACTTGCCCGGAAAATTAGCAGTGATGCCTGCGTCATTACGGAGGAGCCCTATTACCGGCATATCGACAAGACCGGGCTGAAACTCACCACAAAACTCAGCATGAGCGTATCCGACCGATTTTGCATGGTGAAGATGGTGCATTTGGAATCATACAAGAGGGATTTAGCGAAGTAAGGAGATGATCGTATTATGCAAGAAAGCAATTCCCGACAGGCGGCAATCCGTCTTGGCACCCATGGCGAGGACTATGGCAACTGGATGCCGGTCTCGATGCTCCGGCTGGTGGGCGGCCTTTTGATTTTGGCCGCAGTGCTGGCCGTGCTGTCGTTTACCGTGTTCCGTCTCACAGTGCTTGGCGTGATATTCCTAATCGCCGCAGCCATATTCCTTGCACTGCTCTGCTGGATCACATGGATCCGGCGGCAGTATGCTTTCGGCGGAGGCGGCATGATGGAACGGGTGCATCACACCGTCCTTTCTCATTTGGATTACGACGGAAAGGGTACGCTGCTGGATGTAGGCTGCGGCTCCGGGGCGCTGTCCATCCGGGCCGCCCTGACGTGGCGGTCGGCCCAGGTAACGGGCATCGATTATTGGGGCGCAGCCTACGGCTACGGCCAGGCCATGTGCGAGAAAAATGCCGCCAGTGAAGGCATGAGTTCCCGGTGTACCTTTCGGCACGGGGACGCCAACAGGCTGGATTTTCCCGATGAAAGCTTTGACGCCGTGGTGAGCAACTATGTCTACCACAACATCACCGGGGCGGATAAGCACGAACTGCTGCTGGAAACGCTGCGGGTGCTGAAAAAGGGCGGTGTGTTCGCCCTGAACGATGAGATGAAGCCCCGGATGTACGGAGATATGGAGGCTTTCGCGCAAAGGCTCCGGGATATGGGCTATCAGGAGGTGCGGCTGATGGATACCGCGAAAGAAGCCTTCGGTTCCCGCCGCCGGGCGGCGCTGATGATGCTGGGGGATTCCAGGTTGCTGGTGGGAAGGAAGTAACGCGGGCGAAGCATCTATTTCGGGAGGAAAACATGAGCTTGGAGGAGTTCCGCCGGAAGTATCCGGCGCAGACAATGACCTTGGGCAACGGGAAGCCATTTACATACCGTTATTACAGAAATCCGAAGGCGGCCGCAACGGCCGTTTTATTGACAGGCGGGATCGGCCTTTCCGATCTGTTCTACCGGCATTTTGAATGGTTTGCAAGGGATTTTTCTGTATTGGCCTTTGACTATCAGATCCAATTTGCCGACAACGGCGAATTTTCCGATGCTGTAGCAGAGCTGCTGCTGCGGCTTGGGGAAAAGGCCTGGCTGGCAGGCCAGTCCCTGGGCGGCGTGGTGGCCCAGGTCATCGCCTTTCGGCATCCGGAGGTGGTGGAAGGGCTGGTACTCTCCAACACCTGCTCCCTGGCGAGGGATATGGGCGATGAGGCGTACAGCCATCTGAAAAAGATGATGGAAAGCCAGAAGAAGTCCAAAAAGCTTTTATCGGTTCTTCCTTTCTCCCTTTTCAAGCGCCTGATGAAATGGACGGTGATGAAAAAGAAAACAGACGGTTTTACCCAGCGGGAGAAAGCGGTTATGGAAGAGCTGTGCGGCGCTATGCTGGAGCTGCTCACCAAGCTTTATGAATACCACATGATTGATTTTCTCTGCGACGCAGAAAATTATTTCGGTATGACAGAGCAGGACTTTGCCAGGTGGGACGACAAAGTCCTGCTGATCCTGTCCGAAGATGATACCACCTTCAACCAAGCCTGCAAGGATGCCCTGATTGCCATTATGCCAAACCCTACCGTTGTCACAAACCTGACCGGCGGGCATTTGGCGCTGATGGTCAGGCTGGAGCGGTATGCCAGACTGGTGACGGAGTATATTCAAAAGCGGATATAGGGAAAAGGCGCTGTTGGAATTGCCGGAAAAAGCAGGGGAGAGGTTGTGATATGATCTGCCTCAGATCGTGAGGACAACAAAAACGGCCAGCAGCGTTTTAGTTGCCGGCCGGAAAAAGGTTGTATTTTTTCTATGTGTGCTCAACGGGGAACCGTTCGACGGCAGAATCCTCCAGCAGGGCCGCCATGAGGATCTGGTCGGAGTCCCCGTTTGCAAGGGTGCATTTCCGCACGAATTGGGATGCTCCTCCCGCTTCGCTCATGGTGTAATCCAGAGCGCATATGGCCGGAACGAGGTCAAAAAGATCCAACTCCCGCATCAGAGTACAGATGCCGCATTTCGTAAATCGGACCTCATAGCCGCTGCCATCGTCATATGGCAGAAACTCCATATTCCAGGAATAAGGGTTACGGTCAGCAGCCCGGAAAGCGGAAGTTTTCCTCATGCTTTCCATATCCCTTTGTGTAAATTTCCCCTTACCGCTCCTACGGCAAAACCAACGCATAGGAGCAGTCATCATAGACTGGCGGTAGTAGACCGTCAGCCGCTTCACATCCGGTCTCTCCGGCATACTTAAAACCACCGCTGCAAGCATAGCGCAGCTTACAATGTTGCTTTGGAAACGGTCACCCTGTTCAGACTCCGGCAGTTTGCCGAGGATCTGCTGATATTTTCCCTTCGCCTGGGCCATAACAGTTTTTGCAGTGGCTCCCTCCAGGCCAAATACAGCAGTAAGATTCGTTTCAAAGGATTTTCGGAACAGCATCCACATCCCCAAAGGCATACCCATGTATTTCATAACGATTCCTCCCTCCCGCCGGACGTTGCCTCCGACTTTACACACTCAGCATAGGTCAAAGGGAAACTGGCTTTCAGCACAACACTTTTCTGCACCTTCCACCCATACTCCTGCAGGAAATCCAAATAGCCATCGGCAGACCATTTATTGTACTGGTGAAAGCCTGCCAGCTTCATCAGAAACGCTTTGACTCTTCCCCGGACATGGTTGTTGGCATGAGTGAAGGTCGGCGCGATCAACACGCCGTCATTCTTCAGCACCCTGTGTATTTCTGCCAGCGCTTTTTCCGGTTCCGGTACGATATGCAGGGCGTTGGATACGATGACGACATCGAAGGACTGAGCAGCATAGGGCAGGCAGAACATATCCTGCACAGAAAAATGGAGCTTCGCAGACTGAGCTCCCTGTTTTGCCTGCCTGATCATTTCTTCTGACGCATCAGTAGCCTCGATATGATCGGCAGAGTGGACGATGTTTTTTGCGATCAGTCCGGTTCCGGCAGCAAGCTCCAGCACTTGCTTATGCCGCACGACGGGACGGATGAGAGCGTACATCTGCCTATACGCCTCTTGATCTTCTCGCATGAAGCGGTCATAGATTTTTGCTGTTCGATCCCAGAACGTTTTCACCACAGTGCCCCCTTTGCAACCTGATTAGATATAACTAACTCCTGAGTAAAGTATATCACGGAAACGGTCAATAGTCACTTCTGATTTGGTTATTTAATTTTTAAATGATATGCAAAACAAAAAGGAGGACGTATATGGAGAAAAATAACACAAATCCGATTGCGAAAGTGTTTTCCTATGCACATGACATCTTGTGCTGTTTTGTGGGATTCTTGCGATTAGTTGTGTGAGAGGGGAGAAGCTCTTTCCTACTCGATCCAGAGGGGAGGGGAGAGAGGTATTCTTCCATGCCTTCGTTTTCAAGAAATTGTGTAACAATCATGCGCTTTGGATGTTCCTATCCAGACAGGGAAAATCTTTGCCCCCGGCAGGAATCTGGAATCGGCCGTCAAAACCGTACCAACCCCTGTAAGTTATATCGTTAGAGATAGCTCCTCACAAAAAGCCCTTGACAAGAAGCGGCTTTCTGTGCATAATATATCTAAGCTATATAGCTAAGATATATGAAAGGGGATATGGAATGGAACTGTCTGAAACCCAGCAGAAGATCCTGAACAGCGCCAAACGTTGGTTCCTGGAAAAAGGCTTCAAATCTGCCCCGTTGCGCAAGATTGTGAGTGATGCGGGCTTTACCCTTGGTGCGTTCTACGGCTATTATAAAAACAAAGAGGAGCTGTTCTATGCCTTGACGGACGAGACGGCCCAGGGCGTTGCCTCCATTGTCCACTCCATCGGGGAAGATATGCAGAAACTTCCGCCGGAGCAGATGCTCTTTTCCATGCTGGACTGCTATCTGCGCCGTCTGCCGGAGTTGGCAGATTATCTATGCGCCCACCGGGAGGAAATGACGTTACTGCTTTGCTGCGCCGAGGGTACGAAGTATGAAAACTTTTTTGACAGTTTCCGCGTAATGAACATGGAACGGATCACGCAGGGCGTGGAGACTGCCGAACATACGGCAAAAGCTCTGCGAGGCATCGACCCCGGTTCCCTTGATCTGATGATGCGAGGCTATTTTGATATGCTCGCCCGCATCATTCTGGAAACCGAGGATAAGGAAACAGTCATCCGGCGGATGCGCGACGTGGCGCTGGTGTACCGCAACGGAATGCTCAGTCTGATGAAGGAGGAAACGGATCATGCATGAATATTATCGGAACATTATCCCGAAATTAAAAAAGGAAAACGAGGGTTATCTTCACTTCGTGAAAGCGGAGATGGAACAGAAAACCGGCAAACCTTACCGCAAGGTATGGCAGGAAATCTGGGACTTCTATGAGAGGAACCTGCTGGAGCATTTTCCATACATCGGCGGGGACAAGGTCAGCGGGACGAAGAACCTCACCGGCGCTTACAGCTTTGTGGCGATGGGAGAGGTACTCAAACGTTACGGCGTATCCCTGGAGGATTCGGCGCATCTGATGGTGCTGGCTTATGAGCGGAAGTATCAGTCTATCCCGCGCCCCGTCCGGGCAGTCATGGGGAAGATGTTTTCCTCGTCCAGGCTTGTTGCGAAGATGTATCGAAAAAAGGATCGCAAAAACGCGGAGAAGACCGCAAAATATCCCGGCAGCTTTGAGACAAAAACCATGCAGCCGCCCGCAGAGGGCTGCGCCTTTACCTATCATACCCTCGTCTGCCCACTGTCCGACTTTGCAAAAAAATACGGCTACGGGGAATATATGCCTTATCTCTGCAACCTGGACTATGTGATGTTCGGCGTGTTGGGTGTACCGCTGTACCGTAGGCACACTTGCTTTGCGGACGGCGACTACTGCGACTTCAGTCTGAAACCGGGTGCGCCGCTATTGCCTTACTGGCCGCCGGTATTTACACAGGGGAACGGTTATCAATAAAAAAATAGCGCCGTTTTATACGGCTGTGACGGGGAACGTAAATTTGTGCAATCAAAAAGAGGATACAGGGAAAAGGCGCTGCTTGCATAAAAAGCCGCAGGAGAGAGGCTGTTCCTCAGACCTGCGGCTTTTATAAAGCCTCTTTTTGGATATGCAACGGCTGTGCTGTATGCGGAGGTTATCCCAGCCGCCATCCGGCACTCTGCCGCTGCAGCTCTACCATCCGGCGGAACAGGCCGCCCTTTTCCATCAGCTCCGAGGGGGAGCCCTGCTCCGCTACTTTGCCGTCTGCCAGGACAACGATTTTGTCCGCCGCCTCCACGGTGCGCATCCGATGGGCGATGACCAGCACCGTTTTGCCGGCCAGCAGGCGGGAGAGCGCCCCCTGCACCTTGGTTTCGTTCTCCACATCCAAACTGGCGGTGGCTTCATCCAGCAGGATGATAGGCGCATCTTTCAGCAGTGCCCGGGCGATGGAGATGCGCTGGCGCTCCCCGCCGGAGAGCTTGGCACCGTTTTCCCCGATGGGGGTGCCGTAGCCTTTGGGCAGCCTGCGGACAAACTCGTCGCAGTTGGCGGCTTTGGCGGCGGCAAGCACTTCCTCGTCGGTGGCTCCGTGTTTGCCGAGACGGATGTTTTCCATCACCGTGTCGTCAAACAACACCACGTCTTGAAACACCATCGAGTAATCACTGAGCAGCACTTCCGGGTCCACGGTGGAAATATCCACGCCGCCCACCTTAATAGAACCCCTGGTGACATCCCACAATCTGGCGGCAAGCCTTGCGCAGGTACTCTTGCCCGAACCGGAGGGACCAACCAGCGCCGTGATTTCCCCCTCTCTGGCGGTAAAGCTGACGTCTTGCAGGACGTCCTTTTTGTCATAGGCAAAGCCCACATGGTCGAATACGATATCGTGGCCCTTTGGCTTAAAGGTTTCCGACCCCTCCGCCGCAGGCGTGTCGTAGATCTCATTCATGCGGTCGGCCGATACCTGGGAGACGAACATCTCCGCAATCAGGGCAAGGCTCTGGTCAAAGGGAGCGTAGATGCGGGTGATGACCAAAAGGAACAGGAACAACAGCATAAAGTCGATCTGCCCGGAGAGGATCAGGCTTGCGCCCACAAGAATGGTCGTCGCCACACCCAGGCGCATGATGACGCTGGCGGCGTTGACGAACAGGCCGGTGGAAAGCTCGCCTTTGATCATGACCTTTTCATGGTCGTCAATTTTCTTATTAAGGCCTTCCAGATACCGTTCCTCCTGATTGGTGGCACGGATCTCCCGCACATTCTCCAATGCCTCCTGAATGCCGTCGGAGACCCGGACGGCCGCTTTTTTCGTCCGCTCGGAGGCGCGGGCGGCCAGCTTCCTGCTGCCGAACAGCAGTCCGAAAGCCACCGGCACGCCCCACAGGCAGGCGATGGCCAGCCGCCAGTCGTAAATGAGCAGGCAGGCGGCGATGATTGCCGTGGAGATGTATGCGCCGTACAGATACCCCAGCACATGGCTCCAGACGTGCTCCATGCGGTTGACGTCCCCCATAAGGGTTTCGGTCAGGTCGGCCAGATCCCGCTTGCCGAAGTAGCCCAGCGGCAGCTTGCGGAGCCGTTCCGCCAGACGCAGGCGGGTCGTTTTGACCTCGCCGTACACCAGCCCGTAGGTGGCCTTGTACTGCTGCAGATGGGTAATAAAGGACAGCAGGACAAATAAAACGGTCAGGCCGATGGGAAGCCAGACGCCGGGCAGCGGGCTGCCGTCGGTCAGCGCCCCCATAAAGCCGGACATCATCAGGTACAAAACGCCGATGCCGACCATGACGACCAGATTGACGATCACCGTCCAGAAAGCGCCTTTTTTGGTGTTTTTCAGGCCCTGATCGGTCAGGGCGTATTTACGCTGAAACTTTTTGCTGAACATTTACTCCGCCTCCTTTTCGCCGGTGGAACCGCCTGTCAGCTTCCACTGTACCGCCCGGTTGTAATCCGCCCACATCCGGGCATACAGACCGCCCGCGGCGGTGAGCACTTTCTGCGTCCCCTGCTCGGCAACGCGGCCTTCCTCCAGAACGATGATCTTATCCGCCCCGACCACGGTAGACAGGCGGTGGGCGATCATGATGACGGTGCGGCCGCGGGTCAGCACGGCAAAGGCTTTCTGAATTAAGACCTCATTTTCCGGGTCGGCAAAGGCGGTGGCCTCGTCCAGCACCACGATGGGCGCGTCCTTCAGGATCGCCCGGGCTAAAGCAATACGCTGCTGCTCGCCGCCGGAGAGGTAGGTGCCCTCCGTGCCGATCTGCGTGTCGATGCCGTCCGGCAGTTTTTCGAGGATATCCCCGCACTGGGCGGCTTGCAGCGCCTCCAGCACCTGCTCCCTTGTGGCGTCCGGACGGGAAGCCCGGACATTTTCCAGAATGGAAGCCTTAAACAGCCGGCTGTTCTGAAAGACGAAAGCCACCTGATCCATGAGCACATGGGGATCGATCTGCTTTACGTCCACGCCGCCGACTTCCACTGTGCCGGAGGTGGCGTCCCAGAACCGGGGGATCAGGCTGGCGGCGGTGGTCTTGCCGCCGCCGGAGGGCCCGACCAGCGCCACCGTCTGCCCCGGCTCCGCTGTAAAGGAAACGTGGGAGAGGGCGGGGACGTCCGAACCGTCATAGGTAAAGCTCACATCCCTGAACTCCACCCGGTTGTCACGGGGCTTATGCGGGTGGGCAGGCGCTTTTAAAACCGGGGCGTCCATCACCTGATCGATGCGCCCCAGAGCGGTATGCGCCAGCATCGTCCCGGCGGAAGCAAACATGATGCGGGCCAGCGCCGTAGAGATGATAGCGGAGAATACCGCATAGAAAACAAAATTTGTGATGAACCCGGCGAAATCCCCGCCGACCAGCGCGCCGGGGGCAAGGAACAGAACGACCGGAACCAGGAAGACAAAGGCCCCCTCCGTAAAGGTCAGATTGACAGACTGCGGCACCCGGCACACCTTGTCCTGATAGTATCCGGCCTTGCTGCTGTAATCCTCAATGGCTTCTTTGAACGCCTTGAAGGAATAGACCGTCTGCTGGAAAATCTTCACCACCGGGATGCCACGGACATACTCGGTGCCCGCCTTGGTCATCCGATCCTGGGCCGCCTGATATTCTGCCATCAGCTTGGCGTTTTTTCCGCCCATCATGGAGAACATGGCGATGACGGAAATCACCGCCGCCAGCAGGCAGGCGGCGCCCATCCGCCAGTCAAAGACGAACATCAGCACCAGCATCGCAAGGAACATGACGACTGTGCCGACGATGTCCGCCAGATTGTGTGCCAGCAGCGTTTCGGTGTCGGCCGCCGCCGCGTCCAGCCGTCCCCGGATAAGGCCGGAGGCGTTGGCGTCAAAATAGCCTAACGGGGCCTTCATCACACGGGCGACGCCTTGCTTGCGGATGTTGGACGCCGTGCGGAAGGCTGCCAGATGGGTACACATCAGCCCCAGAAAGTAGATCACAATGCCGCCCACCGCAAAGGCGAAGGCCAGCCAGCCGTACTGCGCGACAGACTCCGCCTGGGTCCAGTCCGGCGCCACGGCGATCAGATCCCGCGCCGCCAGCCAGATGCAGATGTAGGGGGCCATGCTCAGCAGCATGGCGATCCCCGACAGGGCCAGGCCCAGAAAGGTCAGCCCCTTGTGGCCGCCCGCATAATGGAGCAGAGCCGCCACATCGTTCTTTTTTCGTTTTTCCACAAAAACAACCTCCTTATTGAAAGTTAGCAATAACTAACTAACACGCGAAAAAAGACGGGACTATTGTCCCATCAATTCCAGCCATCCGGCTGTATAGAAAGTGCGGAACTGTGTCACGTCCCGGTGCGCCTGCTCCCGGGGCATATCGTGAATCACAATTTCAAAGAGCCCGTTGAACATCCCGCTGGCGATGATATGACAAAGAGAGCGGTTCAGCGGAGGGATGTTTTTCCCCAACCGGCGAAGCACTTCCATATATCGGAGAGTGGACTCCACTTCCACCTCCACCATGTTGTGGACAAAATGCTCGTAGGAGGTTCCCTCCGCCCGGCAGAGCAGCAGCTTGACCGGCTCCCGATGCTGGCAGATGTAGTCCACCATCCAGTCCACATAATCGCCGGAGGCTTCGCCCATGTGCGCCGGCTGCTCTTTTTCCGGCAACTCGGCAAAGCCGGTCTGGGCTTCCATGAACCGGCCCATCAGGGCGGCGGCGTGGGGCTCTACCAGAGAGGCGAACAGCGCCTCCTTGCTGGAAAAATAGCCGTAGAACGCCCCGGTGGTCACCCCGGCGTTCTTGACGATCTGCCGCAGGGAAGCGCCGAGAAATCCTTTCTCAGAAAATTCCTCCAAAGCGGACTGCTGTATTTTTTCTAAGGTATCCGGTGATTTTTCTTCCATGACAGCCTCCGTATAACAGTGCTATGTAACAATGTTATAATACATCGTGCGGAGGATTTTGTCAAGAGGAAATTATGATGATGGGGGAAAAATATGCGGTTCTCCTGCCTGCGGCGCATAAAACAAAGACGGGAAACCGCAGAATACGCGGCTTCCCGTCTTTGCATATCATGATCGTTTTTCCGGTTTTGTTTCTATTCCGCTGCAGGGAAGAGAAGTCATGCTGTGCAGGCTGATCCCCAGCGTGGAAAGGTTGTGCAGGGTCGCCGACGTGGACGGCGGCAAAACTCCGGCAACGCCCAGGGCGATTAAGCTTCCATTAAAGCCAAGCACAAAGCGGTAGATTGTATGGATACGTTTCATCAGCTCCATGGAGAGCAGCCGCAGCCGAACCAGCTCCCACAGGCTCTCCGCCGCAATGGTGATGTCGGCAATCTCCTGCGCAATGGCGGCACCGTCGCTGATGGCGATTCCCACATCGGCTTCGGACAGGGCGGGAGAGTCGTTGATGCCGTCGCCTACCATAATAACGGTGTGCCCCTGTGCCCGCAGCGCCGCAACATAATTTGCCTTGTCCTCCGGCAGCACCTCAGCACAAAATTCATCAACCCCGATATGGGAAGCAACCGCTTCGGCCGTGCGCCAGCTGTCACCGGTCAGCATGACGGCCTTTTGTATCCCAAGCCCGCGCAGGACGGCAAGAACGTCCGGTACTTCTTCGCGTAGAGGATCGGCGATGCAGATGACAGCCGCCAGTTGACCGTCAATTGCCAGATACAGATGAGAGTATTCCAAAGGCAGGGCGTTGAATTTCTCCTGTTCCCCGGCGGGAACCGTGCAGCCTTCGTCCTCGAAAATGAAGTGGGCGCTGCCGATGAGTACACGCTCCTGTCCGACAGAGCTGGAAATCCCATGCGCCACCAGGTAATTCACCTTAGAGTGGAGCTCTTCGTGTTTGAGGCCACGGCGCTTTGCTTCCTCCACAACGGCGTTGGCCATAGAGTGGGGAAAATGCTCTTCCAGGCAGGCCGCCAGCCGCAGCATCTCCGTTTCCTTGTGCCCGCCGAATGGTATCACCCGGGCTACCCTGGGACAGGCGCGGGTCAGGGTGCCGGTTTTATCGAATACCACCGTATCGGCCTGGGCGATCTTTTCCAGAAACTTCCCGCCCTTTACCGTGATATGCTCCCGGCCGGCCTCACGCATGGCGGAGAGTACGGCCAGCGGCATGGCGAGCTTCAGCGCACAGGAAAAGTCCACCATCAGCACCGATAGCGCCCGTGTGATGTTTCGGGTCAGGATAAGGCTGAGCAGGCTGCCCGCAAAGGTATAGGGGACCAGCTTATCCGCCAGATTAGCCGCATTGCTTTCCGCAGCCGACTTCATCTGCTCCGAGTGTTCGATCATGGCAACGATCTGGTCGTAGCGGCTCTGGCCGGAGGTTTGCCGGACCTCTATCGTACAGGCTCCCTCCGCTATGGTGGTTCCCGCGTAGACAAGGCTGCCCGGCCGTTTGGCCACCGGCAGGGATTCCCCCGTTAAAGAAGCCTGGTTGACCATCACTTCGCCGTCTGTCACCATGCCGTCCACCGGGATAACGCCGCCGATACGGACCACAATCCGGTCCCCCGGCCGGATTTGGGATACTGGGGTCAACACTTCGCCAGCCGGCGTGCTCAACCAGACGCGGTCAACATTCAGAGACATACACTGCGCCAAATCCTGCACCGATTTTTTCCTTGTCCATTCCTCCAGAAGCTCACCCAGCTCCAGCAGGAACATCACCGAACCAGCCGTGGCAAAATCCCGGCGGATCATGGAAAGGGAGATGGAAACGGCGTCCAGCAGTTCCACCTTTATTTTACCCTGCTTCAAACAGCGCAGCCCTTTGCGCAGGAAAGGGAGAGCGTGCCACAGCACCCGGGCGATTCTCACAGGTGCGGGCAGAAACAGCGTGCTCACAAGCTTTAATGCCGCCTTTCCCACCAGCTTTTCCTCAAACTGGCGGTTGAGCATACGGCTGCTGTGGGCCGGCAGGGATACGCTTTGTTCCGCCTGCTCCCAGGAAAACCTCCGTACAGCCCGCAGAACCGTCTCCCTGGCTCCGGTATAGTACAGGATGACGCAGCCGGTGCGTTCATGTACCGTTACCCGGCTGGTCCAGCTCTGCTGCTGGAACCATGCTTCCAGCAGATCTGCCTGACGCAGGCTCATTTCCTTCTGCTTCAGCCTGCATTGCAGCCGCATCCTGCCGCGACTCTCGTGTATGATTACTGCATTCATTGAAAACCTCCATGAAAAAGGGAGCCGCAGTCACGGCTCCCTTTGCTGCGGATGATTCATTCTTCCGGCTCTTTGTTTTCCTCATCGTTTTCGTCAGCGATTTCGGCGGCGGCTTTTTCCTCCGCTTCTTTCGCAGCTCGCTTTTCATTGATATCCTTGGCGGAGGCCAGAATATCCCCGGCATTTTCCTGCACTGTGGCGACGGTCTTCATCGCCGAATCCTTCATACGCAGGCCAGCGGCAGTTATATGGGTATACGCCTTTTTGGCGTCCTTGCTGGAAAGCAGCTTAATTCCGACAGAACCGAACAATACGCCGCCGATAAAGCAGGCCAGTTTTGAATAAATACGCATCTTCATTCATCCTTTCCCTTATTTGTGTTTGTAGCCCGTAATGATCACCATAATCATACAGATCACAGCGCCCCACGCCCAAAAACGATGTTGTTTCACAGCACATCCTCCTTGCAATATCCTTCTGTTTTGTATCGCCCGCAGCCAGTTGCCCGCAGTTTTCGCAGGCTGTCCTCTCAATCCTCCGTTGCGGTTTCTTCAACAGACGCCTGATGGGACGTATGGTGGTGATGCCTGCCGCAGCATGGATGCCCGGCGTGCTTCCCGCAGCAGCCAAGCCCCAGGTCTGCCGCCATCTGTTCGATATGCTTCAAATCGGCTTTTTCCACCCCGTCCGGCTGGCGTTCCGGTATTTTCTCTGCCATACAAAGCGCTCCTTTTCAAACAATCAATAATGGTTAGCATTGACTAACTAAAGTATACTCTATATTTCCCCATTTGTCAATCACGAAAAAAATTTCACTTGACAAACCAACAGGGGCATGATATATTAAATATAGTTAGCGATAACTAACCAAGATATTCCCTAAAGCCTGAAACTGTATATAGAAAAAAGATGCCGGTTCGCTGCTTCAAAGCGCGCAGGCTTGTTTTCGTATACATCGAATAACAGGAAGAGGGGATTTTTTTATGTCTGAAAATCTGAACGGTATCCAAATCCAGCTTCTATTGTACTTTTTGGAAGCGGAGCCGAAAAAGCGGACGGTGACCGACGCCGCCCGATATTTGAATAAACCGAAATCTACCCTGACACATATCCTGGACAGCCTGGACGAGCTGTCGCTGATGGAGCGTGTAGAAGGGCGAAAGTCGGTGTTGACCGCTGCTGGGAAAAGAACGGCTCAGCAGCTGCTGCACCAGCGGAAAATCCTGGAGCAGTATATGCAGTACCAGGATATCCCGCCCGCGCAAATCAAAGAAAATGCCCTGCGGGCGCTGTCGGCCGGATTCTCCGATCAGTTTATGGAGCGCCTTGCTGAACAGGAGGGGCGGATGCGCCTCAAGGAGATCTTCGCCGGGCACCGGGATTTTCACGGCGGGGATATCTGCAATTACCTCAAAGACGGCAGCTATTACTTCCCCTTCATCATCTACCGGGAGCAGATCAAGAACCACAACAACCTTTCCATGGCAAACCGTGGGTTTGAGAATCCCTGTGAGCTGATCGTCAAAGATCACGAAGGGCTGGTGTATCTGGCAGTAAAAACCGTGTCCGCCGAGTCCATGTCCAGCGGCAAGAAGATGGAGGGCCGGGTCAACAAAATGCAGTACCTGTACGACGGCGAGTTCCGGGACGGCGGGATTGACGGTCGGTATGTGTATTTCCCGGTGACGGCGCTGAATTTCATCGCCATGGGAAAGGGCCGGGACACCCTGCTCCACGGCAGCGTATGCCTGAAAATGCAGTGCAGCGTAGGGGATATGCATATGCCGGAGAGCTCGGCGATTTTTACCATGTTTATCCACTGAAACAGGGCTGTCAAGGGGGAAATAAAAATTTTTTGAACCGTGTTTGGTTCAAGTGCGTTTTTTCTGTAATGATGCGGGCTCCGGGGCTTTTTCAGGCCGAAAAAAGGCCGTTTGAACCGGGTTTGGTACAGAAAATCGATTGACAAGGAAAAGTCAACTGGTTATACTGAAACTGCTTTAGGGAAACTGTGGAATAAATTGGAAAAGACAAACCAGTTTATGAAGCAGAAAAATCCAACTATTTACGCTCTGAGGGAGAAAGCTGGAAACAACACGCCCTTCGGGACGAAGGAAGGCTTTTGAGATATGGGGCGTCTCCATAGGAGAAAGCCGAAAAAAAGAACAGGTGAAGCGGGCTGCCTCAAAAAAACTCCGGAAGGGGTATTTTTTCAGGGGCTTGGTTAGCTATTGCTAACTTTGAGCAGGCGGCCTCCTACACAAAATGAATATACCAGGAGGGCGAGTTCACAGCTCGGCCTCCTGACCAGAAACAATAGAAGGAGGAGCCCATGAGCCGTATCAAGGATTCGTCGTAGAAGCGGCAAAAATTTTTTTGAAAGACGGTTAGGAATTGCTAACCACAATATTGAACTCCCCCTTGAGGGAAGTCTTGAAATGGAGGTATATACAATGACAACGACAAAACAGTCGTGGATTAAACGGAGCCTGGCAGTCCTGCTGGCCGTGATGATGGTCATGAGCATGGGCGTTGCCAACGTGTTTGCTGCGGGAACGGATGAGGTAAGCATCCCGGATGCAAACCTAAAAGCAGCTATTAACCGCCAGCTTGCCAAACAAACTGGCTCACAGCGTGCGGATGATGCGGCTGTCACCGAGGATGATATGGCAAGCCTGACCGAGCTGGTAGCTGAAAATGCGGGCATCACTGATTTGACCGGCTTGGAGAAAGCTGTAAATTTGGAAACACTGGATTTGAGCGGGAATGATTTATGGTGGATTGGAGCTGAATATTCACAACTTTCCGCTGGCGATTTTTTTGAAAGTTTTACGAAGATAAAACATATTGATCTCAGCGATTGTAACATTGGCGGTGATAAAGGGACTACCATTACTCTTAATAGTGCATTCAAAGAGTGTGTAAATCTGGAAACGTTAGATTTGTCTGGAAACAACATAAATGGTATAGCTGGCTTTGTCGCGGCAAACAATCATGCTAGCTATACAAAATTAAAGACAGTTGACCTTTCCGATAATAATTTTTATGGTTTTGTTTTTTCTACTTATGTGGCTAATGAATTTGAATCTCTAGAAAAAATTGATTTGACAGAGAATCGCATTTGGGCAGATGAAGCCTCTACAGCTACGGAGAATTGGTATCAGGCTTTAATTGGTTCTGATCTTGCGAATAAAGTAGATCTTTCTAATCAAAAATCTTTGCTGGAATTACATGGTTTGTGGCTAGAAGGAGATGCGAATTTTAATCAGAATGAGGAACGTATCAATTGGGATGAAAAGAGTATTGACCTTGGTTCTGTAGTCGGAGATTCTGTTGATTTTGCTTTAAGTTATTATGGTGAATTTGGCGCTTTGAATGTGCAGATCGTAGGCACGGATATCATTAAAATGGTGGATAACTGTGGCGCTTCTCCTGAGACTCAGGAAAGTCGCACTAAAATCACACTAACTGATTTACAGTCTGGTGAGAATACGGTCCAGTTATTATTTACGCATGCAACAGGCGAAACGATGACTTGGACAGCGAAAGTAGTATCTTATGAGATTCCTAATACCACTGAGGATTCAGCCGGAATTGTTGATTCTGCGTTATATGAAGTAGTTTTGGAAAAACTTGGAAAGGAGCCCGGCTATGAGGTTACGAAAGATGATATGGCTTCTTTAACTGGCACTTTAAAGGTCGACGGAGATATTGAAAATGCAGAAGGGGTCCAGTATGCAACTGGCCTTTCTGGACTTAATTTAAAGGGGAAGAACCTGACCAAAATTCCGGATTTAACCCCTTTGAAAGACAACTTGACTTCTCTTAATTTAAAAGGTCCATATACACAGTTGCCTGTTGGATTAGAACAACTGGAAAATTTGACAACTCTTAGATTACAGGGGGCTGGTACATATAGCGAATATTCCATATCTACATTAAGTTCGGTTAACTTTGGGGATGCCGGCAATTTTCCAACTCCGGATTTGAGTAAAATGACCAAGCTGAAAAATCTAACCATTGCTAGTAATGCGATGGAGACATCCGTAACAATTCCGACAGATTCCCTTACGTCTGTTTATCTGTGCGCCGCTAAAGACGGTACGCTTCCAGATCTCACAGGGAAAAAGGTTACGGGTTCTGTATATATTGATGCGCATGGCGTAACTAATTTAAGTGAACAACTTAATAAGGCAGAGAGTTTAGGTACAATGAACATTGCTAATCTTACTGGCAATGTAGACCTGTCAAATTTAAAGTATTCTAAAACTTCTATTACTTTAGGCGCAGATTGCTCTGCAGGAGACGTAGTGCTTAATTTAGACGGGTTGGTATCTCAAAATGGAAAGAATAATATTGATGTAAAGCTCACTACTATAGGAGAAGGAACCCTTCGTTTGAAAGGTTCTATTACAAGCACGGATAAAATTGAATTTTGGGGTGGAAACTATATTCTGGAAGATGGGTTCGCTACACCGAATGTGACATCTATTGTTTTTAAAGATGGTTCGTGTATTTTGGCAGAACTGCCAGAATCATTCAGCACATTCCAGTATTTAGAGAGTTTGGAAATTGGAACACCTTCTCTTTACAAACAGATAATACCTTCAAACTTCAATAATTGCCCGGCATTAGAAAAAATCACAGTAAAAAATGCTAATGGTTTGATTCTTGCGGAGGATGTCGATTGGACCCAGACTGCGTTAACTCGTTTCACCACTTCTGCGTGCGACTTGGTACCACAAGGTAAAGTTTTCCCAGAAACCTTGGAAGAAATTACTTTAAACGGCTCTTTTAAAAATGTTGATGCTTTAAACGGCATAAAAACACCTAACCTGACATCCCTAAAAATTTCAGGAAACGAATACACGCTTTCCGAATTTCCTCATGAATTGGTAAAGGGCTTACCCTCTTTAACCACTCTTTATGTTGTCGGAAGGTATCCCAATATTCCGGAAGATACTTTTTCTGACAGCCACAACTTAAAAACGATTACAATTGGATCCTGGCTCAAAGCTGATAAAGCGCAGGACGGTTCGATTTATTTAGTCGAGGAAACCAACGCTGCAAAAGCAATTGAAGTACTGAAAAGAAATTGCCCAGATGTATCTGTGTCAATCATTACATATAATGAAACCCTTAGCGGTACTTACAGTGGTTTGCTTTCCCTTTCAAGTGATTTTGGAGAGACAGTAAACGACCCGTTTGTGGAATCGGAACTCACCTTATATGTTCCATCAGGTTCTGAAGAAGTCACCATAACTCCTCATGCCCTTTATGATGATACAGCTATCACTGTGGGTGACAGAACCTATCAAAGTGGTGAAGATATAATTATTCCTTTGAATAGTTTTAGTGAGACCATAACCATTACCACTCATAATGATTTCGTGAATTTTGCCGGACTGCCAACTGACAAGACGTACAGCCTCTCTATTATTCAGGGAGAAGTTATGGAATCCTTTATCCCCAAAGATGGTGGTGTGTACAATCTCAACTATCAATTGTTAGTGCATGGTTCTGCTTCAATGAGTTCTATGGCAAACAATTATGTGACGCATTTGGCAGAGATTCGATATCACGAGGATGCAAGCGTTGGTCAAAAATATGATATCCGATTTGTTATTACGAATCTTGCGTGGATAACTGATATGAAATATCGGGATGCTAGCGGAAACTGGCAAGATGCAGAAACAATATCTGAAGACCAAATTTCCGGAACCAGAACTTACCGAATTTATGCCGATGATATTGAAAATGTTGTGGAAATTTCCCCTTATGTTGTCCCTATGAGCAAATGGCCTACCTGTGACATGAGGCTTGATTTAACCTCTGCAGTAGATATCAGCGGCTCTGTAAGCGTAGACACAGCCGATCTGAACGCGGCCATCAATGCAGCTATTGAAATCACTGAAAAACGCAACGTTTATACGGATGAGAGTTATCAGAATTTCTTGACCGTACTGGAGGAAGCTCAAGCTATCGCCGAGCTTTCCGCTCCCACTCAATCTGCCGTGGATGAAGCTGCAGAAGCCCTTGTAAAAGCCATGACAGTAGGCGGCGAAGGCGGCCTTGTGATTGACGAATCCAAGCTGGCGAACAAGACTGCTTTGGAAACCGCAATCAATGAGGCAAAAGCCCTTCAGCAGGGGAACCACACGGCTACGGCCTGGAATGCTCTGCAGGAAGCTATTGCCGATGCTCAGGCTGTGTACAATACCCTGGAAGCCAGCCAGACAGAAGTAGATACCGCTGCCAAATCCCTGAACACGGCAGTCACCCTGTTCCAGAACAGCGGCGAAGCTTCCGAGTTGGACAAAAACAACCTGGAAGACGGTGTGTACTCGGTTTACGGCGAGATGATTAAAACCAACCGTGAAGAAAAATCCATGAGCAACGACGCCATCAACCACTATATCAAGCTGACGGTGGAGGACGGCAAATATTACCTCAATATGGATTTCCACGGCCTGGCCTACCTCAACAAATTCGGCTATCTGGCCGAACTCTCCTATTATGACAACGGCTATACCTACGGCCAGTACGGCACTGTCGAAGGCACCTTGATTCCCGCTACTGTCCTTTCTACCCAGAAAAACGCCGACGGCAGCGACCTGTATGACGAATTCAATCAGGCGGGCGGTTCCTATGAAGGCAAGCTGTACCCCGACCAGATCAAGTTCCCGCTGGTAGCGGACGCTTTGGCAGATGAAGACGGCTATGTACCGCTGCATGTGTTCGTGCCGGTCATGGAAGACATTTCCGCCGGCACCGGCGATCAGGATGTGCTGCTGAAGCTTGACTGGTCCACACTGACAGAAACCACCGAAGACGATCCGAACTTTGAGCCGGAAGAGCCGGTGGAGCAGTCCCCGGCAGTGGACTTCACCGATTCCGCTACGGGCGTAAAGGTGAATGCTGACAAGGGTGTGTTTGATGAGGGCGTGCAGATCGTGGTTTCGGAAATCACGCAGGGCGCAGACTATGACGCGGCCGTTTCCTCCCTGAGCGATGTAGGCAAAAAATTCAAGCTGTATGATGTAAAATTCCTGGATGCGGACGGTAATGAAGTAGCCCCCAACGGTACGGTGAGCATCAGCCTCCCCATTACCGCAGGCTATGATTCCGCTAATTTGGCAGTATACCGTTTGGCTGATGGCGGCAAAGTGCTGGTAAGAGGTGCGGTAGAGAACGGCTATTACACCGTCATCACCCGGACTGCCGGAACCTATGCGCTGGTGGAAAAAGGAAGCACCATCACCGATGCGGAGAATACGGAAAATGTAAACAACGACAATCAGAATCAGAGCGACAATACCACATCTCCGCAGACGGGCGACAGCTCCAACGTGGCAGTATATGCGCTGCTGGCCCTGGCCGCTGCGGGTATGATGGGCGTTGCTCTGGTCACCAGGAAACGGAAATCTGAAGAAGCCTAAAAGGAGAAAAAACATGACGAATACTGCATCAAAGCTCAAGCGGGCGCTGTGCAGTATGGTGGTAATGCTCGCCCTCATGGCGGGCATTACTTCTGTACCGGTACTTGCAGCATCGCCCGGCATCTATACCGCAACCGCAACTTCCCATTACCGCCATCCTACCACCGGTGTGATCGAAGACTCTGGCGGCGAGGGTTCCTACGTTCTGGGCCAGTCCATGACGGACAGTGCCCTCAACAAAGCGGCTCTGGTTGAAGTGGATTCCAGTGGGGCTACCTGGGTTACCATCCGCTTAAACCTGATGGACAATATCCAGTCTCCCCAGTTCCAGGTAGACGGCAGTTCTGTTTCCGCCACCTTAATGCAGGAGGACTATTCCAACAACACCGCCGATTACCGGATGCGGGTAAATAGCGAGAATTCCATTATCCGCTGCAATATGTATGTGATCCCCATGGGGCGCGAGGTTATCTTTTACATAACAGTGGGCGGCCTTTCCGCGGGTTCCGGTGATTTTGTCACCAGTATTACCGTGGAGGAGCCGGAGCCTGTCGTAGAACCCGAGCCGGAACCGGAGCAGCCGGAAACGACTACCCCGCAGACGCCTTCGAACCAGACGCCGTCCACACAGACGCCTTCAGCTGAGGAGCCATCTGCTCAGCCCACAGAAGAAACTCCTTCCAGCACGGAAGAACCTGTAACGGAAGAACCGGTTACAGAAGATCCGGATTCCGAAACATCTTCTGATAATGAAGAAGATGAGGAATCCTCCGAAGCCCTTGGTCTGGAAGAGTTCGATGCCTCCGGCAACAAGGTGAGCGATACTTCCACGGAAGCAGAGCAGAGCAGCAGCACCGGCAATCCAATCGTTTGGTGGATCATCGGCGGCATTGTGGTCGTTGCCCTTGCAGGCGGCTGCGTGTGGTACTTCTGCTTCTTCCGAAAGGGTAAGAACCCCTTTCGGAAAAAGTAAGGGAAGGTGCGGGCGATGAAACTTAAAAAAATCCTATCCCTTGTTTTAGCCGGTGTGATGGCGCTATCCATTACTGGCTGCGTCAACCAGCACCCGGAGGAAACCGGCAGTACAAATACCGCCAATGAAAGCGGGGAGGTGCGCCTTGTCGCTACCTCCCCCGCCGTAGCGCAGATCTGCAACCGGCTGAATCTTGACCTGGTGGGCATCTGCGAATCCAGCAGCGAACTGCCGGAGCGGTATGATGGCGTTACCACCGTGGGCATGGCGATGAATCCGGATCTGGAGATTATTAAATCCCTCAATCCCGACTACATTCTGTCACCCAGCACCCTGCAAAACGACCTGCAGCCCAAATACGCTTCCATCGGGGTCAGTTCCCTGTTTTTAAACCTCAAAAGCGTAGAAGGAATGTACGCTTCTATTGAGGGGCTGGGCGAGAAATTCGGCCGGGAGGAAGAAGCCGCTGTCATGCTGGAGGAATTCGATTCCTTTATGACAGAATTTGCAGAAAAAAACGCCGGTAAGGAATCTCCCAAGGTACTGGTGCTCATGGGCCTGCCCGGTTCCTACATTATTGCAACCGACAACAGCTATGTAGGCAGCCTGGTGAAGCTGGCGGGCGGCACCAACGTCTACGGCGACGGGGACGGACAGGAATTCCTGTTCGCCAACACCGAGGATATGAAAACCAAGGAGCCGGACGTGATCCTCCGGGCAGCCCACGGTCTGCCGGATGAGGCCAGGAAGATGTTTGCGGAGGAATTTTCTACCAACGACATCTGGCAGCACTTCAAGGCGGTACAGGAGGGCCGGGTGTACGACCTGGACTCCGACCTGTTCAACATGAGCGCCAATTTCAGCTATGAGGAGGCGCTGAAAGCGCTTCAGCCTATGCTCTACGGCGAAGAATAACCTACAATCTCAAAAGGAGGAATGATATCCATGACAACGACAAAACAGTCGTGGCTCAAACGGAGCCTGGCAGTCCTGCTGGCCGTGATGATGGTCATGAGCATGGGCGTTG
>ERZ826242.709-NODE-709-length-44855-cov-4.221317_pt1 | contig 44855 bp, 47 predicted proteins | sample MGYA00519871_ERZ826242 | MGnify/ENA primary metagenome ERZ826242 (study PRJEB31778, sample SAMEA3449226) | human gut metagenome | biome: human gut; feature: human-associated habitat; material: faeces | place: United Kingdom | collected 2010/2012 ... | reverse complement strand
TCTTATCGCCGGTTTGCCGGGCGAAACGGCAGCTGACATGCAGCATTCCGTAAACGCACTCGTTGAGCTTTCTCCGGAGTGTCTGACAGTTCACACGCTTGCAATAAAGCGTGCAAGCCAGTTAAGCCAGGACCTTAACAATTTTAGAGCGAATTCAGAGCAAACAGAAAAAATGATTGATTATTCCTATAATCTGCTTAAAGGCGCATGTTTTATGCCATATTATATATACAAGCAGAAAAATGCGGTTTCAAACAGTGAAAATATCGGGTATGCTAAGTCGGGCAAATTTTGTTTTTATAATGTTGAGATGATGGAAGACCTGCATACTGTAATCGCGTGCGGCGCAGGCGCGTCCAGCAAGTTTATAAACGGCGGCAGGACTGATAGAATAATAAATGTTAAGTATCCTTTTGAATATGTAAATGAGTATGAAAAGGTGCTGGATAACATTAAAAAAACCAGAAAAATGCTTGAGGGTGAATAAAATGGACTTAAACCAGGCAAAAGATGAGATAAAAAAATTAAATGAGCAAATTGCCTATCACAATGAAAAGTATTATGTTGAAGACAAGCCCCAAATAAGTGATTATGAATATGATATGCTGCTAAAACGGCTGGAAGATCTGGAAAATGAATTTCCGCAGCTTAAAAGTGAAAGCTCTGCAAGCCAGAATGTAGGCGGCAGGGCAGACGAACAGTTTGAGCCTGTAGAACACCCATATCCTCTGCTAAGCCTTCAGGATGTATTTTCCTATGACGAGCTTGCTGACTTTGACAGCAGGGTTAAAAAGGTGTGCACAAACCCTGAATATGTTGTAGAACTAAAAATTGACGGATTGTCAGTTGCCCTTGAGTACCAGCAAGGAAAATTTGTTAAAGGGGCAACCAGGGGTAACGGAATTATAGGAGAAAATGTAACTGAAAATCTAAAAACCATTAAAAATATACCCAAGGTGCTTAAAAAACCGGTAGATATAATTGTACGCGGAGAGGTTTACATGCCGCGCTCCAGCTTTGAAAAGCTTAATCAAAGCCGTAAGGCTATGCAGAAAACACTTTTTGCAAACCCGCGTAACGCCGCTGCCGGCTCGCTAAGGCAGCTGGACAGCAGCATTACAGCAGAGAGAAACCTGGATATATTTATTTTTAATATTCAAAATGAAGTGAACACCGTGCAATCTCACTGCCAGGCACTGGACTATCTTAAAGATTTGGGCTTCAAAGTGAGCCCGTTTTATAATAAATTTAATACTATTAGCGAGGCATTTGCTGAGATAGAGAGATTTGACAGCATACGCAATGACCTTGATTTTGATATAGATGGCGCTGTTGTAAAGGTTGATAACTTTACACAGAGAGAGCAGCTTGGCAGCACCAGTAAATTTCCAAGATGGGCAGCGGCTTTTAAATACCCGCCGGAGCAAAAGCCAACAAAGCTGATTGATATTGTAATCAATGTTGGGCGCACAGGTGTGCTAACACCCAATGCTGTTTTGGAGCCGGTAAGCCTTGCAGGTACTACTGTGTCAAAGTCCACACTGCATAATAAAAACTTTATACATGATTTAGATATACGGATTGGTGATATAGTTATTGTGCAAAAGGCGGGAGACATCATACCAGAGATAGTAAGGGCGGACAAATCAAAGCGGACAGGCGCTGAAAACGAATTTCATATGCCTGAAAAATGCCCTGTATGCACAAGCAGTGTTATAACAGACGAAAGCGGAATAGCTGTAAGATGTCCAAATTCAATGTGCCCGGCACAGGTTTATAGATCAATTGTACACTTTGCAACCAAGGACGCTATGGATATTGAAGGGTTAGGAGAGGCTATAGTTAATCAGTTAATAGACGAAGGTCTTGTTACTGACGTTTCATCGCTGTATGATTTAACAGTGGATAAGCTTAAAAATCTTGAGAGGTTTGGCGAAAAATCAGCTTCAAACCTTGTAAACTCGATTGAGCAGTCCAAAGCGGCGGGGCTGGAGCATGTCATATTTGCGCTGGGTATAAGAAATGTCGGTCAGCGTGCATCAAAACTTTTGGCAAAGCGCTTTAAAAATATTGAGGCTTTAATGCAGGCGGATGCCCAGTCAATAGCTGAAATAGATGACATGGGCTTAATTACTGCAAACAGCATTGTAGAGTTTTTCAGCCTTGAGCGTAATAAGAAACTAATTGAAAAGCTAAAAAACGCAGGTGTACGCATGGATTATACCAACGATGTAACAGATGACAGACTAAGTGGTATGACATTTGTTTTAAGCGGCGGCCTTGAGAGCATGACAAGGGATGAGGCGAGCGAAAAAATAGAACAGCTTGGCGGCAAAACCTCCAGCAGTGTTTCAAGCAAAACGAGCTATTTAGTTTTAGGTGATAAACCGGGGAGCAAGGCTAAAAAAGCCCAGCAGCTGAAAATTCCAATAATTGACGAAGCTGAATTTCTTAAGATGATACAATAAATTAGATGGATATGCCAAATGGCATATCCATTTTTTTGTTCTAAAAAGGACGGGCCTGAAATACTATATTAGCAAAGGAGGGACAACTTTTGATGGAGAAAATAAAAGAGCTAAATAAAAAAGTCCTAAACTGGCAGGAAAATATTTTTCCCTATTTTGATGATAGTGTTGTCAAAAGTATTTTAACACTGCCTCAAAGCACGCTGGATAAGATAAGCGAGATACGTTTAAGGTGTATGCGGGCGGTAAGTGTCACAGTGGGTAATAAAAATATTATACTTCAGAATGTTGATACAGGCCGGCCGCTTGTCTTAGACGAAAAAGAGATGTATGACATATTCATTAAGCTCTGTCAGGGCTCGGTTTACAAATTTGAAAACCAGATACGAAGCGGGTTTATTACAATTGCCGGTGGGCACCGGGTTGGTTTTTGCGGCAGTATAGTATATGACAGGGACAAGGTGGTGACTGTAAACCACATCTCGTCGCTCAGCTTCCGTGTTTCAAGGCAGATAAAAAATGCCGCAAGGGAGATTATAGGCAATCTTATTAATGACGGTAAAATATACTCCGCATTAATTGTAAGTGAGCCCTGCGGAGGCAAAACAACAATTTTAAGCGATTTGTCCAGGCTGCTTTCAAATGCAGGATACAGATGTGCTGTTGTGGATGAGAGGGGCGAGATATGTTCAACTTTTTGCGGCACTCCGCAAAAGGATGTGGGCATGCTTACAGACGTTCTGGACGGCTATGGCAAAGGCGAGGGCATGATGACCGCACTGCGCAGTCTGTCACCGCAAGTTATTATTTGTGATGAGGTAGGCACTCAGTCGGATGCTGAAGCAATGCTGGAGGCGATGAATGCAGGCGTGCCGGTTATAGCATCCGCCCATGCGAGAAATGAGGAAGAGCTTATGTCCCGCCCGCAAATTGAGCGGCTTGTTGATAACGGCGCAGTAGATAAAATATTTTTTTTAAAGGGAAGTGCACACCCCGGTGTTCTTAAAAAGATTATAACGGTAAACAGTTATGATGAAGATAATTGGAATAGTGATGATTGTTACTAGTTGTTCGCTGGCCGGTATGGGAATCTCGTTAAAATATAAAAGGCGTGTTGAAAGCCTGGAGTTTTACATCAGATTTATAAGGATGTATCAGGAACAGGTGCGCTGGAGGCAGCTTAGTATTTCTGAAGTTTTGGAAACGCTTTCTAATAGCGGTAGCATTACAAAAACCGGCTACATAAAACAGGTGTATGAACTATATAAGCAGAGCGCTGATTTTCAATACGCACTGCTGACGCCAATTAAAGATTCAGACATCTATCTTGAAAAGGCGGATGAGCAAATTTTAAGTGAATTTGCCCAGGCCATTGGGAAAAACGACATGGCTGGTGAGCTGCATTTATGTGATGAGTGCATAAGCCGGCTGGAAGAGTGCAGATTAAAGGCCGCGGAAAACTATAAAAAAAACGGGGCGCTAGCGCTTAAAATCGGCATACTCATTGGAGTATGGATAGGAATTATATTGATTTAGCGGTGATAAAATGAATGTTGACATGATTTTTAAAATTGCAGCAGTTGGTATCTTAGTAGCAGTTATAAACATTGTACTTTCGCGGGCGGGCAGGGAAGAGTATGTAATGCTGACAACGCTTGCAGGAGTTATAATGGTTCTGCTTATGCTGGTGGGAGAAATTAAAACGCTTTTTGATACGCTGCACAGTGTGTTTAATTTTTAAAATGGATATTATCTCGGTAGTTGGAATATCTATCTGCGCACTTATCCTTATAGTATCTATAAAGGACACAAACAGTCAGTATGCTGTTTTAATTGCTATTGCTGCGTCTGTAATTATTTTATTGTATGTAATAACGCAGTTATCAGTCGTCACAAACTTTATAGACGATTTGGCAGTAAGGGCCGGAATTAATAACCAATACTTTGAAATTATACTAAAGGCACTGGGTATATGTTATTTGTGTGAGTTTGGCTCAAGCCTTTGCCGGGACGCAGGCCAGAACTCGCTTGCAACCAAAATGGAGCTTGCGTGTAAATGCAGCGTACTTGTCATTTCATTGCCGCTATTTAGTGATATATTGGAGTTAATAGCTAAGCTATGGTAAGACGTTTTAAAATAATAGTTTGTTTAATATTGATTTTTTTTATGGCTTTGAGCGTTAGTGCATTTGCCGAAAGCGAAACATCAAATCAAGATATGCTGGATGAAATGCTAAGCGCTGCACCAGATGATGTTGCAAATGAGCTTTCAGACGTTGAAATAGATGCGGCATCGCCGGGTTCACTTGCTGATAAGCTAAGCTTTTCGTCAATCATGGACATGGTTGTTTCAGCTTTTAAAAAAGCCTTTTCTAAGCAGAGCAAAATGCTTGCTACAGTTCTTACGCTTGTGCTTTTTTCTGTGATACTAAAGAGTTTTGAAGATAATTTTTCAGGCAAGGCCATTTCCACTCTGCTTTCAACTGTAAGCGCTACCGCGGTAATACTGCTTGCTATCTCAGCTTTGCAAAACTGCGTAGGTATTGTAAAAGACGCGCTTGAGAGCATGACGGTTTTTACAGGTGCATGTATACCTGTGCTGAGTGCACTGCTGATAAGCTCCGGCCAGGTTTTTGCTTCAGCGCTGTTTTCCAGCAGTGTTGTATTATGCAGCAATCTTTCAAACACCTGCGCCACATATCTGCTTGTGCCGCTTGTAAATATATTTATCGCACTTGGCATCTGTACTGCTGTATCGGATGACTTTAATTTCAGCGAGGTAACGTCTTACATAAAAAAGTTTATAAAATGGTGCATTGTAAGCTTTGCCTCAATCTTTACTTTTGCGGTTTCACTTCAGTCCTTTCTTGCTTCCGGTGCTGACAGTGTCGCTAAAAAGAGCGTTAAAATTGCAGTAGACAGCCTGATTCCCATAGTGGGCTCAGCCTTATCGGAAAGTGTTGATGGTGTATTTACACTGGCAGGAGGCGTTAAAACATCATTTGCAATTATAGGCATACTGGTTATAGTCTCTATATTTCTGCCTGTACTTGCTGTTACAGCAATAAATGCTGCCGCACTGATTTTATGCAAGTGCTTTGCAGTTTTTCTGGGTGAGCAGAGGCTGGCAAAGGTAACAGCAGTTATGGCGGATGGGTTTTTAATGCTGATGTCTATTGCGGGTGCTGCTGTCATTATGACAATCATCGCATATTTGGCAATTTGCCTTAATATAAGGGCAGGGTGATTATATGTCAGCACTAACAAACCTTACGTTTACAATTTGCGTTGTAATGATTATAAGCAGCCTGCTTAAAATCGTTTTTCCTAACAATGATATTTCAAGACAGCTTAAAGTAATAGTGACCCTGTTTGTAATAGTTACTATTTTCACCATGATAACCTCCAGTGACTTTACTTCTTTAAAAAAGTTTCTGGACAGCAGTTCGCAAACAGAGGCGAGCACTGAAAAATTATGGGATAACTCCTGCCAGATAGTAGAAGAACAGCTTGAAAAGCAGTTTTTGGAATATGCAGTGGGGGAAGGCCTTTCGGTTGAAAGCATAAATGTAAGTGTGTCCTATATTAATAATGAGTTTGAGATAGATTCAGTAGAGATAGCGGGCGATGATGCTGAAAGTGCAAAAGACCTCATAGCAGGACATTTTCAAACACAACTGTCTATTATAAAGGTGATAAATGATGAATGATATGCTTGATAAAATCATATATTTTTTTAAGCACAATAAAACAATGGCGCTGCTTGCTATTGGGGCGGCAGGGCTGATACTAATACTTTTTTCAAATATGATAAGCCAAGATACAGAGGCGGTCAGTACCATTAACAGCACAGAAAAAAATAGCAGCATTAGTGATGACGAGTTTATAAGTAGTGTTGAAAGCAGGCTTAAAACTTTGCTGGCAGATATTGAAGGGGCGGGCGAATGTGAAGTCATGGTAACTGTCACCAGCAGTGCCGAGGTTGTTTATGTCAAAGAGGACAAATCCAGCATGGATGACAGCGGCCAGTCAGTAAAGAACGAAAAAGAGAGCAGTGTGCTTACAGTAAGTGATTCAAGCGGAAACGAAACAGCACTGATTACCAAGCAGATTTCGCCAGAAATAGGGGGTGTGACTATTGTTAGCCGTGGAGCAAACGATATAAATGTTAAAAGCAGTATCATCCAGGCTGTAAGTACTGTTTTGGGAATTGGTGCAAATAAAGTATGCGTAGTTGCAAAAGCAGCTTAATAATATTAATCTAAGTTACAAAGGAGAGAAATTAAATGAAAGTAAACAAAAAACAAATCGTAATGCTAACCCTGACGCTTGTAGTATGCGTAGCAGTATATTTAAACTGGAGATTTTTACAAAATGACGCTACTGACCCCAATGCAACAACACCGGTATCAAACGAAGTGACAGATACTGAAAACCAGGACGATGGCAAGGTCTTAGGCGAAGCTAAATATGTAGATGGCAGCGGCGAGAGCGTGGATGAATATTTCACCCAGTCCCGTCTTACCCGCCAGCAGTCCAAAGATGACGCAATAGAACTTTTAAAGACTGTGGTAAACAGCGACGAATCCAGCGCGGAATCTAAAGAAAAAGCAAACAATGAAATTGTGTCAATAGCCAACTCAACAGAAAAAGAAGGCATTATAGAAAATCTTATAAAAGCTAAAGGATTTAACGATTGTGTTGTTTTTATTAGCTCTGACTCAGTTAATGTAGTTGTATCAACCAGCGGCCTTACTGCGGAGCAGGCGGCGCAAATAAAAGAGATTGTAGTTAGCCAAACCGATGTTTCACCATCCGGGATTAAAATTGTAGAGATAAAAAGCGAATAATTCAAAAAACTATTTATTTTTTAAATATTTGTGGTATAATAAGTAATTATAAAAGTAAAGGAGTGTGTAAAGATGGAACCTACAAATAATAATATTCCGAATGTTCAGATTTCACCGGATGTTTTGTCTACTATCGCAGGTGTTGCCGCAATGGAGGTTGAGGGTGTTTATTCACTGGTTTCAACATTGTCTTCCAATATAAAAGACCTTATCAGTAAAAAAAGCGCCGGTAAGGGAGTATCTGTATCAGTAGATAATAACGATGTTACAATATCAATTAACTTTGTTATTAAGTATAACTACAAGATTCAGGATGTTGCCTTGAATGTACAAAACGAAGTTATACGCGCAATATCAGATATGACAGGCTATAATGTGGCAGCGGTTAACATAAACGTTATGGGTGTAAACATTCCTAAGCAGCAAGAGGTACGCAAAGATTAAATATAATAGGCCGGTTTAAAAAACCGGCCTATTATATTTAAATAAAAAGCACGGCACTGGGTGCCGCGCTTTTAAATTAAGCTTCTTTTTTATTAAGTTTATGCTTTTGCCATGAAACCCATAGTGTACCGGGAAGGGTAATTGATGAGTAACAACCCGAGATAGTTCCGACCATAAGTGGCAAAGCAAAATTAGCTACAGAAGTAAGGCCATTTGCCATTGCAAATATAAATACAAGCATTATTGCAATTACTGTCATAAGAGATGTGTTAATAGTACGCGCAAGTGTTTGGCTTATGCTCTTATCCGCAATCTCTTCAATAGTCAGCTTGCTTCCATATAAGCGCTTATTGGCACGTATCCTATCATAAATAACAATTGTCGCATTTACTGAGTAGCCAAGGATTGTAAGAACAACTGCTACAAACCCGTCATTTATAGGTATTTTAAACACCACAAAGGTCATAAACACCAGCACCAGGTCATGCAGCAGCGCCAGCAGTGCAGTAAGCGCTGCAGACAAGCCGGAAATAAGCTTAAATCTAATTGTAACATAAATTACAATCAAAACCATTGCAATAACAATTGCCAGAATACCACGGATTAAAAACTGCCTGCCTATATAAGGCTCAACGCTGCGTATGCTAGCAAGGCTTATTTCACTATCAGGATATTTTTCAGCAAACGCTGTTGTAAGCTTATCCTGGTCCTCAGTTGTTATACTTTCTTTACCACCAAGGCTTAATACAAGTGAATAGGTTTCATCTGATATACCAACCGTTTGCTGTGCAGTTGCCGTACGGCCCAAAGTTTCCTCGACAAGCGCTTCAGCTTCCTGCAGCGGTATCTCACCTTTATAATCATAAGTTATTTTTGAGCCACCGCTAAACTGTATATCCAGTGACACGCCGTTTATAAAAATAAATATAACTCCGATAAGAATAAGAGCAATAGAGATGCCATAAAATATTTTTCTGTTTTTATAAAAGCGTTTCATTATGCAGCACCTCCTTTTTCAGCCTTATTTTTATATCCGTAAAGCCATTTATTAGAGAACACTTTATAGCTTGATAGAGATGTAGTCATGAGTTTTGAGCATATGATGCCAAAGCCAAAGTTCATAACAATACCAATCAGCAGTGTGTATCCAAAGGATAGCATTGAACCTGTTCCGAATATAATAAGCAGGACAGCAACAATGCCAGTTGTGATATTACAGTCCATAACAGCGCTGAAAGCGCGTGAATAACCGCTTTGAATTGCGCCTTTTAGCGTTTTGCCATTCCTTAACTCGTCTTTAATACCCTCTGATATAATAATGTTTGAATCAACACTCATGCCAATAGCAAGTATAATACCAGCTATACCTGGCAGGGTCAAAGTAAGGTTAAACATTGCGAAAATTAACAGCTGGCCGGAAATTTGCAGGACCAGATTGATGTCCGCAATAAAGCCCAGCAGCCTGTAATATAGCAGTAAGTACAGTGATATTATGATAAATGCAACAATACCAGCATAAATCATAATTTTAAGTGAACCTGTGCCCATTGTAGCACTAATTGTATCATAGTTAGTAGACTTAAGTGAGAAGGGGAGCGCACCAGCGTTAATCTTTTCAGAAAGCTCTCTGGCTTCAGAAGCGGTAAAAGAACCGCTAATAGATGCTTGTCCTTCTGTTATCTGAGTCTGTACTGTTGCAGCAGTCAAAATAGTGTCGTCCATATATATAGCAATTATTTCACCGATGTTATTTGCAGTTGCCTCAGAAAACAGTGTTGCACCTTCATCTGTAAGATCTAGCAGGATGGAATACTGGCCGCTGTTGTAAACAGCAGAACTGCTTTCCACGTGCTGGCCCCTTAATACAGGCTCATCCGCGGTCTTTACATAAGTGCCTTCATTTTCATCGTATTCGACTTCCCAGAATGTAAGCTCGGCAGTCTCTCCCAGTTCATCAATAGCTGCTGCCGGGTCAAAATCCGTCTCTCCGGACTTCCATGGGAATTCAACCAATATCGCACTGTTTTGAGTATCGACCGTGACATTTCTATCTAATATATTCTGATCGTCCAGCCGCTGCTCAATAATAGCACGCGCAGAGTTAAGCTCTTCACTTGTCGGGGAAACACCTTCCTCTGCCGGCACAAACGTAGCGCTGACGCCGCCGCGGATATCAATTCCAGTGCGAATGTCTCTTACGCCCCTGACATACGTTTTGCCGTTAATTTTGATGCCAAAAGCCGCTAATGCTGCAACACAGAAAATTAAAATTGCAACTATAAAAAACACTAGCTTCTGCATCACTGATGTTTTACGTTTTCTCATCATGTACCTCCTTGGTTTAAGAATGTTAGGACTGCATAAAGCCAGTCAAAAAACTATGCGGATTAAATATATAAGTTATTAATATATTAATACACACCAACATATTATATAATCAATATCCTTGATTGTCAATCTCGTTATAAAAATTCATAAGTGCTGGGAGTATAAAAAATGAAAAAAACATATATAAAAGATTTTTTTATGGGCTTGGTTATCGGCGCTGTCATGCTTGTGCCGGGTGTTAGCGGCGGTACCACCGCGATAATTCTGGGCATATATGATAAGCTGATTGATACAATTTCAAATATAACAGTACATACTTTAAAAAAAGTATTATATCTGGCTCGCATAGCCTTAGGCGGCGTGGCAGGCATAATACTGCTTGCAAAACCTTTATTCCTTATTGTTGATAAATATAATTTTATTTGCAGCTTTTTGTTTATGGGCATAGTTTTAGCAAGCGTTCCCATTTTAATAAAAAAAGCACGCTTGCCAAAGCTAAGTATTAAAGCAGTGCTATTTTGTTTAATTGGGGCTGCTATTGTATTTGCAATAGATTTACTGCCCCAAGGCCAGATGACCTGGGGCAGTACAAATAGCATATTTAGTTATTTAGCTATTTTTATAACTGGAATAATTACAGCTGTGGCATTAGTACTTCCGGGAATAAGCGTGTCATACATGCTTTTGGTTATGGGCATGTACACTAAAACACTTGAGGCAATTTCAAGCTTTAATTTGCTATTTTTAATACCCCTGGCTGTATCGGTTTTGGTAGGCGTGCTTTTAACAACAAAACTGCTTGAAAAAGCTATGAAAAAATACGCAGCTGAAACGTTTATGCTGATAGCAGGCTTTGTTATAGCCTCAATAAAAAATGTTTTTATTGCTTTTCCGCAGGGCCTCGCATGGATTCCCGCAATACTACTTTTTGCCGGCGGTTTTTTGGCTGTGTACTTTTTTGAGCAGCTGCTTTGAAAAAGGGCATACTTCACTTAATGTACACTCACTGCATTTAGGTGAGCGCGCAGTGCAAACCGCCCTGCCGTGGTGAACAAGGTTGTGGCAAAACTTTGTTTGATATTTTTCGGGAATAATTGCCTTTAGCTCTTTTTCAACTATTACAGGGTTTTGGCTGTCTACCAGCCCTAGTCTGTTTGACAGACGTATACAATGTGTATCTGCAATAATGGCGGGCTTATTGTAAACATCACCTACTATTAAATTAGCAGTTTTTCTGCCCACGCCGGAAAGGGTAACAAGCTTTTCAATCGTGTCCGGCACCTTGCCGCCAAAATCTTTTAAAATGGTATTTGACATTTCGATTATGCTTTTTGCCTTGCCCCTATAAAATCCACAGGAATGTATAATCTGGCAAACATCATCAAAATCAGCATTAGCTAACTTTTCAAGTGAATCATACTTTTTAAATAAAACCGGGGTTACCTTATTAACACGCTCATCAGTGCATTGTGCCGATAAACGTGTGGCAATTAAAAGCTCGTATGGCTTTTGATAAACCAGAGAACAATGAGCATCTGGGTATAGTAATTCCAGCTGCTCTATAATAAATAATACTTTATCATTTCGTTTCATTTGTCACCTTTTATTTTTTTCCAATACTCTTTTGTAGCCTGCTCCATTTTGTTGTTGCCGTATTGATAATAAACATGGTCTTTAATTTCATCCGGCATATATTGCTGCTCAACATAGTTATTTTTATAGTCATGCGCATATTTGTAACCTACCCCGTGCCCGAGTTGCTTTGCGCCGCCATAATGCGAGTCCTGAATATTTGCGGGTATTGATAAAACTTGCCCGCTTCTTACATCAGCCAAGGCCGCATCAATTGCTGTGATAACTGAGTTGGATTTAGGCGCAGTTGCAAGTAGTATTACAGCCTGGGCCAAAGGCAGCCTTGCCTCCGGAAACCCAAGTGCCTGTGCACTGTCTACACATGCCTTTGTAATAGCCGCCGCAATAGGGTAGGCAAGCCCGATATCCTCACTGGCAATAACCATAAGCCTGCGGCAGATGGATGGCATGTTGTCCGCCTCTATAAGCCGCGCAAGGTAGTGAAGGGCCGCATTTACGTCCGAACCGCGTATCGACTTTTGAAACGCGGAGAGTATGTCGTAGTGATAATCGCCGTCTCTGTCATACCGCATGGCACTTTTTTGGGTGCATTGCTGGACAAGTTCCATTGTTATCTCAGGGCTGTCTTTGCGCAAGGTAAGGCAAATCATTTCAATGCTGTTAAGCGCCTTTCTCACATCGCCGCCGCATGCAACACATATATAATCAATCTGTTCATCATTATATACAATTGAATATCCCAACTGATTTTCCATATATGCAATTGCTTTAAGCACAAACGGGCGCAGGCTTTCAGGCTTTACAGGCTTAAACTCAAAAACAGTACAGCGGCTGAGAATAGCATTGTAAACATAAAAATAAGGGTTCTCAGTAGTGGACGCAATAAGTGTAATACTGCCATTTTCAATAAACTCTAAAAGTGACTGCTGCTGCTTTTTATTAAAATACTGTATTTCATCAAGATATAATAATATGCCGTTTGGCGCAGTAAATACATTTAAATCCTGTATAATCTGCTTTATGTCAGCAATGCTCGCAGTTGTGGCATTTAGCTTATACAGCTTTTTCTCCGACTGCTTGGATATAATATTGGCAAGCGTTGTCTTACCGCATCCGCTGGGCCCGAAAAAAATCATATTTGGTATATTTTTGCCGGTCGCAATGCTGTAAAGCGGTTTACCTTTACTGATTAAATGTTCCTGCCCCACCATTTCGCTTATATCGTTAGGGCGAAGTATGTCAGACAGCGGGCGCATTTTATATCACTTCCCAATTAATCATAGATGGGGTAGCGTTTGCAGAGTGCGTCTACCTCATTTAATATTTCATCTTTTTTATTGTCAAAATCAGAAATTGTAAGCTTTATAAGCTTAGCAATTGTTTTCATATCGTCCTCTTTGAAGCCGCGGGAGGTAACAGCTGGCGTGCCTATACGAATACCGCTGGTTACAAATGGGCTTTGCGGGTCATTGGGTATTGTATTTTTATTTACAGTAATGTGTACTTGATCAAGCCGTGCCTCCAGCTCTTTTCCAGTTATGCCGCTGCCGATAAGGCTAAGGAGCATTAAATGGTTATCAGTGCCCTTTGATACAAGCTCCAGCCCCTCATCCATAAGTGCGTTTGCAAGCGTAGCCGCATTTTTTACTATCTGGGCTTGATATTGTTTAAATGAATCTGTCAGTGCCTCACCAAACGCTACTGCCTTGGCAGCAATAATGTGCATAAGTGGGCCACCCTGTGTACCAGGGAATACTGCTTTATCTATTTGTTTTGCAAGCTCTTCCTTACATAAAATAAGTCCGCCGCGTGGGCCGCGCAGAGTTTTGTGGGTTGTGCTGGTAACAACGTCTGCATACGGTACCGGGTTTTGGTGCAGGCCTGCGGCAACAAGGCCGGCAATGTGGGCCATATCTACCATTAAGTACGCCCCGACTTCTTTTGCAATTTGTGAGAACTTTTCAAAATCAATTGCACGCGGATAAGCACTGGCGCCAGCAATAATCATTTTAGGGCGGCACTCTTTAGCTATTTTTAAAACATTGTCATAATCAATCCTGTGTGTTACATCATCAACACCATACGGAACAATATTAAAGTATTTACCTGATATATTGACCGGGGAGCCGTGGGACAAATGCCCACCCTGTGAAAGGTTCATGCCCATAACAGTATCTCCCGGCTGAAGCAGTGCAAAAAATACTGCAAGGTTGGCATTAGCACCGCTGTGTGGCTGTACGTTAGCATGGTCAGCACCAAAAATCTGTTTTGCACGATCGCGTGCGATATTCTCTACAATATCAACCTTTTCGCAGCCGCCGTAATAGCGCTTGGAGGGATAGCCTTCCGCATACTTGTTTGTCAGCACAGTTGCTGCGGCAAGCAGTACGGCCTTTGATACGATGTTTTCTGAGGCAATCAGCTCAATATTCTGCTTCTGACGTATTAGTTCTGCATTGCAGGCCTCATATACCTCATTGTCATAAGATTTAAGCATGTCCAGTATTTCCATTTGTTTTCTCCTTTAAATTAAATTTTGGTTATATCAAAAGGTGTTTCCTGATATACGAAGTAATTTAGCCAATTATTAAATAACAGCGTTGAATGTGCCCGCCAGGTAAGCTTTGGCGGCTTTGCAGGGTCATTACCCGGGAAATAATTATATGGAAGATCAATAACAAGCCCGTTGCTGATATCCCTATGGTATTCTTTTGCAAGGGTGTCACTATCGTATTCTGAATGGCCTGTAATATAAAAGCTGCGCTGATTTGGATCATGTATTATATATTCACCGGCAATGTCACTAGCAGCTAAAACATTTAAATTTGGTACTTTTGCAAGCTGTTTTGAATTAATTGCTGTATGCCTTGAATGCGGCGCTAAAAAGACATCATCAAAACCACGCATTAGAGGATGGTTAGGGCAGCATACCTTGTGTTCAAATATCCCAAACAGCTTTTTATCAAGAATTATTTTTTCGATTGAATAGTTGTGGTACAGCGCTGCCTGTGCACCCCAGCAGATATATAAAGAGGAATAAACATTTTCTTTTGCCCAGTCAATAATTTCACACAGCTCATCCCAGTATGCCACCTGTTCAAAGTCCATATGTTCTACCGGCGCGCCTGTAACAATCATTCCATCATATTTTTTATTTTTAACCTTGTCAAAAGTGGTGTAAAACGTAAGCAAGTGCTCAGACGGAGTGTTTTTGGGAGAATAAGTTGCTGTTTTAATCAGCTCAATTTCCACCTGTATTGGGCTGTTTCCCAAAAGGCGCAACAGCTGAGTCTCTGTAACAATTTTTGTAGGCATTAAATTTAATATCAAAATTTTCAGCGGGCGTATATCCTGGCTTACAGCCCGCTCCTCTGTCATTACAAAAATATTTTCACCCTCCAGCACTGAACGCGCCGGCAGGGTTGATGGTATTTTAATTGGCATTTTATAAGCTCCCGAGTATAGAATTTATATCATATTATATCAGACATAATCCTTAAATTCAACTTTTAATTTAATCTAGATTGACAAATTGTTTTAAAGCGTGGTATATTATTAATAAAATATTGGAGGTTAAAGATATAAATGAACGACCAGGTTAAAACTGAGCTTGAGCGTTTAGCGCTTCAAGTTCGGATGGATATCATTGAACAGGTACATAGCGCAAAATCAGGTCACCCGGGAGGGTCACTTTCTATAGCTGATATAATGGCTTATTTATATCATTGTGAGATGAATGTGGACGCCAAGAATCCTAAGCTGCCTTCGCGTGACCGATTTGTTCTGTCAAAGGGCCACTGCTGCCCGGCATTATATGCAGTTTTAGCAGAAAAGGGCTTTTTTGATAAAAGTCTTTTAAAAGAATTCAGAAAACTAGGAAGTATTATGCAGGGACATCCTGATATGAAAAAAATACCGGGTGTTGACATGTCCAGCGGCTCGCTTGGCCAGGGCATATCCGCAGCGGCTGGCATGGCGCTTTCTGCCAAACTTTCAGGAGAAAGCTATCGCGTCTATTCAGTTTTGGGGGATGGCGAGATAGAAGAAGGCCAGGTGTGGGAAGCGTTTATGTTTAGCGCACATTATAAACTTGACAATTTATGTGCGGTTATTGACTATAACGGCTTACAGATTGACGGTAAAGTTTGTGATGTAATGAATCCGGCCCCTATAAAAGATAAGCTTATAGCTTTTGGTTTTAACGCTATAGAGATTAACGGGCATGATTTTGATGAGATAGAATCAGCTTTTAATGCCGCAAAACAGTTTAAGGGTGCACCTACCGCTATAATCGCAAACACTATAAAAGGTAAGGGCGTATCTTTTATGGAAAATCAGGTTGGTTGGCACGGTGTTGCTCCGAATGATGAGCAGTACGAAGCAGCAATGAAAGAGTTAAGGGAGGTACGCATATAATGATTACAGAAGCTACGAGAGAGAGTTATGGCAAAGCTTTAGTAGAGTTTGGAAAGGAATATAACTTATATGTGCTGGACGCGGATTTGTCCGCGGCAACTAAAACCTCAATATTTGCAAAACAAAATCCGGAGCGGTTTATAGAGTGCGGAATTGCAGAGGCCAATATGATGGGTGTTGCAGCAGGCCTGGCGGCCTCTGGCAAGACTGTATTTGCAAGCTCATTTGCTATGTTTGCGTCAGGCCGAGCATTTGAACAGATAAGAAACTCAATATGTTATCCAAAACTAAATGTTAAAATAGGCGCTACTCACGCAGGTCTTAGCGTTGGTGAGGATGGGGCAACCCATCAGTGCAATGAGGATATTTCTCTTATGCGCACACTTCCAAATATGGTGGTGCTTAACCCGGCTGACCCGATTGAGGCGCGGCTGGCAGTAAAGGCGGCAATTGAGCATCAGGGGCCTGTGTATCTAAGGTTCGGCCGTATGCCGGTAGACCAGATCTTTGATGATGATTATAAGTTTGAAATTGGAAAAGGCTCTGTTATAAAAGATGGCAGTGACATAGCGATTATTGCAACAGGGCTTATGGTCGCCCAGGCAATAAGTGCCGCTAAAATACTGGCAGAGCAGGGGATTGATGCGGCTGTTATTAATATGCCTTCAATAAAGCCGTTGGACAGTGAATTGGTCAATAAATACGCCAAAAAATGCGGTGTTATTGTTACAAGCGAAGAGCATTCAATAATTGGAGGATTAGGAAGTGCGGTCTGCGAGGCTGTTTGCGAGACTGCTTGCTGCCCGGTAATACGCCACGGCGTAGAGGACGTATTTGGAATGAGCGGGCCGGCTAAAGAGGTTTTGGAATACTTTAAACTTACCGATAAAGGTATTGTTGAAAAGGCAAAAGCGGCACTAGCTACTAAATAAAAAAAGAAGCAGCATGAAAATACATGCTGCTTCTTTTTTCAAAAATCTCTTGACGTTTTGGATGGTATAATGTATAATTTATTTCGTTGTATGATTTTGGGCCCATAGCTCAGCTGGGAGAGCGCTGCGTTCGCAATGCAGAGGTCAGGGGTTCGATCCCCCTTGGGTCCACCATATATATGCGGGTGTAGCTCAATGGTAGAGCGTCGGCTTCCCAAGCCGGTAACGTGGGTTCGATTCCCATCACCCGCTCCAAGCCGAAGCAAAGCGTACTTTGCTTCGGCTTATTTTTTTAAATAAGCTAACCGTTTTTCCCTTGCTCCTACTGTTCCTTCGCTGCATGCTTGTAAACGTTCTATGGTCTGGTTTAAAATTTTACACAGCTATCTGGTGATACTTAAAAAAAACTTACAAACATATTTAGTTCGTATGTTGTATTACATAAAAAATTATAGTATACTCTTTCTAAGCTAATTAAAAGATTGAATTATAATAATTTATGATATATAATAAGGCATACTTTTACTTTATTAAACAGATAATAAAGTAAAAGGAGGAAAGCTTAATGGGTAGCATTATAAAATTTATAAACGCTTCTAAAAGATACAAACTTGGAGACCAGACTATCAGTGCTATAGATAACATTAATATTTTAGTAAACCAAGGTGAATTTATTTCAATAGTCGGCCCGTCAGGCTCAGGCAAAAGTACGATTATGAATATTATTGGCGGTTTGGATAAGCTAACTGACGGCAGCGTTATAGTAGATGGATATGAGATATCAAAACTTACTGACCGTGCCAAAAGCGAGTACAGAAATAAGAAAATAGGATTCATTTTTCAAAACTTTAATTTAGACAATACACTTTCAGCGCTTGAAAATGTGGAAATGCCGCTTTTTTATGCCGGAGTCAGAAAGGTTGAGCGCCAGGCCATATCAAAAGACGCACTTGCAATTGTGGGCCTGGAGGGCAGAATGAATCACCGCCCCAGTGAAATGTCCGGCGGGCAGCGGCAGCGGGTTGCAGTGGCAAGGGCAATTGTAAATTCGCCCAAAATCCTACTTGCGGACGAGCCCACTGGTAACCTTGACAGAAAAAGCGGGCTTATGATTTTTAATCTACTCAGAAAAATTAATAACGCAGGAGTTACGGTTGTTATGGTAACCCACAACCATCGCCAGGCAGAGCGCACAGACCGGATTGTTGAAATTTCAGATGGGCATGTAATTTCAGATGTCTATACAAAATAGAAAAATGGAAGGTAATATAACGATGTTTAAAGAGGCTAAATGGATTGTACCCGAATCACTACAGAATATGCTGCCGATTAATGTGTTCCACAAAGAGTGTATGCCACGTTCTATTGAACTTCCTGAGCAACTGAAAAATTTGCATATTTTATACCGCTCAACTTTTTCATACAATACCGGTCCTGCACTACTTCGAATTACAGCCGACGACTATTACAAAGTATATGTTAATGGAAAACTAGTTGGGATGGGTCCTGCGCAGGGCTACTATTTTAATTATTATTGGAACCAATACAACCTTGCTCCCTTTTTGAAAGAAGGGGAGAACGAAATTACAGTTGACGTATATTATCACGGATTAATTAGTCGCTCGTATACCAGCGGCGATAGGAGGCTGGGATTGATTGCGGAGATTGAGCAGGACGGTAAAATCATTTTACATACTGATGATAACTGGCAGTGCACTTTTTCAAAAGCGTATTTGGGAAAAACGGTGCTTGGATATAATACCTCTTTTGCTGAAAATTATGACAGCAGGCAAACTATTAACGAATGGCGTCCTGCGATTAGTATAGCGGTGGACTATAGTTTTAGCGATGAACCAGCTTGTCCGCTGCAGTTTTATACTTTACGACCGTCTGTTATAGAGCGCCTGCCTAATGGTGCGCTGTTTTGCGACTTTGGTACGGAAATAACCGCGCATTTAAAGGTCACAGCTTATGGCAGAGCAGGGCAGAAAGTCCGTATCATGCACGCTGAAGAGACTGACTTATCATCTGAGTACAAAATAAGGTATTCTATGCGGTGCAAATGCTTATGCGATGAAACTTGGACGCTTGCGGACGGTGAGAACACTCGTGAACAGTATGATTATAAGGCATTTCGATATGTAACACTGCATCCAGAATCTGGAGTGGAAATCCACGATATTTCTGCCACTGTCCGTCATTATCCATTTCCAGATGATTTTTGTACTTTAGTAACAAATGATAAACGACTGTATTCTATTTGGACTATATGTAAGAATGCAGTTAAATATGGGGCGCAGGAGGTTTTTGTAGACTGTCCAATGCGGGAAAAAGGGCAATACGCTGGAGATCTTACAGTAACAAGTTCAGCACATGTAATTCTCACAGGAGATACATCATTGCTTAAAAAGGCAATAGATAATCAGATTCAGTCATCATTTATTTGTGACGGGCTCATGGCTGTTACACCAGGCTCATATATGCAGGAGATTGCCGATTATTCCTTGCAGTTTCCGCTGCTTGCACTTAACTATTATTATCATACACATGATAGTGCATATTTATCTAAAAACTATGAATACTGCCAGCGGCTTATCAGGCATTTTCAAAAATTTGCCCGGCAGGATGGGTTGCTTACTGACGTAACTGATAAATGGAATCTTGTTGACTGGCCTGAAAACATGCGTGACAATTACGACTTTGAGCTTACAAACCCAATACTCTCTGGCAGTGGCTGCCATAATGTAATTAACGCGTTTTATATAGGTTCAGTTATGTGTACTGAACAGATAGCAGAAATTCTAGGATTGAATATAGAGTCTCATAAAGATAGTTTGATTAAATCTTTTCACAGCGCATTTTTTAGAGAAGAAATTGGGCTTTATGCTGATTCTGAAGTGTCTGGGCACTGCTCCCTTCACAGCAACACTATACCAGCATTCTTTGGGTTTTATCCGCCGGAACACAAAAAAACCATTAGTGATTTTCTTGTGAAAAAAGGTATGTGCTGCGGCGTTTATATGTCCTATTTTTTACTTAAGGCATTGTGCAGAATGGGTCGTTTGGAAGATGCCTATCGTTTAATTGTTAATGAAGGTGAGCACTCATGGTGCAATATGCTGCGTGAGGGCGCTACAACTTGTTTTGAAGCGTGGGGAAAAGAGCAAAAGGCTAATACCAGCCTTTGCCACCCATGGGCAAGTGCGCCTATTTCGGTTCTTGCAGAGGACATTTTGCCGCATCGTCCAGATATAGGAGTATTACACTATAAAAAAATATATTAACTAAAGGAGAAACAAATAAATGAAACTTGGAATTGTTGGCTTGCCTAATGTAGGTAAAAGCACGCTGTTTAATGCAATAACAAATTCTAAAGCGCAATCTGAAAACTATCCCTTTTGCACAATAGAGCCTAATGTGGGTGTGGTATGTGTGCCGGATGAAAGGCTGCAGGTACTTGCACAAATGAATAATTCCAAAAAAATTGTGCCGGCAATTGTGGAGTTTGTAGATATTGCAGGGCTAGTAAAGGGCGCGTCGCGCGGGGAAGGACTGGGAAACAAGTTTCTTTCAAATATCAGAGAAGTGGATGCTATTGTTCATGTTGTTCGCTGCTTTGATAATGATAACATTGTTCATGTCGAAGGCTCAATTGACCCTATACGCGATATTGAAACTATTAATTTAGAGCTTATATTAGCTGATATTGAAACAATAGATAAATTTATTGCTCGATATGAAAAGATGTTAAAGGGCGATAAAAAATATGCCGTACACCTGGACCTTTTTAAACGGATAAAACAGACGCTGGAAAGCGGAAAGCTTGCAAGCAGTATTGACTTTAATGATGACGAGCTGGAGATTTTAAAAACAGTCCAGCTGCTGACAAGCAAACCTGTGATATATGCCGCTAATATTAGCGATACTGATTTTAAAGACGGGAAAAATTCTAACCCATACATAGACAAGCTAACGGATTACGCTCAAAAGGACGGGGCAGAGGTACTTACAATCTGCGCATTTCTTGAGCAAGAGATAAGTGAGCTTGAGCCGGAAGAAAAACAGATGTTTTTAAGTGAGCTAGGTTTTGATAAGAGCGGGCTGGATAGGCTAATAACCAAATGCTACTCACTTTTAAACTTAATAAGTTTTATAACCAGCGGCGAGATGGAAACAAAAGCATGGACAGTTGTAAACGGCACCAAAGCTCCACAAGCAGCTGGTAAAATACACACTGATTTTGAACGCGGATTTATCCGCGCAGAAGTTGTAAGCTATGACGATTTAGTAAATAGCGGGTCAATGAATGCGGCAAAGGAAAAAGGCCTTGTCAGAAGCGAGGGGAAAGACTATATAATAAAAGACGGAGATGTAGTACTATTTAGATTTAATGTATAAAAAAAGCTGCAACCTTTTGGTTGCAGCTTTTTTTCAATGAAAGATTAGTCGTTGCAGCAACATAAGATAATAATAGCAAGTATGATTATCCAACAGCAATTGTCGTCCTCAAAAAGGCTCTTAAAACACATTAACTTTCACCTCACATTTCGTTTACTGTATTGTATGTGGGTTGGGGTTAATGTGTTACAATCCTCTTTACAACAAAACTAAAATAATAACTAGGCTTATTGCAAGCAGTGCACAAAGGGCGGCTATAATAATATTTTTAAGTTTAGCGTAATTGGATAATTTAAATTTTGATGAGCATGATTCTATAATATGATTATTAATTATTTTTTCACACTCCTCAACAATGTCCTGCGGTAATGCCTCAGAGTTTTCTTTTAAAATAAATATTGCCTGCTCAAATAAATCACTTTTAGGATTTTTAAGAAGCACCACCTGTTTTCCTATTCCCTTTATCATTATTGTCACGTCTTTCTTTTTTTGCTATACAAATATTTTTGCCGTGACTGTTATGTTTATGCAGGCATTTAATCATTTTTAAACAGGCGTGCAGCCAGAACTGTCATGTCATCATCATACTTTGAAGGTGTTAAGCTTACTGCATTATCCATAATATGTTTAACAAGCAAATCAAGCTTCATATCACAGCTTGAAAGTATAAGCTCTTTAAGCTGTTCAATATCGTAACCTATGCCATCCGATATTAAAATAATAAGGTCATTTGGGCAAAGCTTGATATTAGTTATTTTAAAATCAGCTTTTTCTACTAGACCAATCGGCATGCCTGCGGCTTTTATAGGAATTAATTCATTGTTTCGTACAATATAGCTCTCACATGCACCCGCTTTTAAAAATGTAGCACTTGCACTTTTTAAGTTTATCTGACACAAATCTATAGTAGCAAAGGTATTATCTGAGTTTTTAAAAGCTACCATGGAATTTAAAAGCAGCACAGCATTCCTTGGGTTCATATTTGCTTTTAGCAATTTTTTAATTAGTGATATACAGGTTGAGCTTTGAGTAAAGGCTTCCTTACCGCTGCCCATACCGTCTGACAGTAAAAGCACATATTTTGAAAAGCTTGTTTTAAACGCTGTTACATTATCACCGCAAACACTTTCACCTTGTTTTGGTTTAAATACTGCTGAACATTCTATTCTGTAATTTTCAGTCTCTGAAATGCGGATAGTATACTTATCGTTTTTTCTTATAAATTTATTTATGCTTAGCTTTTTATCAAAGTAATGTGATGCAATTTTTATTATTTCTTTTTTACTTACAGGCTTTTGATTTGCATTAAATGATATATCACAGATTGATTTATCACAATTATCATGGGCACATATAACATTAATATTAGAATAGCCCTTTAAAAACAAATGCTTTTTTATCCCACTTTCAAGCTTGGGCAGGAATGTTGGTTCTGTGTTTTCTTTATCTATCATATCGGTAATTTGTTTTGAAACGGCTGTATACTCATGACATAGCTCAGTTATGTTTGTCTGCTTGCCAATCTCAATCTGGTCAGGTTCAGTCCTAATCGGAATATATCTGTCTATCAAATCTCCCAGTGTGCGCTTTGGTATAATTAAATAAATAAGCAAAGCCAACAGTGGTTCTATAAACAGATATAGTTCATGCGGAAAAGCACGGTTAAAAAGCAGTGTCCCGCAATACATTGATATAAACGCAAAGTTGCCATAAACGCTGGAAAATGATGAAAAAGCACTGCACATAAGTGAGGCCACTGAAAATGTTAAAAATAGATATGACAGCTCAGGATTAAGCGCTGCGGCTAAAGCGCCTAAGCACATGCCAAGTATGGCACTATACATCTTTTTAAAATATCTTGCGCACAGCAAAACTATAAGCACAGATACAATTCGTGATATAGAAAATCCGTATACCCTAAATGCGTCAAGGCTTATCAGTAATATTATGCTGGTGACAGCAAATGCAATTAAATCCTTTGACTGAAACTGTGTATGCTTTTTAAAAGATTTAATGAAATAAGCAAAAAAGAAGGTGGCACAGCCGCATAAAACTGACTCACAAAACAATAGCAATAATGAAAAAATAGAGTATTCAGTGATAAATAAAAATACAAAGCCGGTTATAAAGCATATTGCCGCGGGCAGGGCAGGAGTGAAAAATTTTTGCTTGGTATACATTTTTCCGCAAACTACTATTAATATCAGCATAAGCGTTAAAGCTATAATATATCTAAAGTTGCTGGCGGAGAACTGATTGGTAAGATAGCCAAACGAACATCCTATATACACAAAAATTGAATTTAGCGGTGTAAACGGCGCTACCGCAAGCAAAGACAAAGCAAAAGGTGAAAAGGATACTCCTATATTAGCCTTAGCAATCACAAAACCAATTGCAATTGATAGTATATATCTTATCAAGGAATAAAAGAAATGCTCTGCCAGACCATTGTGAATTTTTTGTACTGTCTTTTCCAATTTCATACCTCCTGCAGTTTATTGGAGATATGATTATATATCTTTTATGCTGCACGGATTGTCGTTTTTTGCTCCTTTGCTTAAAAATATAATAAAATCCCGTAAAGCAGGAATACTTTACGGGATTTATTAATATAATTTTTATTTAGTCAGAAACCAAATCGCCCATATTATAAAGTGCGGCGGGTTTATCTTTTATCCAGGCAGCAGCTTTTATCGCGCCTACTGCAAAAATTGTTTTGGAGTGCGCGCTGTGTTTGATTTCTATTACTTCATCCTCACCAGCGAAAAGTACAGTGTGCTCACCGACTATTGTTCCTCCGCGCACAGAGCTAATGCCAATTTCCTTTTTTTCGCGCTTCTTTCTAACAGCGTGCCTGTCATAAATATATTTTTCCTGTCCGCCCAGTTCGTCATTAACAGCATCTGCAATCATTAATGCAGTACCGCTTGGTGCATCGATTTTTTGGTTATGGTGCTTTTCAATAATTTCTATATCAAAATTATCTGATAATATCGATGCTGCCTTTTTCGCAAGCTGTATTAGCAGATTGATTCCCAGAGACATATTAAATGAAAAAAATATTGGCACTTGTTCAGAAGCTTTTTTTATTTGAGACACCTGCTGTTTGTCAATGCCAGTAGTTGCAATTACCGCCGGTGTTTTAGTTTTTACAGCATAGTCCAGTAGCCGCGCTAGCGCACTGGGATGGGAAAAATCAATTATAACATCAGCTTTACCTGAAAAATCAAAGGGGGATGAGTATATTGGATAGTCGCTGGACATACCAACACCAATATCCACGCCCGCGATTATAGACATATCGTCCATATTCTTTAAAAGCCTTGTCACCGTTTGGCCCATGTTGCCAAGACAACCGCATAACATAATATTTGTCATTTTTTACACATCCTTAAAAAGCGTTAAATTAAGCCAACCTTTTGCATCTCGTCCTTTAATTTTGATTTTGCAGCATCACTAATTTCACATAAAGGCATACGCAGAGGGCCTGCATTTAATCCCATCAAGTTCATTGCAGCTTTAACGGGGATAGGATTAACCTCGCTGAACAGAGCTTTTACAAGTCCAAAATATTTAAACTGCAAAGCACGTGCACCCTCCAAATCGCCCTCTAAAAACTTTTGACACATGTCATGTGTTTCTTTGGGGCAGATGTTGGATAGCACTGATATAACGCCTTTACCGCCCAGTGACATTATCGGTATTACCTGGTCATCATTACCGCTGTAAATTGTAAAATCAGGGCAGCTGGCTGCAATTTCAGCTATTTGTTCAATATTTGAGCTTGCTTCTTTTATAGCTACTATATTATCTACCTTGCTAAGCTCTTTGCACGCCCACGGTGTTATATTAAGGCCTGTTCTGGATGGAACGCTATACAGAATAATAGGAAGTGAAACACTGTTTGCAATATAGGTGTAGTGGTTTACAAGGCCCTGCTGGGTTGTTTTATTATAGTATGGAGTAACAAGCAGCAGCGCATCTACACCAGCGCTTTGGGCATGCTGCGAAAGCTGCACTGAATAGCTTGTGTCATTGCTGCCCGCGCCAGCAATGACTGGAACACGTCCGTCTACTTTTTTTACAGCATATTCAATTACTTTTTTGTGCTCTTCGTCAGACAGTGCTGCACTCTCGCCTGTAGTGCCGCAAACTAAGATTGCATCAGTTTTATTTTCTATTTGGAAATCAATAATTTCGCCCAGGGCTTCGTAGTTTACACTTAAATCATCATTAAATGGAGTTATTAGTGCAACAGCTGAGCCGGTAAAAACATCTTTTTTCATTATCTGTTCCTCCTTAAAATTAATCAAAATAACCTTCTGAGTCTAAAAGCTCTGCCATTAAAACAGCACCGCCGGCAGCACCCCTGATGGTATTGTGGGAAAGGCATACAAATTTATAATCGTATTGGCTGTCTTCACGCAGCCTGCCGATTGAAATTCCCATACCGCTGTCTCTATCCCTGTCCAGTTTAGTTTGAGGGCGGTCATCCTCCTCAAAGTACTGCAAAAACTGTTTTGGAGCGCTGGGCAGCCCGCGTTTTTGCGGTATTCCTTTATATTTATGCCATATCTCTTTAATTTCATCAATCGATGGCTTTTCAGATTTGAATTTAATAAACACTGCAGCCAGGTGACCGTTGCTTGCAGCAACTCTAATGCACTGGGAGGTAATATTAGGCGTTTTTGCAGCTACAATTTGATTGTCCTTTATTTTTCCCCAAACCTTAAGGGGCTCTTTTTCACTCTTTTCTTCCTCTCCGCTGATAAAGGGAATAACGTTATCCACCATCTCAGGCCAGGTCTGAAAAGTTTTGCCTGCACCACTGATTGCCTGATATGTGCAGGCAAGTGCACTTTCTATTTTATATTTTTTCATTAATGGGTGCATTGCCGGCACATAGCTTTGAAGTGAACAATTTGATTTTACAGCGATAAATCCGCGTTTCGTTCCAAGCCGCGCACGCTGTGCAGGTATAATTTCAGCATGGTTTGGATTTATTTCAGGTATTATCATTGGTATGTCCGGAGTAAACCTGTTAGCCGAATTATTAGAGATAACAGGGCATTCCAGCTTAGCGTAGGCCTCCTCCAATGCCTTTATCTCATCTTTTTTCATATTAACTGCGCAAAACACAAAATCAACCTGTGCTGCTATTTTTTCTTTATCAACAGTGGCGTCCATCACAGTCATTTTAGCAATCTGTTCGGGTATCGGGCGTTCCATACACCACTTGTTACCCACCGCCTGCTCATATGTCTTGCCAGCGCTGCGGCTTGAAGCAGCAAGTATCTTTACCGAATACCAGGGATGATTTTCAAGCAGTGTTATAAAACGCTGGCCAACCATTCCTGTAGCACCTATAATCCCAATATTACGTTTAGACATTAATATTAACTCCTTTATCCTTTAATATATGTTTATAAATAAATAATTAAGAACTAAAACAAAAAACCGGTTGAAAAACCGGCTGTAACAATGTATAATATATTTTTGTTACAGATAGCTCTCCATTAAATACATAATGACAGTCGAAGAAATATTATTTCATTCGCCCAGGCCTTAAGCTTTCGGCAGCAGCAAGCCTTCGGCGGTGTTACCTTTTGCCGGACTATATCTGCTGCCGAAAAGCAATAGTCAGGCTACTTATTAAAACCGCACCTCTATCTTTATTTAAACTAATAATATCATTATATAATTTGCTTGTCAATAAAAAAGGAAAATATTTATGACTTTAAAGGATTTTTATTATGACTTACCTCATGAGCTGATTGCGCAGACCCCCATAGACAAAAGGGATTGTTCCAGGCTAATGGTGGTAAACAGAAAAACAGGAGAAATTGAGCACAGACATTTTTATGACATTATAAACTATTTGTCTTATAATGACGCACTGATTCTAAATGATTCAAAAGTAATACCCGCACGTATATTGGGTGTGCGCAAAAGTGGTGCAGTGATTGAAGTATTGCTGTTAAGACCTATTAGTACTGACTGCTGGCAAGCGCTTGTAAAGCCTGGTAAAAAGGCAAGGATAGGGGAGGAGCTTGAGTTTGATGAGGGCCTTGCCGGAATTGTTACGGATATACTGGATGACGGTAAACGTGCCATATCCTTTACATACCCTGACAAATACAAATCAATTTATGAGGTGTTGGACAAAATAGGGAATATGCCTCTGCCGCCTTATATTAAAGAAAGGTTAAAAGAGCCGGATAGATATCAGACAGTATATGCAAAGCATATAGGCTCAGCAGCCGCGCCAACGGCCGGCCTGCATTTTACAAAGCCACTGCTTAATACTATAAAAGAAAAGGGTGTTTCTATCGGGTATGTCACACTTCATGTCGGCCTAGGGACTTTTCGGCCTGTTAAGGAAAACGATATTACAAAGCACCAGATGCATGCCGAAAGCTTTTTTGTACCGGATGAAACTGAAAGGATTATTGAAAACACTATAAGCTCAGGCGGCAGGATTATTTGTGTTGGTACAACTGCGGTGCGCACACTGGAAAGCGCGTATGATACAAATCGTAAGCTTATTAAAAAAAGCGGGGATACAAATATTTTTATTTACCCCGGATATAAATTCAAAATGGTAGATGGGTTAATAACTAACTTTCACCTGCCTGAAAGTACGCTTATAATGCTTGTAAGTGCCTTTTCATCGCGTGAAATTATTTTAAACGCATATAAAGAAGCAGTTAAAGAAAAGTATAGGTTTTTTAGCTTTGGCGATGCACAATTTATAGTATAATGAGAACATTTAATAAAATTAAAAATTACTATTGACTAATTTTTTGTTATGTAGTAAAATATCTATCGTCAAATTGAAAATGCGGATATGGCGGAATTGGCAGACGCGCTAGATTCAGGTTCTAGTCGGGGCAACTCGGTGGAGGTTCAAGTCCTCTTATCCGCACCAAGTCGCCGCAAGCTTCAAATCGCTTGCGGCGATTTTTTTAAGTCAACACACTGATTATTCTTTTAGAAATTTTTTAAGAGGTGTTAATATGGACAACCAACAAAGGCTTAAAAACCTAGCTGTCCCGGAGCATATGGTGGACGTTATTTTAGATACTGATGCATATAATGAAATAGATGATCAGTTTGCTATAGCATATTTACTTAAATCTAATGAAAAGTTAAATACAAAGGCATTGTATGCCGCACCGTTTTTAAACAGCCGTTCTGCCAGCCCTGAAGACGGTATGGAAAAAAGCTATAATGAAATTAATAAAATTCTTAAAATCATGGGGAAAAATGCTGCTGTGTTTAAAGGCTCTGATAAATTTCTTGACAGTGAGACAGCTCCTGTCTCATCTCCTGCTGCTATAGACCTGTGCAAACGTGCAAAAAACTATTCTCCGCAAAACCCACTCTATATCGTTGCTATCGGAGCTATAACCAATATTGCCTCGGCGCTGCTTTTATCTCCTGAAATCTCAGAAAATATAGTCATTGTATGGCTTGGCGGCCACGCGAGGCATTTTCATGACACCCGTGAGTTTAATATGGAGCACGACATTGCGGCGGCAAGAGTAGTAATGAACAGCGGAGCACCATTTGTACAGCTGCCGTGCTACGGCGTAGTTAGCCATTTTACTATTTCAAAGCCTGAGCTTGAAAGATGGTTTATAGGTAAAAACAAGCTTTGTGATTACTTGGCCAGCAGCACTATTTCAGAAGTTGAAAAATATTCAAAAAATGAATTCTGGTCACGATGTATATGGGACGTTGCCGCAGTTGCATGGCTGCTTAACGACAATAACAGATTTATGCTTTCTAGGCTTGAAAGGGCCATGCTGCCGACATATGATTTTCAGTACACTAACAGCAGTTCAAACCATGTTATTCAATATGTTTATTATATCAAGCGTGATAAGCTGCTAAATGACCTGATTGTAAAGCTTACAGATATTTAAATTCAATAATTAGGTAATAATATGTGGAAACATCGTTTATGCTTAGGTCTTTCTAAAAGTTTTAGTGTTCCAGATACGCAGCAGATAAAACTTATTAAAAATGCTGGGTTCGATGCTTTTTTTAGTATGTGGGATCCCCAAACTATAGGCAGTTTAGCTAAAGCAGGCAAGGAAAACGGCCTTGTTTTCCAGTCTGTCCATGCGCCCTTTAATAAGGCAGCAGATTTTTGGGTTGATGACATAGTTAAGGGGGATGCCGCATTAGCTGAAATGCTTGCGTGCCTAAATGACTGTGCTAAATATAATATTCCTATCATGGTAGCTCATGCATTTATTGGCTTTAAAGACCATACACCTACTAAAATTGGGCTTGAAAGATTTGCAAAAGTAGTTTATCAAGCAAAAAAATATGGTGTAAAAATTGCGCTTGAGAATACTGAGGGCGAAGAATATCTTTTTGCGCTTATGGATGAATTTAAAAATAATGATACTGTTGGTTTCTGTTGGGATTCTGGACATGAAATGTGCTACAACCACTCTAAGGATTTACTTAATATATTTGGAGACAGGCTTATAGCCACTCATCTTAATGATAATCTTGGAATAAGCAGTTTTGACGGGGAAATTACCTGGACTGATGATTTGCACTTACTGCCTTTTGACGGCATTGCTGACTGGGATTACAATGCTCAAAGGCTTAAAAACTGCGGATATAACGGTATACTTACTTTTGAGCTAACTCGCTTTTCAAAACCGGGTAGGCATGATAATGACTTTTATATGGACATGCCAATAGAACAGTATATTGCGCAAGCTTATAAAAGAGCTTGTAAAGTGGCAAACAAAATTAATTTTAAAAAATCACACTTGTAAAATACAAGTGTGATTTTATATTATGTCATATCTCTCTGTTCATGATATCGCATCGGAGTAATGCCAAATAAGCGGCGAAAATTACTTATATAGTGGCTGGACGACGAAAACCCAACTTTTTTAGCAATACTCTCAATACTGTAACTATTATTCTTTAACATCTGAGCTGATCTTATCAAACGATAGTCCACTAAATACCTATGTGGTGTACACCCGGTTTCCTTTTTAAACACCCTTATAAGATGTGATTTTGAAACAAAAAGCATACTGGCAACATTATCAAGTTTTATCTGCTCGCTGTAGTGCTGTTCTAAATATGCTATTACTTTGTTAGAAAGGCTGTCAGCACGGGGAGCATTGCCGCTTGCCTTGCTTAAATCAATCGCTAAAGCATGTAAAAGCTCACTTAATTTTTCGGATAGAACGAGTGCTGTGTGATACTTGGCATTGTTATCACATAGCTTAATAATTTTTTCAATACTGCTAATATAATCAAAACCAGAGCCCGAGGGAATGGTAAAGCTGCCGCTGATTGCTGCAGTATCAAGAAATTGATTACTTAAATTACCGCTTGTGTGCAACCAGTAAAATTCCCAATGATTACCTTTTTGTGTTTGATATATATTAGGCACATTTCGTGGAACAAAAGCTACAGTGCCACCGGTTAAAAGATAATCCTTATCTTTTATTCTAAGTGTACCAGCACCACTTAAAGTAGCTATTATTAAAGGGTAGGCAAAGCCCTCCGGCCTTGAAATTTTATATAAATCATTACAATTATGCCAACCTCCGGAGCTTAGTGAAAAGAGACCGCTGTTTTTTAAAAGCGGCAATATTTCAATTCTGCGGCATTTTCCATAATCCATATTAGCACAGTACATAACATAACCTCAATATCAAAAAAATGATTCAATGTACCATAAAATTAACTGCTTTTATTAAAACGCTTGACATATAACAAAATTAGTGCTAATGTCAAATCAAAAAGCAGCCTCAATTTAAGTTAAGTATAATACATTTGTGATTTATTTTCAACACATTTTATATAATTGGAGGTAACTAATAATGACAAACAGACAGCGCGCATTAAACATCCTGCACTATAAGCCGGTGGACAGACTGCCTGCGGTTCATTTTGGGTATTGGAAAGAGTTAGTCGCAGAATGGGCAGAGCAGGGGAAAATATCAAAATCTATTGCAGACAGCTGGTCAGACAGCAATGAGGCCGACCGCGAGCTTGATAAAATTCTAGGCTGGGATTTTAACTGGGCATGCTGCAGCAAAACAAACAACAAGCTAATGCCGCGGTTTGAAAAAAAGGTTTTAGAGGTTTTTGCAGATGGCAGCAAAAGAGTTATGAATGACTTTGGCCTTATAGAGCGTGTTAAACCAGGGCGTGCCTCAATCCCGTCCGAAGACGATTACACATTAAAGGATAGAGAAGCATTTGAAAGGCTTTATCTACCAAAGATGCAGTATTCAGATGACAGAGTAGATTTAGAGTATTTTAAAGCTTATAATGATATGGAACTTCCGGACAGGCCTAGAGGAATTGCAATAGGCAGTGTTCTTGGGGATATCAGAAATATGACATCGCTTACCGGCATGAGCTATTTAATGTATGATGAAGATGAAAATTTATTAGCTGATATAATTGATACATATGCCGAAATGCAGTATAAGTGCCTTGAAGCTGTACTAAAAACTGGTGCAAAATTTGACTTTGCGCATTATTGGGAGGATATTTGCTTTAAGAACGGGCCGCTTCTTTCTCCTGAAATATTTGAAAAGCTTTGTGCTAAGCACTATAAAAAAAGAAATGATCTTTGCCATAAATATGGCATTGATATTATCTCTCTTGACTGTGATGGTGTGACTGAAGCGCTATTGCCTATTTGGTTTAATAATGGCGTAAACATTATGTTTCCTATAGAAGTAGGTGTGTGGGGTGACCAGTTTGAGCCAGCACGCAAAAAATATGGCAAAGGCATGCTAGGTGTTGGCGGTATGGACAAAACGGCGCTTAGAAAAGACAAAGCTGCTGTAGATACCGAAATTGAAAGGATGAAGCATTTAGCCTCACTTGGCGGTTTTATTCCGTGTCCCGACCACAGGTTAATGCCGGGAACTAAGTTTGAACTTGTTCAGTATTATACCGAGCAAATAAAAAATATAAAGATATAGATAGGAGATTAGTGATGAGCATACTAAATGAAATTTCGGAAAATTTACAGCACGGTAAGGCTAAAGTAGTAAAAGAGTTAGTAGAGCAGGCAATTAATGAAGGAATCTCTGCAGAGGTTATTCTCAAAGATGGATTAATGGACGGGATGAATATAATCGGTGAAAGGTTTAAGAAAAACGATATATATATTCCAGAAGTGTTAGTTGCAGCACGCGCTATGAACCAGGGCGCACAGTTATTAAAGCCATTATTGGTTAAGCAAGGTGTAAAAACAGTAGGAAAAGTGTGCTTGGGCACCGTCCAGGGTGACCTGCATGACATTGGTAAAAATATAGTAAAAATGATGCTGGAAGGTAAAGGCTTTGAGGTGATTGACCTTGGCACTGATGTTGCGGCCGAGACATTTATAGATACTGCTATCAAAGAAAACTGTGATATTATTTGCTGCTCAGCATTACTTACTACAACAATGAATGTAATGGCGGATGTTGTAAAGGCCGCAGAGAAAGCAGGCATACGCGACAAAGTTAAGATTATGATTGGTGGCGCACCGGTCAGCGAAGAGTTTTGCCAACAGATTGGAGCTGATGCATATACGTCTGATGCGGCAAGCTGCGCTGATGTAGCTCTGACATTCTGCCAAAATTAAAAGGAGATATTATTATGAATATGCGCCTGTTTCTTGACACAGCGGCTAAATCCAAAACTAAGCACGCATTGCCTATACTATCTTTTCCTGCTGCGCAAAAACTTAATGTAAGTATTGATGAATTGGTTAAGGGTTCTAATCTACAAGCAGATGCGATGGAAATAGTTGCAAGCAAAACGGACACTATTGCAGCCGTCAGCTTAATGGATTTATCAGTAGAAGCCGAGGCTTTTGGCGCAAATGTGCGTTTTTCAAAGGATGAAGTGCCTGCTGTAATAGGTCAGCTTATAACCGATGAAAATGAGGCAAAAGCGTTAAAAGTTCCTGCTCTTGACAAAGGACGAGCGGGTGTTTGCATAGAAGGCGTGCGTCTTGCAAAACAACGCATTTTGGATAAGCCGGTTTTTGCGGGAATGATTGGGCCTTTTTCACTAGCTGGAAGACTTATGGACGTAACAGAAATAATGTATATGTGCTATGACGAGCCCCAAACTGTACATATAGTTTTGGAAAAAGCAAGCGAGTATTTGATAAACTACGGCAGAGCTTTAAAGCTTGTAGGCGCAGATGGTATAATACTGGCTGAGCCGCTTGCAGGCGTGCTTAGCCCTGATATGGCTATAGAATTTTCTGTTCCGTATGTAAAACAAATTGTTAAAGAGCTTAAGAGCGATGAGTTTGCAATTATATACCATAATTGCGGCAACGCGGTTGTATCCATGTTAGATGATATTTTTTCCCAGGATGCATCTGCGTATCATTTTGGCAATGCCATCGATATGCAAAAGGTTATGTCAGCAACTCCTGATGACATTATTTGTATGGGTAATATTGACCCTGTATCGGAGTTTGTAAAGGGCACGCCTCAATCAATGAGAAAGGCTGTAAAGGAGCTGTTAAACAAATGCGGCGGACAGAACAACTTTATTCTGTCGTCAGGATGTGATATTCCATTTAATGCCAGCTGGGATAATATCGCCGCATTCTTTTCAGCACTTAATGATTAACAATATGGATTATCAAAAACTTATAACCTGCGCAGTAGAGCTCGGATTTAACGGTGCAGAAATTATTACTGCCTGCGACATAGTTTTGTCTAAGGAGTTTCGAAAGACTTGTGCTGACAACCGGTGCGGTCTATATAATAAATGCTGGATGTGCCCGCCTGATGTTGGAGAAATAGATGATTTGATGAAAGAAGTTAAAAGTTATAACTTTGGACTTTTATACCAGTCGATAGTAAATCTTGAAGACAGCTTTGATATAGAAGGAATGACAAAAGGTGGACGAGAGCACTCGGTGCGCGGGCGGGAGTTAGCAAAAAAGCTTTTGCCGCAGCTGCCGGATAGGACACTGCATTTAAACTGCGGTGGCTGCCGCTTTTGCAAACGCTGCGCAAAGCAGGACGGCAAGCCCTGCAGAGCGCCGGATAATGCACTTTCATCACTTGAAGCATATGGAATTGATGTATACCAAACAGTAAAAAAAACAAAACTCAAGTATGTAAATGGAACCAATACTGTAACCTATTTTGGTATAATTCTGTTTTAGAAAATGCCGCCGTTTTCGGCGGCATTTTAAATTTACGCTTGCCAAAAAATAATTTTATAGTATACTGTATTTAATAAATTAGCGCAGGAAAGGCAGAATATGTTTAAAGTTATAAAAACGGAAAATAAGGCTCGGCGAGGAAAGTTTACAACAAGGCACGGAACAATTCAAACGCCGGTGTTTATGAATGTGGCTACACAGGGAGCTATAAAAGGCGCTGTAAGCCCTGTAGAACTTAGCAGCCTTAAATGCCAGGTGATGCTTTCAAACACCTATCACTTGCACTTAAGGCCAGGTGATACATTAATAAAAGAGCTGGGCGGCCTGCATGAATTTACAGGCTGGAAGGGGCCTATTTTAACTGATAGCGGCGGATTCCAAGTATTTTCGCTTGCGTCACTTAGGAAAATAACTGATGAGGGAGTACATTTTTCATCGCACATAGACGGCAGAAAAATCTTTATGGGGCCTAAAGAAAGTATACAAATTCAATCCAATTTGGGCTCTACCATTGCAATGGCATTTGATGAGTGCGTTGCCAATCCATCCGAATACAGCTATGTAGAAAAGTCCATTGACCGGACTACGCGTTGGCTTACAGAGTGCCGTTTTGAGCTTGACAGGCTTAACACACTTGACGATACAATAAACCCAAACCAAATGCTGTTTGCAATAAATCAAGGCGGTACATACACGGATTTAAGGATAAGGCATATTAAACAGATATCGTCTATTAATGCGGACGGTTATGCAATCGGCGGCCTTGCAGTGGGCGAGAGCACTGAAAAAATGTATGAAATTATCGAAAATGTTGAGCCGTATATGCCCAAGGATAAACCCAGATATTTAATGGGCGTCGGAACTCCTGCAAATATTTTAGAAGCTGTAGACAGGGGAGTGGACTTTTTTGATTGTGTAATGCCTGCAAGAAATGCAAGGCATTCGCATGTATTTACAAATCAAGGCGTTATGAATCTAATGAATCAAAAGTATGAAAAGGATTCATTGCCGATTGATTTAGAGTGCAAATGCCCAACCTGCCAAAACTATTCCCGCGCATATATCCGCCATCTTTTTAAAGCAGGGGAGATGCTGGCGATGCGGCTTTGTGTTATACATAACTTGTACTTCTATAATACACTTATGGAACAAATACGTAACGCGCTGGATAATGACTGTTTTAGTCAATTTAAAAAAGAAAAAATAAACAAAGTATCAAATAGAATATAAAAGTCTTGATTTTTTTTGAAAATGCAAATATAATATACATATTAATTTATAAGGAGATATGAAATGGACTATATTTACATCATATTCTTAATCGGCGTAATGGTTGTAATGTACGTTGTAATGTTTGTACCGCAAAAAAAGAAAGAGAAGCAGTTAAACCAGCTGCGCAATAACCTGGAAATAGGGGACGAGGTCGTCACCGAAAGCGGTATAGTAGGCAAGGTTATTTCAGCTAAGGACCCTGAAAGTGTTACTATAGAAACCGGTGCTGACAAAACGCGGCTGAAGTTTAAAAGATGGGCGATAATAGGCAAAGAGGATTCGTCCGCTAAATAAGAATATTTTTAGTGCCCCCTGAATATCTATTAATTAGATATAGAGGGGGCATGTTTTATGAGAAAAAGTGAAGTTAAAGAACGCTCTGTTTTAAACAATATCCTGCAATACTGTATACTGATTCTTATAGGTTTACTTATTAGTTTTATATTAATTTTAATATTTAGTGCGCTTATAACTTACACAAACATACCGGAGAGCTTTACACTGCCGGCATCAATAATTGCAACAGCTATTGGCGTTTTTACTTCGTCAGCGCTTTTGTGCATTAAAAGCAATATGAAAGGCATATACAGCGCTTTAGTTGTTGGAATAATCTTTTTACTTATTAAAATGCTAGGCTATCGGATAGCATTTGGCGCATTCAGCTTTCAGGCTAGCAGTTGGATAAACATAGTTTGCATACTTGTTTTTGCAATTGCAGGCGGCCTGTTTGGTGCCAACTTCAAAAAATAATAAAAGCAGCCTTAAAAAGGCTGCTTTTTTATTTGCAATTGACAAATTGCATAAAAATATAAAATCTTAAAATAAACTATTGAAATTTAAAATATGCAATATTTAGATTTAAAAATAATTCGCGATACTAGATATTGTTGTTTTATCTAGGTTTACATAATTTTTTAGAGCTAGTTTACATAATTTTGTTTATACAGTTTAACCAAAAATGGCGAAAATCAAATTTTGTGCTTGCTTATCTTTTTAAAAAGGTGTAAAATTTAATTTATTAAAACAGAGGTAAAGTATTATGGAGTTAAAAAATTATAGGTTTGGCTTTATTGGCGGCGGAAATATGGCTCAGGCAATAACATATGCGCTTGCTGATAGGGTAGGGGTTCCATCAAATAATATTATGGTCAGTGACACAAACGCTGATTTACATAATATTTTTTCTGAGAGGGACATATTTTTTTGCTGTGATAACAAGCGAATAGTAAAAGAATGTGATATAATTTTTCTGGCTGTAAAGCCCCAGGTTATTGAAAATGTAATTTGCGATATTGCTGGTGACAATATTCAATTAAAAGATAAGTGCTTTGTTTCTATTGCGGCTGGAATTTCGACAAGTTATATTCTGGATTTACTGAAGGCTAAAACCAATGTTATAAGGGTCATGCCTAACACGCCTATGTTATTGGGGTGCGGGGCCACTGCAATTTCTTTTGATGCGTGCGATAATGACCAATACAACAATTTAATTAAGCAGGTTTTTGAGTCTGTCGGTGTTGTTCATGTTTTGCCTGAAAGGCTTATGAATGAGGTTATATGTGTAAACGGCAGCTCTCCAGCTTACTTTTATCTGCTTGTGGACTGCATAGTCGAATCGGCCGTTAAACAAGGGATTAACCGTGCAGCGGCAAAAGAGCTTGCTGCTCAAACCATGCTTGGAAGTGCGCGTATGCTTTTGGAAAGTGACAACAGCACAAGCGAGCTAATAGATAAGGTGTGTTCAAAAGGCGGCACCACAATTGAGGCGGTTGAATATTTCAGGTCTAAAAATATTTATGATATTGTAGATGGTGCAATGAAGGCATGTACTAATAGGGCCAAAGAGCTTTCAAAATAGGCATAATTAGATTATCTATCTCATAGTTTTATATTAAAATGATGTAAAACATAGAGGTAGATAGTATGACAAAACTGAATGAAAGTATAAAAGAATCCTTTGAATGTGAAACCAAGGCATTTATACTATTTATAGCGTTATATCTTATAGGAATTATTGCTGGTACATTTTGTGTTAGATTTTTTTCTGATGTAACACTGACTGAGTTTGGTAATTTATATAAGGACTATGTAACCGCAGGAGGAAATGTTTTTTTAAATTTAACGCATGTCTTTATAAAAGAGGCTGTTTTTCTAGCGGTTATATTTGTGCTTGGTTATACGGTAATAGGCGCACCAATAGTGCTGCTTGCGCCGATTTATAAAGGCTGTTCGCTCGGCATGGTATCCGGCATTTCTGTTGTGCTTTACGGATTTAAGGGCATGATGCTGACAGCTTGTTGTTTTGTTATTCAAAGCCTTATTTACCTTTTTGCTGATATACTTGTAGCTTATTCATCTGTACGCCTGTCGTTTGCGCTTGCTAACGTTTTTAAAAAGGGCGCAAGGTACGTACCCGCTTCAAAGTATACAAAGCCGCACTTTATTAAGCTTTTAGTTTGCCTTATTATAATATTGGGCGGTGCAATTTGGGAGACAATGATTTCAAGGCTGCTTTTAAATATAATTCTTTAAAATATTTATGAAAGGAGATAAATGGTGATGGAACAAATATATAATGAATTCTGCCAGTACTTACAACTTAAAAAAAAGTCATCAGAAAACACTTTAAGTTCCTATAAAAATGACATTAAGTTTTTTATCATTTATCTCCAGAATAAAAAAATAGACAAGCTGGATAGTGTTACAGGAAAAACGATTCAATCTTATATAACTTCTTTGCATAAGCAAAACAAAAGCGAATCCACTATAGCGAGAAATTTATCCAGCCTGCGTTGCTTTTTTAAATATTTAGTATCACAAAAATATATAACCTTTAATCCCATGCTGGGTATTAAGGCTAAGAAAAGCCAGCACAACCTTCCGGAAATACTGGAGGCAAAATCTATTGACTACTTATTAAAGCAGCCTGATACATCCACTGATAAAGGTATCAGGGACAAGGCTATGCTGGAGGTATTGTATGCTACCGGCATAAGAGTAAGCGAACTTATAAATATCCACTTAAACGATGTGAATACTGAGGTAGGGTACATAATAATAAACCGCGCAAGCGAAAAGGAGCGCATTGTTCCGCTTTATCAGCTTGCAGTAGACTCGCTTTCACTATATTTAAAGCATAGCAGGACAAGCTTTTTGAAATCTGGGACAAAATGTGATATACTGTTTTTAAGCTCTGGCGGAACAGGTATGACACGGCAGGGATTTTGGAAAATAATAAAGCAGTACGCCAGCAGGGCAGGGATAAAAGGGGATATCACACCTAAAATACTGCGCCATTCTTTTGCGGCTCATTTGTTGGAAAACGGTGCTGATATAAATGTGCTCAAGGATATGTTAGGACATAGCACAATTTCATCCACCAAGGTTTACACAAAAGTGCTGAAAAATAAATACCTAAGTGTTTATGAAAATTGCCATCCACGGGCGAGACAAAAATAAGGAGTTAAAAATTATATATGGGAATATTTAATAACTATCAAAAAGAAGGTAAGGGAGTAGATAAGGTCGATAGGCGCCCGAGATTTATTATTTTCTTTGATATTTACTTTAGAAAGTTCTGGAACCTTATACTTGCAAACTTACTTTATATACTCTTTTGTTTGCCGATAGTAACAATAGGCCCCGCAACCGCTGGCCTTACCAAGATTTTGCGTAATTACGCACGTGAGGAGCACGCGTTTTTATGGGGCGATTTTTGGGAGACGTTTAAAAAGAACTTTTGGCGCGCATTACTGGTGGGTGTGCTTGATTTATTGGTAGGCCTTATTATTTATTACGATGCTTGGTACTTTTCAAACTTCACAGCCCCTGGCATTCCTACAATTATTGCGCTTGCAGTTGTAATGCTGTCCGCTACTATCTATGTTTTTATGCGGTACTATATTTATGTACTTCTAATTACATTCCGCCTTACTTTAAAGCAGCTGTTTAAAAATTCTTTTAAGTTTGCGTGGATAGGGTTGTTCAGAAATATTTTAACCACTATAATTGTGGGCGTTATTACATTTTTTGTTTTATCATACATTACATCACCCATAGTCTTAATTTTTGTCTTTTTATTATATTTCACTACCTGCGGTCTTATAATAAACTTTATTGTTTATCCGCTGATTAAAAAGTATATGATAGATAATGTTGACCCGCTTACAGGCAAAAGGCTTGAGCCTGAAATTCAGGACGAACAAGATAATAAAAAGCAGGCTAAGGAATAAAAAACATATAGCTTAAAAATAAACAGGCCAAGGATTAATCCTTGGTCTGTTCTTTTGCCTTTTTATTTTTTATTTTTGAAAGTGGGTTAGCCATTGCAGCATTTTTTATCTGTTCATTTTCTACATGGGTATATATCTGGGTAGTGCCCAGGTTTTCATGCCCCAAAATCTCCTGCAATACGCGTATATCAACATTACCATAGCGGTGCATTAATGTTGCTGCTGTGTGCCTTAGCTTATGTGTTGTATATCCCTTTGCAGCATAGCCTGACTTTGTAATATATTTTTCAACCACATTCTGCACGCTGCGCCTGCCAAGCCTTGTTTTGTTACGGCTTATAAACAGCGCATCTCTGTCTTTAAGCGAATCTCTCGGCCGCTCGTTTTTAATATAATCGTCCAGCGCCGCTTTACAGGCATCATTGAGGTAAACTGTGCGCTGCTTGTTGCCTTTGCCATGTATTGTAACAAAATCAGCACCAACATCCTTGATATTTAACGCCACAAGCTCACTAAGCCGCATACCACAATTTAAAAAAAGTACAATTATTGCATAGTCACGCTTGCTTTCAGAAGCACTCTCTAGTAACTGCGCGCTTTCCTCAAGTGATAAATATTTAGGCAAAGTCTTTGGCAGGCTTGGCGTCTCTAAATTTTCAACCGGATTATGCTCTAAAAGATTAGCCTTGTTTGTAAGATAACCAAAAAAAGACCGCAAGCAGGAAACCTTGCGCGCAATTGTACGCGGGTTGTTATGCTTAATCTCTTTTACATAATAAAGATACTCATAAACATCAGAAAGGGTAATGCGCTTTATAACATCAATATCAATATCCTTTATTGAAATATCTTTTTCATCCGCATTGCTGTCACAAAGCCCGAACTTCTTTTTTATAAATTTAAAAAAACAATTGAGACTTATAAAATATTCATTAACTGTGCTTTTTGAATGCCCGCGCACAATCTCTAAATAAAATAAAAAATCCCTTAACACCTGGGGGCAGAGGCCAATGTCCAAACTTTATCACCTCAATCTCAATATACCCAACTTCACAAAATAAATATTTTGTGAAGTTTAGGGGAGCGAAATTTGGTTTTTAAGAAATAAGTTGCAGATACAGCTCTTTAATATCCTTATAAATAAATGTAGGCGAAAAATCAAAGTCCTTTAAATCATCCAAAGTGGATTCACCACTTAGCATTAGTGCTGTATCAATGCCAGCGTTGTATCCGCTTGCAATATCAGTATAAATTCTATCGCCCAATAATATGGTTTCAGCTTTTTTAAATCCAGCTTTCTCAATTGCCAGATTTATCATTGTCGGCTCCGGTTTACCTATAAATTTAGGTTTGCGTTTAGTGGCATTAAACAACATTTGTGCGACTGAGCCGCAGTCCGGTACATATCCATACTCGGTTGGACAAACCCAATCAGGATTTGTAGCTATATAATCTACACCTTTATTTAATAATTTAACAGCATCTTCAAGCTTAGAAAAACATAGCTCTGTATCAAAACCCATAACCAAACATTTTACATCATTTTCCAAAACATCTGTTATATTCAAATTATAAAGTTTAAGTTCCTCTTTAAAAGCTTTGGTACCAAATACATATAATTTATCGTTAGGATGGTGTTTCTTAAGATAAAGGCCTGTGGCCTGGGCTGATGTAGTAAAGTCATCTTCGCTTGCTGTTATGCCTAATTTTTCGAGCTTTTCTATGTATCTATACACGCTTTTAGATGAATTATTAGTTAAAAACATATAACGCCCGCCTATTGATTTAACGTAGTCTAAAAAATCAAGGCAGCCGTCAAACAACTGGTTTCCCAAATAGATAGTACCATCCATATCCAACAAAAATAGTTTTTTATCTTTGATATCTGACATAATTAGTTTTGATTTTTGCAGCTGCAAAAATTATAATCCTCCAAATTCAATATATATTTATCGTCCGCTTTTTTATAGCCGAGTTCTTTTGCAAACCGGCTGTAGCTTAGCGGTAACAATACTGTTTTAACGCCTTTTAAATCCATGCTGAACATAAACGCTTTTATAAGTGAAATTTGAAAATCATAATTATTATTTAAATTAGATACAAAAACCACTTCACCTTTTTGATGGTCATTAAAGAATATAAGAAACTCCTGTATTTCGTTTTTGTCCATCAAAGCATTCATTTTAGTATTTTCATCAAAAACAACATTATTTTCAAGGCAGTGCTGCTTTATAATAGCCGCATCTTTAATACTTTTGATTTCAATCATTTATATCACTTTCCTAAGTTATAATTATAAATTACATTAAAAAGTTTGTCAACTTAATAAAATAGATGAAAAAGACGAGCCTTGTTAAGCATATATATTATTCAAGGGGGTTATTATATTGCTTAGCTTATTAAACAGCTTTTTTGAAAACTTTATGTTTTTAATGCTGTACATATCAAATGGTGCTACTTTTCCAAAACCGCTTTCGGCTGCCGAAGAAAGCTACTATCTTGAAAAATTTAGAAACGGAGATAAGAATGCAAGAGATATTTTAATAGAAAGAAACTTAAGGCTTGTCGCACATATAATAAAAAAATACTACTCAAATACAAAAGACCAGGAAGACTTAATTTCAATCGGAACTATAGGCCTTATTAAAGGCGTAACATCCTTTAATGGCTGTAAAGGCACACGCCTTGCCACATATGCAGCCAAATGTATTGAAAATGAAATACTGATGTATTTTCGAACACAAAAGAAAAATCAAAATGAGATTTTTATAAGCGACCCTATTGAGACAGATGATGACGGCAATGCGCTTACATTTATGGATATAGTATGTGAAGATGAAGACATTGCTGAAAATTTAGACCTTAAACTAAACTCTCAAAAGCTGTATGAGTTCATAAAAACTCTGCCTGAGCGCGAAAAAAAGATTTTAACGCTAAGATATGGACTTTATAATACCACGCCAATGACACAAAAGAAAGTTGCTAAAAAGCTAGATATTTCACGCAGCTACGTAAGCAGAATAGAAAAAAAGGCTATTGAAAAACTAAAAAGGCAATTTGATAACACAAAAAAGCAGTGACTTAGTCACTGCTTTTTATAGTTTATCTAAAATATGCTCTATGGCACCGTCTTTTATATACAGCCTTGGTATACGGTCTGAAATTGCGCATACAATTTCATAATTTATTGTGTTTGAAAGCCGCGCAAGCTCAGAAGCTGATATATTATTTGTACCATCGCTTCCGATTAGAATAACAGTATCGCCTTGTTTGCAGTCAATTCCGGTAACATCTATTATCGTCTGGTCCATGCATACCCTGCCTACAATAGGCGCAAATTTACCGTTTATAATTACCCTTCCCTTGTTTGAAAGCTGCCTGTTATAGCCGTCCGCATACCCGATAGGAATAGTGGCGAGTGTTTTATTTTCACTGCAGCAATATGTCCGCCCGTAACTGACTGTCGTGTTTTGGGGCACTTTTCGAATCTGTGCTATAATAGTTTTTAAAGAAAGCGCTGGCTTTAATGAATTATCATAGTTTACAGAGTCATATAGACCATATAAAGCAATACCCGGGCGTACCATATCAAGCTGATATTTACTGCTGGCAAAAACTCCCCCGCTGTTTGAAATATGCCTGTAAAGAATGTTTACACCATTTGACTTTAACTGGTCAGTAAAGCCAACAAACTTATCAAATTGTAATTTAGTATAATTATCAGGGTCAGCTTCATCACTAACAGCAAAATGGGAAAATACCCCTTCAATCTCAATACCATTAAGTTTACTGATTTTAATGATTTGACTAATTGTATTATCATTTAAATCAAAACCAAGCCGGGTCATCCCTGTATCAATTTTTATATGTACTTTAGCAGTTTTATTAAGGCTGACTGCGCATTTGGATAACAAAAGCGCATCTTCATACGAAAATATTGTCTGGGTAATATTATTGTTTACAACATACTCATAATACTCTGGAAGTGTATAACCCAATATTAAAATTGGTGTTTTTGTACCAAAGCGGCGCAGATTTAAAGCTTCACTTAAAGCAGCAACAGCATAGTAGTCAGCCCCTAGATTATCATAAACCTTAGATAGATAATTTGCTCCGTGCCCATATGCGTCTGCTTTTACAACGCACATAATTGCGCTGCTTGAACACCTGCCTTTAATGCTATTAAAGTTATCTATTATTGCATTTATATCAATTTCAGCCCAGGAACGTCTTAAAAAGCTCACTCTTTACGCCTTTCTTTCACATATTATTTTATTAAAAGCTTTTGGGATATATTTAATTATGTCATCCGGCAGCAAACAAAAATCACTGTACTGCTCTGCGGCAAGCCTGCCGCTTAAATTGTGAATAAATACTCCTAAAACAGCGCTGTCAAAAGCGGGCAGGCCCTGCGCACTAAAGGACGATATAAGCCCAGCAAGAATATCACCGCTGCCACCCTTTGCAAGCGCGGAGCATGGCTTGGATAAAATGGCTGTCCCACTTATTGGGTCAGCTATAACAGTAATACTATCCTTTAGCACAAGCGTTACCCCATACTCTTTCGCAAAAGCTGACGCCACGCCTATTCTATCACTTTTAATTTCCTCAATGCTAAGCTTTGAAATTCTTGAAAACTCGCCCAGGTGGGGAGTTAAAATTGTTGCGGCACTGCGTTCATTTAGTTTTGTTAAATTATTTAATATTAAAGTCAAAGCATCGGCATCAAGGGTAAT
>ERZ826242.704-NODE-704-length-44993-cov-6.345676_pt1 | contig 44993 bp, 37 predicted proteins | sample MGYA00519871_ERZ826242 | MGnify/ENA primary metagenome ERZ826242 (study PRJEB31778, sample SAMEA3449226) | human gut metagenome | biome: human gut; feature: human-associated habitat; material: faeces | place: United Kingdom | collected 2010/2012 ... | reverse complement strand
CCAAGGCATACGCAAGGACCGGGAATCCAACCCAAATTAATGTATTAAACAGCAACTTTAGATATTTGCAAGTGTATATTTTCTGGATTCTGCATACAATAATATACAGCTTTATGAGTAAATATGCCTGACAAAATGCTACAAGAATCCGCATTTGTACCTAAAAATGAACAAAATAACAGACGGAATGTCTAGACTTTTGGTAGGACAGGCGATATAATAAAACCATACACGTCAATATATGATTTGTACTATTATCAAGGAGGAACAACAAAAATGGCAAGAAAAATGAAGACCATGGATGGTAACCAGGCAGCAGCTCATGCGTCATATGCATATACAGAAGTTGCAGCTATTTACCCTATTACACCATCATCCGTTATGCCAGAACATGTAGATGAATGGGCTACAGAAGGCAGAAAGAACATATTTGGACAGACTGTTCAGGTAACAGAGATGCAGTCAGAAGCAGGAGCTGCTGGTGCAGTACACGGATCTCTTTCCGCTGGTGCTCTGACAACAACATTTACAGCATCTCAGGGACTGTTGTTGATGATTCCTAACTTATATAAAGTAGCAGGAGAACAGCTCCCGGGAGTATTCAATGTATCAGCACGTGCACTTGCAAGCCACGCACTGAACATCTTCGGAGATCACTCTGATGTTTACGCCTGTCGTCAGACTGGTGCAGCAATGCTTTGCGAATCCAGCGTGCAGGAAGTTATGGACTTAACACCAGTTGCACACTGTGCAGCATTAAAAGGAAAACTTCCATTCATCAACTTCTTCGATGGATTCCGTACATCACACGAGATCCAGAAGATTGAGACATGGGATTACGAAGATCTGAAAGATCTGGTAGATATGGACGCAATCGATGCATTCAGAAATCATGCACTGAATCCAAATCACCCATGCCAGAGAGGTTCAGCTCAGAACCCGGATATCTTCTTCCAGGCAAGAGAAGCATGTAACCCATACTACGACGCTATGCCGGCTATCGTACAGGAGTACATGGACAAAGTTAACGAGAAGATCGGAACAGATTACAAACTCTTCAACTACTACGGAGCAGCAGACGCAGAGAAAGTTATCATTGCTATGGGTTCTGTATGTGACACAATCGAAGAGACAATCGATTACTTAACAGCAGCTGGGGAAAAAGTTGGTGTTGTTAAGGTTCGTCTTTACAGACCATTCTGTGCACAGGCATTAATTGATGCAATTCCTGACACAGTAAAATATATCAATGTACTTGACAGAACAAAAGAACCAGGAGCTCAGGGAGAACCATTATTCCTGGATGTTGTTTCTGCATTAAAGGGATCTAAGTTCGACGCAGTACCGGTTAACGGCGGACGTTACGGATTGGGATCAAAAGATACAACACCTGCACAGATCGTTGCAGTATTCAACAACACAGACAAAGAAAGATTCACAATCGGTATCAACGATGATGTTACAAATCTTTCACTTGAAGTTGGTGCACCACTGGTTACAACACCAGAAGGAACAATCAACTGTAAGTTCTGGGGACTTGGAGCTGACGGTACTGTAGGAGCTAACAAGAACTCTATCAAGATCATCGGTGACAATACTGACATGTATGCACAGGCTTACTTCGACTATGACTCTAAGAAGTCTGGTGGTGTTACAATGTCTCACCTGCGTTTCGGTAAGAAGCCAATCAAATCTACTTACCTGATTCACAAAGCAAACTTTGTAGCATGTCACAACCCATCTTATGTTAATAAATACAACATGGTTCAGGAATTAGTTGATGGAGGAACCTTCCTTCTGAACTGCTCTTGGGACATGGAAGGTCTTGAGAAACATTTACCAGGACAGGTAAAAGCATTCATCGCTGATCACAACATCAAGTTCTACACAATTGATGGTATTAAGATCGGTAAAGAGATCGGACTTGGCGGACGTATCAATACAGTCCTTCAGTCAGCATTCTTCAAACTGGCATCTATCATTCCAGAAGAAGAAGCAATTGATCTGATGAAGAAAGCTGCAAAAGCTACTTACGGAAGAAAAGGTGACAAGATCGTACAGATGAACTACGATGCTATCGATGCTGGTGCTAAGCAGGTAGTTGAGATCGAAGTACCAGAATCTTGGAAATCTTGCGAAGATGAAGGATTATTCACACCAGAAGTTAAGGGTGGAAAAGACGATGTTGTAGCATTCGTTAAGAACATCCAGGCTAAGGTTAATGCTCAGGAAGGAAATACTCTGCCAGTATCTACATTTACTGACTATGCAGATGGATCTACACCATCAGGTAGTGCAGCATATGAGAAACGTGGTATCGCAGTAGATATCCCTGTATGGCAGTCAGAAAACTGTATCCAGTGTAACCGTTGTGCATACGTTTGCCCACATGCAGTTATCCGTCCGGTAGCACTTACAGAGGACGAGCTTGCAAAAGCTCCAGAAGGAACAAAAGCTATCGATATGATCGGTATGCCAGGAATGAAATTCACTATGACTGTATCAGCTTATGACTGTACAGGATGTGGATCTTGTGTAAACGTTTGTCCAGGTAAGAAGGGTGAAAAAGCTCTTGTTATGGCAAACATGGAAGAAAATGCAGCAGAGCAGGATATCTTTGATTTCGGACGTGAGATCGAGGTTAAACCAGAAGTTGTTGCTAAATTCAAACCAGAGACAGTTAAGGGAAGCCAGTTCAAACAGCCATTACTCGAGTTCTCAGGAGCTTGTGCAGGTTGTGGAGAAACACCTTATGCAAAACTGATTACACAGTTATTCGGTGACAGAATGTACATCGCTAATGCAACAGGATGTTCTTCAATCTGGGGTAACTCTTCACCGTCTACACCATACACAATCAACTCTAAGGGACAGGGACCAGCATGGTCTAACTCACTGTTCGAAGACAACGCAGAGTTTGGATATGGTATGTTACTTGCTCAGAAAGCAATCAGAAAGAGACTGAAAGAAGAAGTTGAAACTGTTGCAGCATCAGAGCAGGCTTCAGCAGAGGTTAAGGCAGCTTGCCAGGAATACCTCGATACATTTACATGTGGTGTTACAAACGGAGATGCTACAGACAAATTAGTTGCAGCATTAGACGGATGTGACTGCGATACATGCAAAGACATCGTTAAGAACAAAGACTTCCTCGCTAAGAAATCTCAGTGGATCTTCGGTGGTGACGGATGGGCTTACGATATCGGATTCGGTGGAGTTGACCACGTATTAGCAAGTGGTGAAGACATTAACATCATGGTATTCGATACAGAGGTTTACTCTAACACAGGTGGACAGTCTTCTAAGGCTACTAAGACTGGTGCTACAGCTCAGTTCGCAGCAGGCGGAAAAGAGACTAAGAAGAAAGACCTTGCAAGCATGGCTATGAGCTACGGATATGTATACGTTGCACAGATCGCTATGGGTGGAGACTTCAACCAGACTGTAAAAGCAATTGCAGAGGCTGAGGCTTATCCAGGACCATCTCTGATCATCGCATACGCTCCATGTATCAACCATGGTATCAAGAAGGGTATGAGCAAAGCTCAGACAGAGGAACAGTTAGCAGTAGAATGCGGATACTGGAATAACTTCAGATTCAATCCTGCAGCTGAAAAGGGAAGCAAGTTTACTCTTGACAGCAAACAGCCTAAGGAAGAAGATTACCAGGCATTCCTTGATGGAGAGGTTCGTTACAACGCACTTAAGAGAGCTAATCCGGAAAAGGCTGCAAGACTCTTCGCTAAGAATGAGGCAGAGGCTATGGAAAGATACGATTACCTGTCTAAACTGACAGACCTTTACAAAGTAGAGGAGTAATCATATCTGATTAGCAATAGAATAGTATAAATCATGACTCCCGCAGATTCGAAAGGATCTGCGGGAGTTTTGCGTTGCCATGCATTTGCCATATTGTATTGACAAAATAGATCAAAGATGATAAAAATATTATTATATGAATAATGAGACTAGATAGAGGCGCAGGTTTCATCAGTAAGGCAGAATAACAGATAAAGGGAAATCATTTCTGCCTGAAAGGGAAAACTGCCGAAGGAAGATATCATCCCTTATTATATTCGAGATATACTTCCTGGGACGCAGCAGAATATGCTGCGGACTGTCACTTCAGTAAGTGGAGCGCTATCGGAGTATATAGAAGATATAAGAGTTTAATTATGTAATTTGTATTTAGAGTTATATAGAGGACATAAATGAAGTGTTGAATGATCTGAAAATACGGATGTCCTGCTTATAAGATGATATATGCCATGAGCAATCCACGCAGAGGAAATTGTTCATGGTATTTTTTTGGAAAAAAACGAAGGAGAGAGTTATGAGAAAAAGAAAAAAATTACTCTTTGCCGTACTCACCTGCCTCATGATCTTTGCATGCGGTGCAATTACCGTATTTGCGGCAGATGGAGGAAAAGAGTATGTACCAAAGATGTATTCATCATTCTGGGCACTGGTACCCCCAATTGTGGCAATTGGTCTTGCACTGATCACGAAAGAAGTGTATAGTTCCTTGTTTGTCGGAATTGCGATCGGAGGAATCTTCTGGTCTAATTTCCATTTTGAAAAGGCAGTATTGCATATATTTGAAGATGGAATCGTAGGAGTACTGACAGATAGCTATAATATGGGAATCCTGGTATTCCTGGTTATTCTTGGAATTATGGTCTGCATGATGAATAATGCAGGAGGTTCGGCAGCATTTGGGCGTTGGGCTAGTATTCACATCAAGACAAGAGTTGGGGCACAGCTTGCAACGATCGTGCTTGGAATCCTGATCTTTATTGATGATTATTTTAACTGCCTGACAGTTGGAAGTGTTATGCGTCCGATCACAGATAAGCACAATGTATCACGTGCGAAACTGGCGTATCTGATCGATGCGACAGCGGCACCGGTATGTATCATCGCTCCAATCTCATCATGGGCAGCGGCTGTAACAGGATTTGTAAAAGGTGAAGATGGATTTTCTATTTTTATGCGTGCGATTCCGTATAACTATTATGCTTTACTCACAATTCTTGCAATGGTTTTGATCGTAGTGCTTAAGATTGATTATGGCCCGATGAAATTACATGAAGATAATGCTGTAAAGGGTGATATCTATACTACACCGGACAGGCCATATGCAAATGCTGAGAATGAGATCGTAGAAGAAAAGGGAAAAGTGATCGATCTGGTATTCCCGATAGTGGCCCTGATCATTTTCTGCATTTGCGGTATGCTTTATACAGGAGGCTTCTTTAGTGGAACAGGCTTTGTTAAAGCATTTTCGGCAAGTGATGCATCGGTAGGTCTGATGCTTGGAAGTTTCTTCGCATTGGTTGTTACGGTTGTATTCTATGCACTTAGAAAAGTACTTAAGTTCCGTGAATCTATGGAATGTGTTCCGGAAGGATTCAAGGCTATGGTACCTGCGATCCTGATCCTGACATTTGCATGGACATTAAAAGCAATGACAGACAGTCTTGGCGCAGCAGAGTATGTGGCTAATGTTATGCAGTCCGCAGCTGGAGGATTATTAAACTTCCTGCCTGCAATTATCTTCCTCGTAGGATGCTTCCTTGCATTTGCAACTGGAACATCATGGGGAACATTCGGAATCCTGATTCCGATCGTAGTAGCGGTATTCCAGGGAACGAACGAGACGATGATGATCATCTCTATCTCAGCTTGTATGGCAGGAGCTGTGTGTGGAGATCATTGTTCGCCAATTTCCGATACAACGATTATGGCATCTGCGGGTGCGCAGTGTAATCACGTCAACCATGTCACAACGCAGCTACCATATGCAGCAACCGTGGCAGTGGTATCATGCATTACATATGTGGTCGCTGGATTTGTCCAGAATGCAGTTATCTGTCTTCCAATTGGTATGGTATTGCTGGTAGTTGCTTTATTATTCATGAAAAAAAGAGCAGAAAGATAAGAAGTATGGCTGTGATATATATTTTACAGAAAGTATTTTTGGGACATGTGCTGGATATTTAAATAATAAATATTAGAAGAAGCTTCAAGAATCTTAATTCGCATAAGAATATGTGAGGAGAGAAAACTTGAAGCTTTTTTGATACTATATATATCCATACACAACTACCTTTTTAATGCAGAATAGCAAGAAAGGTGTTATAATATCTTGCATGAGTGGCAATTGTTCCGGTAAAGATAACAAGTGTAACGATTGCAGACGAAAGGAGAACATAAGAATTCATGAGTGTAAAAGAATTAAGTGCTTACGAATTAGTAAAAGAAGAAGAATTAAAAGGGATTAAGTCCCACGGAATGCTGTTAAAGCATAAAAAAAGCGGGGCCAGAATCTTACTGATAGAAAATGACGATGACAACAAAGTATTCAATATCGGGTTCCGTACACCACCGTCAGACAGTACAGGAGTTCCGCATATCATGGAACATTCGGTTCTGTGTGGTTCGAAGAACTTTCCGGCAAAGGATCCGTTTGTAGAGCTGGTAAAAGGATCCCTGAATACATTCTTAAATGCGATGACATATCCGGACAAGACAGTATATCCGGTAGCAAGCTGCAATGACAAAGATTTTCAGAATCTGATGCATGTATATATGGATGCCGTATTCTATCCGAATATTTACCAGCATGAAGAGATCTTCCGCCAAGAAGGCTGGAGTTATAAGATGGATTCCATGGAAGACGATCTGGCTTATAACGGCGTTGTATATAATGAGATGAAAGGAGCGTTCTCTTCGCCGGAAGGAGTGCTGGACAGAGTCGTATTGAATACCCTGTTCCCGGATACTTCCTATGCGAATGAATCAGGTGGGGATCCGGAAGTAATACCGGAGCTGACGTATGAACAGTTCCTTGATTTCCACAGAAGATATTACCATCCATCGAACAGCTACATTTACCTGTATGGAAATATGGACATGGAAGAAAAACTGAACTGGCTGGATCAGGAATATCTGAGCAAATTCGATTATGCGCCGGTAGATTCTAAGATCCGTTATCAGGAACCGTTCAAAGAAGTAATTGAAAAAGAGATGCCATATTCCATAGCAAGCGATGAATCGGAAGAGGATAATACGTACATTTCTTACAATAAGGTAATCGGAACCAGCCTGGATGAAAAATTATATCTGGCATTTGAAGTGCTGGATTATGCACTTTTATCAGCACCTGGAGCACCACTTAAAAGAGCGCTTACAGATGCGGGAATTGGAAAAGATATCATGGGCTCTTATGATAATGGAATCTATCAGCCGATCTTTTCTGTAATAGCCAAGAATGCCAATGCAGAGCAAAAAGAAGCATTTGTAAATGTTATCGAAGATACATTAAAAGATATCGTGGTAAACGGTATGGATCAGAAAGCACTCGAAGCAGGTATCAATTACAATGAATTCCGTTACAGAGAGGCTGACTTTGGGGGCTATCCAAAGGGACTGATGTATGGTCTTCAGATCATGGACAGCTGGTTATACGATGATGAGAAGCCATTTATCCATATCGAGGCACTGGATACATTTGAGTTCTTAAAAGCACAGGTAGGAACCGGATATTACGAAGGACTGATCCAGAAATATCTGTTAGATAATACACATGGAGCGATTGTTCTGATCAAGCCGGAAAAAGGCCGTACGGCAAGAATGGATAAAGAACTGCAGGAAAAATTACAGGCATATAAGGAAAGCCTTACAGAAGAAGAGAAAAAAGAACTGGTAGAGCGTTCGGTTGCACTGGAAGAGTATCAGTCAGCGCCGGATGCAGTAGAAGATCTGGAGAAGATTCCGGTTCTTTCAAGAGAAGATATTTCAAGAGATATCGAGCCGATTATCAATGAAGAGATGAAGATTGCAGATGTACCGGTGATCTTCCACGAAATCGAGACAAACGGCATAGGATACATGGATGTATTATTTGATATGTCCGGGGTAGAAGAAGCTGATCTTCCATATGTCGGAATTCTGCAGGGCGTACTTGGAATTATTGATACAGAAAACTATAAATACGGAGAACTTTTTAATGAGATCAATGTGCATACCGGTGGAATCGGAACTTCACTGGAGCTGTATACAGACATTTCCAAAGTACCGGAAAAGGAATTCAAAGCAACATTTGAAATCAAAGGAAAAGCGTTATACCAGAAGCTGCCAGTGGTATTTGCTATGATGAAAGAGATACTGACACGTTCAAAATTCGAAGATATGAAGCGTGTAAAAGAGATTCTTGCAATGCAAAAATCAAGACTTCTTATGAAGTTCCAGTCTTCCGGACATACAACAGCAGTTCTTCGTGCGATGTCTTATGCATCACCGTCTTCCAAATTAAAAGACATGACAAGTGGTATCGAGTTCTATGATAAAATTGCATATATCGAAGAACATTTTGAAGAGGAAAAAGACGGGCTGGTAGAGAAACTTCAGATGCTGGCACACAAGCTGTTCCGTGCGGACAATATGATGATCAGCTACACGGCTGCAAAAGAAGGGCTTGAAGGTATGGAAGAACAGGTAGAAGACCTGAAAGCAGCATTGTTTGATGATCCGGTTGAAGAGACCAGATGTGTCCTGCATTGTGAGATGAAAAATGAAGGCTTTAAGACAGCCTCAAAAGTACAGTATGTAGCAAGAACCGGTAACTTTATCGATAACGGAGCGGAATATACGGGGGCACTGCAGATTCTGAAAGTGATTTTAAGCTATGATTACCTGTGGCAGAATGTCCGTGTCAAAGGTGGTGCTTACGGCTGCATGAGCGGATTCAGCCGTACCGGAGAAGGATATTTCGTATCTTACCGTGACCCGAATCTGGAAAGAACGATGGAAGTTTATGAAGGTATCGCGGACTATCTGAGAAACTTTACCGTGAGTGACCGTGATATGAATAAATATATCATTGGAACAATGAGTAATCTCGATCAGCCGATGAACCCATCTGCCAAGGGAGACCGTTCATTTAATCTGTATATGAATAAAGTAAGTGCGGAGACCATCAAAAAGGAACGTCTGCAGATCCTGGAAGCAGGACAGGAAGATATCAGAAAGCTTGCAGAGGTTGTAGAGGCTGTGATGAAGGCCGGACAAATCTGCGTAATCGGAAGCGAAGAGAAGATAGAAGAAGCAAAAGATATGTTCAAAAAAGTGACAACATTTTAGGAAATATGTCAGATCTGTAAGAAGCTGCTGCCGGCAGTTTCTTACGGACTGTGATGCGTATAAAAGGTTACAGAATAGATAAAAGGACAGGAGAATATATGAAAAAAGATTATAAATCAGGATTTGTAACACTGATCGGACGTCCAAATGTGGGAAAATCAACGTTGATGAACCAGTTGATCGGACAGAAGATTGCGATCACATCGAATAAACCACAGACAACACGTAACCGTATCCAGACCGTTCTTACAACGGATGACGGTCAGATCGTATTCGTAGATACACCGGGTATCCATAAAGCGAAGAATAAGCTTGGCGAATATATGGTAAATGTGGCAGAGCGTACATTGAACGAAGTGGATGTCGTTCTCTGGCTGGTAGAGCCGACTACATTTATCGGAGCAGGAGAGCAGCATATCATCAGCCAGCTTAAGAAAGTGAAGACACCGGTCGTTCTGGTTATCAATAAGATTGACAGCGTGAAAAAGGAAGACGTACTTCCGGCTATCGCAGCTTACAAAGATGTGTATGATTTTGCAGAGATCGTTCCGGTATCTGCAAGAAATGGAGATAACACGGACGAGCTTGTAAAAGTCATCATGAAATATCTTCCATATGGACCGCAGTTCTACGATGAAGATACGATTACAGACCAGCCGGAGCGCCAGATCGTGGCAGAACTGATTCGTGAAAAAGCACTGCACTGCCTGCAGGAAGAGATTCCACATGGTATAGCAGTTGCCATCGACAGTATGAAAGTAAGAAATAAAGTGATGCACATTGATGCAACGATCATCTGTGAACGTGATTCCCACAAGGGAATAATTATTGGTAAAAAAGGAAGTATGTTGAAAAAAATCGGAAGTACTGCCCGTTATGAGATTGAAAAAATGCTGGATCAACAGGTAAATCTTAAGCTCTGGGTCAAAGTTAAGAAGGACTGGAGAGACAGTGAATTCCTGATGAAAAATTTTGGATACCGGGAAGACGAATAAAAAACGGTGCTCATGGGAGAACCTAATCTTAGAGTGTGACATATATATTGCAGAAAGTAATTTTTTTAGACACACGCTGGCAAAGGATGAGGTGATCATATGGAAGAGTACTGGGACAGATTCAAAGCAACGGGAAAGATAGAAGATTATCTGTATTATAAAGAAATGGAGGCCGGAAAAAAGAATCTCCGGCCGGGGAGAGATACTATTGGTAAATCAGATTACACTGACTGGCATGATACTGGCAGCAGCACCTATAGGGGAATATGACAGACGGGTGGTAATACTGACCAGGGAAAGAGGAAAAATCTCTGCATTTGCACGCGGCGCAAGAAGGCCGAACAGTGCACTGATGGGGGTGACAAGTCCTTTTTCGTTTGGAGAGTTTACGGTATATGAGGGGCGGACATCCTATACATTGGTGTCGGCCTCTATTTCCAATTATTTTCAGGAACTGCGTACGGATGTGGAAGGAGCTTATTACGGGTTTTATTTTATGGATCTGGCAGGATATTATGCCCGTGAGGCGAATGATGAGACGGAGATGTTAAAGCTCCTTTACCAGACGCTTCGGGCACTTACGAATCCGCATATTCCAAATGCACTGATCCGGTGCATCTATGAACTTAAGGCAGTCACGGTAAACGGAGAAGGCCCACAGGTGATGGAATGCATGATGTGCGGGGACAGAGAAAGGGATAAGATATTCAGTGTCCGAAGAGGTGGTGTACTATGTACGCAGTGTGCCGGCAGCCACATAGCTGATGGAATGAGACTGCTTCCGTCTACGTTATATACATTGCAATATATCGTGTGCTCGCCGGTTGAGAAGCTGTATAACTTTGTAGTGAAGGATGAAGTGTTAAAAGAATTACAGAAACTGACCAAAGAATATCTGGATGAATATCTCGGAAAACACTTCAAATCATTGGATATATTGGAAACAATTGTGCGATAAGGCTTGAAAACACAGATAGCAGACGCTATAATTAATTACAATTATGGATATGGGGAGTGTGAAAAATTGTTTTTGACACTTACATATTAATATTTTAGAAGGTGAGGATAAAAAAGATGGCAGAAAAGACTATGGATAAGATCGTTTCATTGGCGAAAGCAAGAGGATTTGTATATCCGGGATCTGAGATCTATGGCGGGCTTGCAAATACATGGGATTATGGTAATCTCGGAGTAGAACTGAAAAATAACGTAAAAAAAGCATGGTGGAAGAAATTTATTCAGGAATCTCCATTCAACGTAGGTGTAGACTGTGCAATCCTTATGAATCCACAGACATGGATCGCAAGTGGACATCTTGGAGGATTCAGTGATCCTCTGATGGATTGTAAACAGTGCCACGAACGTTTCCGTGCAGATAAAGTAATTGAAGACTATTGTGCAGAGAACAATATCGAACTGGATGGTGCAGTAGATGCATGGAGCCAGGAGGAGATGAAGAACTTTATTGATGAACATAACGTTCCATGTCCGACTTGCGGAAAGCATGATTTTACAGATATCCGTCAGTTTAACCTGATGTTCAAGACATTCCAGGGAGTAACAGAGGATGCAAAGAATACTGTATACCTCCGTCCGGAGACAGCACAGGGAATCTTTGTTAACTTCAAGAATGTACAGCGTACATCTAGAAAGAAACTGCCATTTGGTATTGGTCAGATCGGTAAATCGTTCCGTAACGAGATCACACCTGGTAACTTTACATTCCGTACAAGAGAGTTCGAACAGATGGAGCTGGAATTCTTCTGCAAACCAGATACAGACCTTGAGTGGTTCGATTACTGGAAGAAGTTTTGTCTGAACTGGCTGTCTTCATTAGGACTGAAAGAAGACGAAGTACGTTATCGTGATCACGATAAAGAAGAGCTTTCTTTCTACAGTAAAGCAACAACAGACGTTGAGTTCTTATTCCCATTCGGATGGGGAGAACTGTGGGGAATCGCTGACCGTACAGATTATGACTTAACACAGCATCAGAATGTATCCGGACAGGATCTGACATACTTTGATGATGAGACAAAAGAAAAATACATCCCATACGTAATTGAGCCATCACTTGGAGCAGACCGTATGGTACTTGCATTCCTTTGCAGTGCTTATGATGAAGAAGAGATCGGAACAGAAGAGAAGCCTGATACACGTACAGTTCTTCATTTCCATCCGGCACTTGCACCGGTTAAGATCGGTGTGCTTCCGCTTTCTAAGAAGCTGAACGAAGGCGCAGAAAAAGTATTTGCACAGTTAAGTAAGAAGTACAACTGTGAGTATGATGACCGTGGAAATATCGGAAAACGTTACCGTCGTCAGGACGAGATCGGAACACCATTCTGTGTAACATACGATTTCGATTCTGAAGAGGATGGAGCAGTAACTGTCCGTGACAGAGATACCATGGAACAGGAAAGAATCAAGATTGAAGATCTGGATGCTTACTTTGAGAAGAAATTCGAGTGGTAAGAATCAGAAAATTGAAGCATAAGAGATAAAACAAGAGACCGTGGAATCGGCTATGTATGCCAAAGTGCATGCATGGCGGTTTCACGGTCTTTTTTTATATATGCAGGTATGTAGAAAATGATTTGTACATAATGTATAAAAAAATAAAATATAAAATAAAATATTGATTAAAAATAAATAAAAGAGTATATTTATAGAAAACACCTAATTCATTATTCACAAAATCTATAAGTAAGGAGGAAAGACTTTGGATAAACTGAATAATATTGTATTACTGATTCAGCATTATCTGGCAGATTATATTTTGATTATTCTGCTGTTAGGAGGAGGTGTTATATTTACGATCCGGCTCGGATTTATCCAGATACGGGGATTTAAGGCCGGGTGGAAAAGAACGTTTGGCGGACTGTTTTCGAAAAAAGGAACGGCGGGAAAAGACGGTATGTCATCGTTTCAGGCACTTGCAACGGCTATTGCAGCACAGGTAGGAACGGGGAATATTGCAGGAGCGGCAACAGCATTGGCAATAGGCGGACCGGGAGCGATTTTCTGGATGTGGATTGCGGCATTTCTTGGAATGGCGACCATTTTCGGAGAAGCTATTATGGCTCAGAAATATAAGCATGTAGGAAAAGACGGGCATGTAACAGGCGGACCGGTTTATTATATCCAGGCGGCTTTCAAAGGTACTTTTGGAAAAATCCTGGCAGCTGTCTTTTCTGTTCTGATCATTTTTGCACTGGGATTTATGGGAAATGCGGTACAGTCCAACTCGATAGCGTCAGCATTTCATACTGCATTTGGTATACCACAGATAGTGGTGGGGATCATTATAGCGGTTATCGCATTGTTTGTATTTGTCGGAGGAATTTCCAGAATTGCAAAAGTTACAGAGACGATTGTTCCAATCATGGCATGTTTTTATATTATCGGATCACTGATTGTAATCTTTGCAAACTTTAAAGAAATCCCATATGCATTTTATTCTATCGTTGTAGGTGCTTTTAAACCGTCTGCAGTCAGTGGCGGAGCAGTGGGAGCAACGGTAAAGCTTGCACTCACAAAAGGTGTGGCAAGAGGACTGTTCTCGAATGAAGCAGGTATGGGATCGACGCCTCACGCACATGCGGTAGCGAAAGTAGAACATCCGGTAGAGCAGGGATTTGTAGCAATGATCGGTGTATTCATTGATACCTTTGTAATTCTGAATCTGACGGCACTGGTGATTATTACAACACAGTCGATTCCGACAGGGCTTACAGGTACAGCGCTCAGCCAGTATGCATTTTCGAGTGTATTCGGAAAATTCGGTAATGTATTTATTGCAATCTGTATGTTCTTTTTCGCATTTTCGACGATTATCGGATGGTATTTCTTTGGGCAGGCCAATGTGAAATATTTATTTGGAAAAAATGCAGTAAAGCCGTATGCGGTTCTGGTTTCGCTCTGTGTATTGTTAGGTTCACTTGCACAGGTTGATCTGGTATGGAATATGGCAGACTGTTTCAATTCATTGATGGTAATTCCTAATATTCTTGCATTGTTCTTCCTGAGCAGCCAGATGAAAGAATTGCATGACGATTACTATCATAATTTCTTAAAAAATAAAAAAGTAAAATAAAGAAAAAAGACTTTGTGAATAATGAATAAGTGAAGACGAAAAAACGGAGGAAAAATAGAAAAATATACAAAAAGCAGATCACATAATTGTTTAAAACAACTAAAAAAAGATAAAAAAAGATAAAGTATTGCAATATAAGTAACAATGATGTAATATAGAGGAAGAAAATAAATGATATAAAAATTTTCTATAACTGAAAAGAAGAGTGGGATGATATTTCTCAAGAGAGAGCTGACAGGGCAGCCGCCGAAGAGGCAAACCGGTATCGAAAAAAATGGAGAAAAACCGGACGAAACTTTCAGGCAAAAGGACGGAGAAAGGTACTACATTCTGAATCTTGTACTGTAAGAGGAATTAGATTTAACAGGACGAAAGACAGAAAAGGACGTTTGAACGCAGTAACTGGCGTGGGACGTCCTTTTTATTTTCTAAGGCTGGTTGAAATAATATAAGAGAGGATGGACATGAATGAGTAAGTATATGGTGATCACAAATAATCCGCTTGTACGATCCAGGTTGGATGATACACATGAGGTAATCTATCTGGAGCTCTCTTATGAAGAACTTCTGAAGGTAGTAAGGGACAGAATTTACGAAGGTCACAGATTATTGACGCATCCATTATCAGGAAGTGTAAAACCAAAGGAAACACCGTACAAATCTGTGCTGATATCTGAGAGAAAGGAGAAGGTGGATGGGGAATCTGTCAGATTGATTGAAAATGCGATTCTGGTATGTCAGAAATTTCAAGATAAAAGTAAGTATTACAAAGAAGAAGTTTATAAGGATTTTCAATTGGTTGACTGGACTTTATTAGAGAGCGGACTGGCGTCTGCGGATGTCTGGTAGAAGACAGTGATAAAAGAGGTTGTAAAACGGGCAGTGTTTTATAAAAGAAGATGAAAAAAGGAGGAAAAGATCGTGAGATTAGAAATGGGGAATATTTACATTAAGGATATCCAGTTTGCGGATACATCAAAGATTGAAGATGGAATCCTGTATGTAGATAAAGGAGCTGTAAAAGCGGTAGCATTGGAAGATGAGCATATCAAAACAGTCACTTTTGATATTGCGAAACCAGGAGAATCAGTAAGAATCACACCGGTAAAAGATGTGATCGAACCAAGAGTAAAAGTTGAGGGAAAAGGCGGGGTATTCCCGGGAATTATTTCAAAAGTTGATACCGTTGGTTCTGGAAAGACATATGCATTAAAAGGAATGGCTGTTGTAACAGCTGGAAGAATCGTAGGATTCCAGGAAGGTATCATTGATATGACAGGCCCTGGAGCAGATTATACACCATTTTCAAAAACATTGAATCTTGTTATGGTATGTGAGCCAGTAGAGGGAATCAAACAGCATGAATATGAAAAAGCAGTCCGTTTTGCCGGATTCAGAGTAGCAGCGTACATTGGGGAACTGGCACGTGAGCTTACTCCGGATGAGACAAAAGTGTATGAGACATGCGGCATCAAAGAAGGGATCACACAGTATCCGGATCTTCCGCGTGTGGCATATGTCCAGATGCTTCAAAGCCAGGGACTCTTACATGACACTTATGTATACGGAGTGGATGCAAAGAAGACACTTCCTACAATCTTAAGTCCTACAGAGATCATGGACGGAGCAATCGTCTCCGGTAACTGTGTATCTGCATGTGATAAGAATCCTACATATGTACATGAGAATAATCCGGTTGTTCATGATCTGTTTGAAGAACATGGAAAGACACTGAACTTCGTATGTCAGATCATTACAAATGAAAATGTATACCTTGCAGATAAAGAAAGATCATCAGACTGGACAGCAAAACTGTGTAAGATGTTAGATCTGGATGGAGTAATCGTATCCCAGGAAGGATTCGGTAACCCGGATACAGACCTTATCATGAACTGTAAAAAGATTGAAGCCGAAGGCATCAAGACGGTTATCATTACAGATGAGTATGCCGGCCGTGACGGAAAATCTCAGTCGCTTGCAGATGCGCATGTATCAGCAGATGCTGTAGTAACAGGTGGTAATGCGAATGAAGTAATTATCCTGCCAAAACTCGATAAAGTAATTGGAACTTTAGATTATGTGACAAAGATCGCCGGAGCAAGTGAAGATACACTTCGCGAAGATGGATCTCTTGAAGTAGAACTTCAGGTCATCACAGGTGCAACAAATGAGACAGGTTTCAATAAGCTGAGTGCAAGATAGAAGAGGGAGGATAAGAATATGTCTAAGATAAAAGTAGTTCATTATATCAACCAGTTCTTTGCACAGATTGGTGGAGAGGAAAAAGCAGACTATCCTGCAGAAATTCGTGTTGGGGAAGTTGTAGGACCTGGTCTGGCACTGACACAGAATTTTAAAGATGAAGCAGAGATTATTGCAACAGTTATTTGCGGAGATTCTTACTTCAATGAGAACCTTGAAAAAGCAAAAGCAGATATTCTTGCAATGGTAAAAGAGCAGGCACCGGATGTATTTATTGCAGGACCGGCATTCAATGCAGGACGTTATGGTGTGGCTTGCGGTACAATTGCGGCAGCTGTTCAGGAGGAACTTGGAATTCCTGCAGTTACAGGTATGTATGTAGAAAACCCTGGAGCAGATATGTTCAAGAATGATGTCTACATGATCTCAACAAAGAACAGTGCGGCAGGTATGAGGGATGCAGTGAAGAAACTTGCTCCGTTGGCAGTGAAACTGGCAAAAGGAGAAAAAATCGGTTCATCTGCAGAAGAAGGATATATCCCAAATGGTGTACGTGTAAACTTCTTCGAAAAAGAAAGAGGATCCAAACGTGCCGTTAAGATGCTGATCAAGAAATTGAATGACAAGCCATATGTAACAGAATATCCGATGCCGAATTTTGACAGAGTAGAACCAAATCCGGCAGTGAAGGATCTTGCACATGCGAAGATTGCCCTGGTTACTTCCGGTGGTATCGTTCCAAAGGGAAACCCGGACCACATAGAAAGTTCAAGTGCTTCTCACTATGGAGAGTATGATATTACAGGAGTTACAGATCTTACAGAAGAGACATATGAGACTGCACATGGCGGATATGATCCGGTATATGCGAATGAAGATCCGGACCGTGTACTTCCGGTAGATGTTCTTCGCGATATGGAAAAAGAAGGTGTGATCGGATCGCTTCATCATCTGTTCTATACAACTGTAGGAAATGGAACATCTGTAGCATCAGCAAAAGCATTCGCAGCAGAGTATTCACAGAAATTAAAGGCTGACGGAGTAGATGCCGTTATCCTTACCTCCACCTGAGGTACCTGTACTCGTTGCGGTGCAACGATGGTAAAAGAAATCGAAAGAGCAGGAATTCCTGTTGTACATATCTGTACAGTTACTCCGATTTCTATGACAGTTGGTGCAAATAGAATCGTACCGGCAATTGCTATTCCACATCCACTTGGCAATCCTGCACTGGATCCAGAAGAAGAAAAGAAATTACGCCGCGGCATTGTAGAAAAGGCATTAGCTGCTCTGGCTACAGAGGTCGACGGACAGAAAGTTTTTGAATAATACATGCAGATATAAAGGAGATATAACGTAAAATGAGCGAGATTTATGACGTTATTATCCTGGGTGCAGGTCCTGCCGGTTTAGCGGCAGGACTGTACGCAGGAAGAAGCCGTCTCAATGTCCTGATTATTGAAAAAGGCCAGGATGGCGGACAGATTGCAATTACGGATGAGATTGAGAATTATCCGGGACAGATTGTAGAAGGAGAATCCGGACCATCCCTGATCGCAAGAATGACAGAACAGGCTGAAAAATTCGGAGCCAAAAGAGTATCCGATATGATCAAAGAGGTAGAACTTGAGGGAGATGTGAAAGTCCTTAAGAGTGAGAAGAATGAATATCGTGGAAAAAATGTGATCATTGCAACCGGTGCACATGCAAGACCAATCGGATGCAAAGGGGAAGGACAGTTCCGTGGAAAAGGTGTCTCTTACTGTGCAACATGTGATGCGAACTTCTTTGAAGATTTCGAAGTATATGTAGTCGGTGGTGGGGATTCCGCAGTAGAAGAGGCTATGTACCTGACAAAATTTGCAAGAAAAGTTACGATCATTCACAGGAGAGATGAACTCAGAGCTGCAAAATCAATTCAGGAAAAAGCATTCAAAAATCCAAAGCTTTTCTTTATGTGGGACAGTGTCGTAGAAGAACTGGAAGGTGATGACATCCTTCAGGCAATGTATGTAAAGAATGTTAAAACTGGAGAAGTAACAAAGGTCGAAGCAGATCCAGAAGATGGAATGTTCGGATTGTTCGGATTTATTGGAACGGTTCCAAATACAAAGATTTTTGAAGGAATCATCGATATGGATGAAAGAGGATACATTAAGACTGATGCAGATATGCATACCAACATTCCGGGTGTATATGCAGCAGGAGATGTACGTGTAAAGAGCCTGCGTCAGGTAGTAACAGCGGCAGCGGACGGCGCGATCGCAGCTGTTCAGGTTGAACGCAGCATGTCAGATTACTTTTAGGAGAAACTCCGGAATTTAACCGGGATCATTATAATATAAAAAGGAGGAGAAATGACATGATAGATGTAGATAAGACTACTTTTGAAGAAGAAGTATTAAAAGCAGAAGGTTATGTGTTTGTAGACTTTTATGGAGATGGATGCGTACCTTGCCAGGCACTGATGCCAAAGGTACATGAATTTGCAGATACTTATGGGGATAAACTCAAATTCACATCATTAAACACAACAAAAGCACGCCGTCTTGCAATTGCCCAGAAAGTTCTTGGACTTCCTGTAATGGCAATCTATAAAGACGGGGAAAAAGTAGAAGAGCTGGTAAAAGATGACTGTACAGCTGAATCAATTGAAGCAATGATTAAGAAATATATCTAATTCTTGGGAGGTAATTTCTGAATCATAGATGAAAGACCTTGATAAGGTTCAAATAAAAAGAAAGGAGATAGTAATTATGGCTATTTTAGAAGGGAAAAAAGCAATAATTATCGGAGACCGTGATGGAATTCCGGGACCAGCTATCGCAGAATGCGTAAAGACTGCAGGTGCTGAGATCGTATTTTCATCAACGGAATGTTTCGTCTGAACGAGCGCAGGCGCAATGGATCTGGAAAATCAGAAGAGAGTAAAAGAATTCGCTGAAGAATATGGTGCAGAGAACTTAGTAGTGGTTCTTGGTGCAGCAGAAGGAGAGGCTGCAGGTCTTGCAGCTGAGACTGTAACTTTAGGCGATCCTACTTTCGCAGGTCCATTGACAGGGGTCCAGCTTGGACTCACGGTATATCACGTATGCGAACCAGAGATGAAAGAAGAGTTTGACGAAGCGGTTTATGATGAGCAGGTAGGCATGATGGAAATGGTATTAGATGTTGATGATATCGTTTCTGAGATGCAGGCTATCAGAGATCAGTTATAGTCCGAAGTTTCTCATACGAATGAAAAGGACAGGTCCGTTGTGTTCCTACAGGGGACTGTCCTTTTTCTAAATTTCAGGTATTTATTTTGAGGTAAATGGAAAGGTGGATAACCAATGAACAGTGTAATTAAAGGGGCAAGTTATGTATTAGTACATACACCAGATATGGTTTTATACAACGGAACAACACAGACAACAGAAAGAGTTGTGAATCCGGATTCGGAATATTTAAAAGCAGTACCGGAACATCTCCGTTCTTATGAAGAGGCAGTGTCTTACTGGCCAAATCAGACATATATCGGTAATGCACATCCAGATGAACTTGCCGCAATAGAATTTCCATATTATGACAAGAAAAAAGAAGGGGCAGAACGTTACGGAAAATATGGAGAAATCATGCCAGAAGAAGAATTTTTACTTCTGGTACAGGCATGTGATATGTTCGAAGTAGTGAGACTGGACAAAGCATTTGTTGAAAAATATAAAGAAGCATTTGCCAAAGATCCGGTGATCTCTGACGACATAGTTGAAAAAATCCATGAAGGTGTGGAACTTTCTGAAATTGAAGCGCTGATTAGTGAAGATCATGCGGAACCATTATATTTTGAACATCAGTTAGTGGGCTGTGTAAAACCGGCACATGATATTGATGGGAACCTGTCTTCTCATGTTATGCATGAAAACCTTATGAGTAAGGCTTCCAGCGTACTTGCCCTTCTCTATGCTGTGAAGAATGCAGGAATTGAGAAAGCAGATGTTGAATATGTAATTGACTGTGCGGAAGAGGCTTGTGGAGATATGAACCAGAGAGGCGGCGGTAACTTTGCAAAGGCGGCAGCAGAGGTGGCAGGCCTTGTCAATGCAACCGGATCAGATGCCAGAGGATTCTGTGCAGCACCGACACATGCACTGATCGAAGCTGCGGCACTGGTAAAAGCAGGCGCATATAAGACGGTTGTCGTTACAGCAGGAGGCTGTACTGCAAAACTTGGCATGAACGGAAAAGATCATGTGAAGAAAGGTCTTCCGATTCTGGAAGACTGCCTTGGTGGATTCGCAGTCGTTGTATCGGAGAATGACGGAGTGAACCCGGAGATCGATCTGGGAATGCTTGGACGTCACAGCGTTGGAACAGGTTCTGCACCACAGAATGTAATCGGAAGTCTGGTAGCAGACCCGCTTGACCGTGCAGGAATGAAGATTACAGATATCGATAAATTCTCGCCGGAGATGCAAAATCCGGATATCACAAAACCGGCAGGAGCAGGAGATGTACCGCTTGCCAACTATAAGATGATCGGGGCACTGGCAGTTAAGAGAGGCGAGCTGGAAAGAAAAGAACTTGCAAACTTTACAAAAGAGCATGGACTGACAGGATGGGCACCGACGCAGGGACATATTCCTTCCGGTGTTCCGTACGTAGGATTTGCAAGAGAAGACATCCTGGATGGAAAGATTAAAAATGCAATGATCATCGGAAAAGGAAGTCTGTTCCTTGGCCGTATGACCAATCTTTTCGACGGGGTATCATTCGTTATTCATGGCAATACAGCAGCTGAGAAAGAAGAAGCTGCCGGTGTATCAGAGGAAGAAGTAAAGGGACTGATCGCAAAGGCGATGAAAGAATTTGCAGCAACCCTGATGGCAGAATAGGGGGGGGGCAAGATGGCAGATAAGATTGAGAAAATCATTGCAGATACATTTTTGCAGATGGCAGAAGGACTGGAGACAGGAAGCTTTGGAAAGAAACCTAAGATTGCCCTGACAGGAATGGGAAGCGAACATGGGGAAGAGAATGCCATGGAAGCAGCAAAGATGGCAGCAAAGGATGGAATTGACGTATATTATATCGGCACACTGGAAGCAGAAGGTGTTACGACTGTAAAAGTGGCAGATGATGAAGAAGGCCACAAGAAGATGGAGGAACTTCTGGCATCACAAGAAGTTGATGGAGCTGTAACGATGCATTTTCCATTTCCAATCGGGGTATCGACAGTAGGACGTGTTGTGACTCCTGCAAAGGGAAAAGAGATGTTCATAGCCAATACAACAGGGACGTCCAGTGCGGACCGCGTTGAAGGGATGATTAAGAATACGATCTATGGTATCATTGCGGCAAAAGCATGCGGAAAGGAACACCCAACAGTAGGAATCCTGAATGTAGATGGTGCACGCCAGACGGAAATCGCATTAAAAGAACTTAAGAAAAACGGATACGACATTACATTTGCAGAATCAGCAAGAGCGGACGGAGGCTGTGTAATGCGTGGAAATGATGTCCTGCAGGGAATACCGGACATTATGGTATGTGATTCTCTGACCGGGAATATCATGGTGAAGATGTTGTCTTCATACACAACAGGAGGCAGTTTTGAAGCATCTGGATATGGTTATGGCCCTGGAATCGGGGAAGGTTATGAGCAGCTGGTTATGATCGTATCCAGAGCGTCGGGAGCACCGGTGATCGCAGGAGCAATACGCTATGCGGCAGAGCTGGTAAAAAGTAAGGTATTTGAGATTGCAAAGGAAGAATTTATGGCAGCAGACAAAGCCGGTTTAAAAGATATCCTGGCGGCAAGAAAACAGACGTCGAAGCCGGCAGCGGAAGCCGTAGAAGTAAAGGCTCCGCCAAAAGAGATCGTGACATCCCAGATTGCAGGAATAGAGGTTATGGATCTGGAAGATGCAGTGAAAGTACTGTGGAAGCAGAATATCTATGCAGAGAGCGGAATGGGCTGTACAGGACCGATTATCCGTGTGTCTGATGCGAATCTTGCAAAGGCAGAAGAGGAGCTTAAAAAGGCAGGATATATCAATTAAAGGATAACGGAATCCAATGGTTTGAGTGAAAAAATAAGAATAAATACGGGAGTGGAAGAATCAATAGAAAGATTCTTCCACTCCCGGTATTTTTTATGTATTATTTCTGACCGCGAAGTCTCTTTTCACGGATATCAGCAATGGCTGTATAAAGTACATCGGATGAAGAATTGAGGCCTGTCTCACAGGAATCCTGGATAACTCCGATGATAAATCCAACACCGACAGCCTGCATGGCAACATCATTCGGTACACCGAAGAGGCTACAGGCCATAGGGATAAGAAGAAGAGATCCGCCGGCAACTCCGGAAGCACCTGCGGCACTTAATGCAGCAAGTACACAGAGAATGATCGATGTAAGAAAATCTACATGGATATCCAGTGTATGAGCGGTAGATAAAGCCATTACAGAGATTGTGATCGCAGCCCCTGCCATGTTGATCGTAGCTCCAAGTGGAATGGAGATAGAGTAGGTATCTTCGTCCAGACCAAGTTTCTTACAAAGTTCCATATTAACCGGAATATTGGCAGCAGAACTTCTGGTGAAGAATGCTGTGATAAAGCTTCCTTTCAGACAGGTAAATACCAGTGGAAATGGGTTCTGTTTTGTGAAAATAAATACAATGACCGGATTGATAATGAAGATAACAACAGCCATACTTCCAACCAGAACGAGGATTAACTTTCCATAAGAAAGTAATGCATCCAGTCCCTGTTCTGAAATCGTAGAGAAGATCAGTCCCATGATACCGAACGGAGCACAGTTGATGATCCACTGAACTGCGGTCGCCGTTGCATCGGAAATGTTCTCCAGTGCATCTTTTGTTCCCTCGTTCGCGTGTTTTAATGCAATTCCAAAAATAACTGCCCAGAAAAGAATACCGATATAATTAGCATTGACAATGGAATCAACCGGATTCTTAACGAGATTGTTCAAAAGGTTGGTGAGCACTTCCGCAATTCCGCTTGGTGGAGTGATATCGGTAGCAGAAGCAGTGTCTGTAAAGGTCAGTGTTACCGGGAATAACCGGCAGGCAATAACGGCTACAAAGGCAGATACAAGGTTACCAACCATGTACAAAATGATAATAAATTTTAAATTGGTCTTCTGACCAGACTTCATGTGGCAGAGTGCACTCATAACCAGGAAGAATACCAGAAGCGGGGCGATTCCTTTCAGTGCTCCGACGAACATGGTTCCGAGAATCGAGATTACGGATGCCTGCGGAACAACAAGGCCAAGAACCAGACCAATGATCAATCCGCAGATGATCCGTTTGATTAGGCTGATGCTGTTCCATTTTTTGATTAAATCTTTCATTGTTTTTTGGCAGGATTTTTTTGAATCCCGCACCCCTCTCTTTTGTTTTTTGCTTTTCGCAAGTATGATTATGATTATACAGGAAAAGAGCAGGAAAGTAAATATTATTTTTGGTGCAAAATGACAAGAAAAAGAAAAAAAGTATGTGAAAAAATTGTCATATTAAACAAAAAATATCGTTTAGAGGTTGTGCATATGCAGTAAGAGTGGTATAATAACCATTGCTAATAAAGAGATTGCCATCTGGGGAGATGGTGTTTTTGGGAGGTCATATAATATGCAATTAAATAATGATGGTCTGATGTGGGCACTGGTAAAGGAAAAACCGGAGGAAGGACTGTGGATGAAGCGTGTTCCGATTCCGGAAGTAGGACCGAATGATGTGAAGATCAAGATCCACAAGACAGCAATCTGTGGAACGGATGTACATATCTATCAGTGGAATGACTGGGCACAGCATACGATTCCGATCGGCCTTACAGCAGGTCATGAGTATGTTGGAGAGATCGTAGAAAAAGGGGAAGGTGTACAGGGGTTCAAGATCGGTGATCTGGTATCCGGAGAAGGACACATTACATGCGGAAAATGCCGTAACTGTCTGGAAGGACACAAAGAGAACTGTAAAGATGCAAAAGGTGTTGGAGTAAACCGTAACGGAGCATTTGCAGAATATCTGGTAATTCCATCAAGTAATGTATGGCCATGCAATCCGAATATTCCGGAAGAAATGTATGCAATCTTCGATCCATTTGGAAATGCAACACATACCGCACTTTCTTTTGATGCGCTAGGAGAAGATGTGCTGATCGCAGGAGCAGGTCCGATTGGATGTATGGCAGCTGCAATCGTAAAATTCTCAGGAGCAAGACATGTTGTGGTAACAGATATGAATCCATACAGACTGGAACTTGCTAAGAAGCTGGGAGCAACAAGAACTGTAAACTTAAAAGAAGAAAAGCTGACAGACGTCATGAAAGAAATCGGAATGACAGAAGGATTCGACGTAGGACTTGAAATGTCCGGATCACAGATCGCACTGGATGATATGATCCACAATATGAAGCATGGCGGACATATTGCACTGTTGGGATTACAGAGAACAGATGCAAAAGTAGACCTTGAGACAGTGATTTTTAACGGATTACACCTGAAGGGGATCTATGGACGTAAAGTATGGGATACCTGGTATAAGATGTCTACCATGTTACAGGCAGGTCTGGATATCTCAGATATCATTACACATCATTTTGATATCAAAGATTATGAAAAGGGATTTGAGGCAATGATCTCAGGAAATTCAGGAAAAGTAATTCTTGACTGGGCACATGTTAATGACTAAATAGAAATTGAGAGGTTAAGAAAATGGCACGTAAAGATGATATTTTAAGCATTTACACAAAAGAAGTAGAAGGAATCAAAGAAGCAGGGCTTTTTAAAGGAGAGGCACCATTTGTATCTCCTCAGGGAGCAAGAGTGAAGATGGAAGACGGAAGAGAGCTTCTGTGCATGTGTGCGAATAACTACCTTGGACTTGGGGATAACCCGAGACTGATCGAGGCCGCTAAGAGAACATATGATGAAAAAGGATATGGAGTTGCATCTGTACGTTTCATCTGTGGAACACAGGATATTCATAAGAAACTGGAAAAGAAGATCTCAGGATTCTTAGGAACAGATGATACGATCCTTTATTCTTCATGTTTTGATGCAAATGGTGGATTATTTGAGACAATCCTGACAGCAGAAGATGCAGTCATCAGTGATGAACTGAACCATGCATCTATCATTGACGGAGTGCGTCTGTGTAAGGCAAAACGTTTCCGCTATAAGAATAACGATATGGAAGATCTGGAAGCAAAATTAAAAGAAGCAGATGAAGCCGGAGCAAGAATCAAACTGATCGCTACAGATGGTGTATTTTCAATGGATGGAATTATCTGTAACTTAAAAGGCGTATGTGATCTGGCTGATAAGTACAATGCACTTGTGATGGTTGATGACAGTCATGCAGTTGGATTCGTAGGAAAGACAGGCCGTGGAACAGCAGAATACTGCGGAGTTGAAGGACGCGTGGATATCATCACAGGAACACTGGGAAAAGCACTCGGAGGAGCATCAGGCGGATATACATCCGGACGTAAAGAAATCATTGACCTGTTAAGACAGAGAAGCCGTCCGTACCTGTTCTCTAACTCTCTGGCACCAGCAATTGCCGGAGCAAGCCTTGAGCTTTTTGATATGTTAGAGGAGAGTACAGAGCTTCGTGACCATCTGGAAGAAGTGACAGCATATTACAGAAAACAGCTGGTAGACAACGGATTTGACATTATCCCGGGAACACATCCATGTGTACCTGTTATGCTCTATGATGAGAAGACAGCAGCAGAGTTTGCAAAACGCATGATGGAAAAAGGTGTGTATGTAGTAGCATTCTCTTATCCGGTTGTACCAAAGGGAAAAGCAAGAATCCGTACACAGGTATGTGCAAGTCATACAAAAGAAGACATTGATTTCATCGTAAAATGCTTCATTGAAGTAAGAGAAGAGATGGGATTGAATAAATAATAATCGAAACAAATAATGAGAAAAAATGGTACGTAACATTTGAGAAAAGTGGTGCGTACCATTTTATATTTTGTGATATACTAAAAACAGCGCGAATTGCTTTCGCATTCTGCGTGAATGCGAAAGAAGATGCAGGCGTTATGACCTGTAAACTGCAGGGATCGTAGCCGGCATCTTCCGGAGACGTGAAAGGAGAGACTGAAAAAATGGAAAGAAAAAACGCATGGAAGACATACAACGCTTCGCAGTTAGAAGAACTGGAGCAGATCAACAATCGTTATAAAACATGCCTGGATACAGGAAAGACGGAAAGAGAGTGCATTCGTCTGGCAGTAAAAGAAATCGAGGAGAAAGGCTATAAAGACCTGAAAGACGTAAAAGGCAGTCTGAAAGCCGGAGATAAGGTATATGCAGTATGCATGGGAAAAAGTATCGCAATGTTCCAGATCGGAAAAGAGCCATTGGAAAACGGTATGAACATTCTCGGAGCACATATCGATTCACCAAGAATAGATGTAAAACAGAATCCATTATATGAAAATGAAGAGCTTGCATATCTGGATACACATTATTACGGCGGCATCAAAAAGTATCAGGGGGTAACACTTCCACTGGCACTTCACGGAGTGATCGCCAAGACAGATGGAACAATCCAGGAGGTAAATATCGGAGAAAAAGAAGATGATCCGGTATTCGTAGTGACAGACCTTCTGATCCATCTTGCCGGAAAGCAGATGGAAAAGAAAGCAAGCGTGGTAATCGAAGGAGAAAAACTGGATCTGCTGATTGGAAGCCGTCCGCTTGCAAAAGAAGAGGGGCTGGATGAAAGCGAAAAAGAAGCTGTAAAAGCCAATGTTATGAAGATTTTAACAGATTATTATGACATAGACGAAGAAGATTTCCTTTCAGCAGAACTGGAAATCGTACCGGCAGGAAAAGCCAGAGACTGCGGAATAGACAGAAGTATGGTGCTTGCTTATGGACAGGATGACAGAGTATGTGCATTTACCTCATTATTTGCCATGCTGGATGTAGAAGAAGTAGAACGTACTTCCTGCTGTATTCTGGTAGACAAAGAAGAGATCGGAAGTGTAGGAGCGACAGGAATGCATTCAAGATTTTTTGAAAATGTGGTGGCAGAGCTTGTTGCATTAACAGATGGAGAATCTGAACTAAAAGTACGCCGTGCACTACAGAATTCCAGAATGTTGTCGTCAGATGTAAGTGCTGCGTATGATCCGATGTATGCAGAAGCATTCGAAAAGAGAAGTGCGGCATTTTTCGGAAAAGGTCTGGTATTTAATAAATTTACCGGATCTAGAGGTAAGAGTGGATCCAACGATGCAAATGCGGAATATCTGGCAAAGATACGCCGTGCAATGAATGCAGAAGATGTCGCATATCAGTTCGCAGAACTTGGAAAAGTCGATATTGGTGGCGGCGGAACGATTGCTTATATTATGGCAAATTATGGTATGGAAGTCATCGACAGCGGGGTAGCCGTGATGAGTATGCATGCTCCTTGGGAGGTTACAAGCAAAGCGGATGTCTACGAGGCATACAGAGGATACAAGTCGTTTTTGCGTAACATTTAGAAGATAGAGTCGGATAACTGCACGGAAATGTACTTGATTTTAGACAATTGTGCAGATTGACTGAAACAAAGGGGAAAAATCGGCAGATTTATTGGTGAAAGTCTTGACGAAAACTGGTAAAAACAGTAAAATATGAAGTGCGACTTAGAAAATTTAGTTTTAGGAGGTCATGACAAATGGCAAAATGGGTTTATATGTTTACAGAAGGTAACGCAAACATGAGAAACCTTCTTGGTGGAAAAGGCGCTAACCTTGCTGAAATGACAAACTTAGGTCTTCCAGTACCACAGGGATTTACTGTAACAACAGAAGCTTGTACACAGTACTACGAAGACGGCAGACAGATCAATGACGAGATTATGGGTCAGATCATGGAAGCCATCGATAAAATGGAAGGAATCACAGGAAAGAAATTCGGAGATAAGAAGAATCCGCTTCTCGTTTCAGTTCGTTCTGGAGCAAGAGCTTCTATGCCTGGTATGATGGATACAATCCTGAACCTTGGATTAAATGAAGAAGTAGTTGAAACACTTGCTGAAGCTTCAGGAAATCCTCGTTGGGCTTGGGACTGCTACAGAAGATTCATCCAGATGTTCTCTGACGTAGTTATGGAAGTTGGAAAGAAATACTTCGAAGAGCTGATCGACAAGATGAAAGCTGACAGAGGTGTTAAGCAGGACGTTGAACTTACTGCTGAAGATCTGAAAGAACTGGCTAACCAGTTTAAAGCAGAATACAAAGAAAAAATTGGTGCTGATTTCCCATCTGATCCGAAGGAACAGTTAATGGAAGCAGTAAAAGCTGTATTCCGTTCATGGGACAACCCAAGAGCTAACGTATATCGTCGTGACAATGATATCCCTTATTCATGGGGAACAGCTGTTAACGTACAGATGATGGCATTTGGTAACATGGGAGATGACTGTGGTACAGGTGTTGCGTTTACTCGTGACCCAGCTACAGGAGAGAACGGTCTGTTCGGAGAATTCCTTACAAATGCACAGGGAGAAGACGTAGTTGCCGGTGTTCGTACACCAATGCACATTTCAGAAATGGAAGAAAAATTCCCAGAAGCATTCGTACAGTTCAAACAGGTTTGTGAAACTCTTGAAAAACACTATAGAGATATGCAGGACATGGAGTTTACTGTAGAGCATGGTAAACTGTACATGTTACAGACACGTAATGGTAAGAGAACAGCTAAGGCTGCTCTGAAGATCGCTTGTGATCTTGTTGATGAAGGAATGAGAACAGAGGAAGAGGCTGTTGCAATGATCGACCCTCGTAACCTTGACTCTCTGCTTCACCCACAGTTCGATGCAAAAGCACTGAAAGAGGCTACACCACTTGCTAAAGCACTTGGAGCATCTCCAGGAGCTGCTTGCGGTAAGATCGTATTCACAGCTGATGATGCTGTTGAATGGGCTGCAAGAGGAGAAAAAGTTGTTCTTGTACGTCTTGAGACATCACCAGAAGATATCACAGGTATGAAGTCTGCTCAGGGTATCCTGACAGTTCGTGGTGGTATGACATCTCACGCAGCCGTAGTTGCTCGTGGTATGGGATCCTGCTGTGTATCCGGATGTGGCGACATCGCTATGGATGAGGAGAACAAGAAATTTACACTTGCTGGTAAAGAGTTCCATGAGGGAGATGCAATCTCCATCGATGGTACAACAGGTAACATCTATGACGGACTTATCCCGACTGTAGATGCTAAGATCGCTGGTGAGTTCGGACGTATCATGGGATGGGCTGACAAGTACAGAACAATGAAAGTTCGTACAAACGCTGATACTCCTGCTGATGCTAAGAAAGCTCGTGAGCTTGGTGCAGAGGGAATCGGTCTTTGCCGTACAGAGCATATGTTCTTCGAGGGCAACAGAATCGATGCATTCCGTGAGATGATCTGCTCTGAGACAGTAGAGGAGAGAGAAGCAGCACTTGCTAAGATCCTTCCGGAGCAGCAGGGAGACTTCGAGAAACTCTATGAGGCACTTGAAGGAAATCCTGTAACAATCCGTTTCCTTGATCCGCCACTTCATGAGTTCGTTCCTACAGAGGAAGAGGACATCAAGAAACTGGCTGACGCTCAGGGCAAGACTGTTGAGCAGATCAAGACAATCATCGCTTCCCTTCACGAGTTCAACCCGATGATGGGACATCGTGGATGCCGTCTTGCTGTTACTTACCCAGAGATCGCTAAGATGCAGACAAGCGCTGTTATCCGTGCAGCTATCAACGTTAAGAAGAATCATCCGGATTGGAACATCAAACCGGAGATCATGATTCCGCTTGTTGGTGACATCAAAGAGCTTAAATATGTTAAGAAATTCGTTGTAGAGACAGCAGATGCAGAGATCAAAGCAGCTGGTTCTGACCTTGAGTACGAGGTTGGTACTATGATCGAGATCCCGAGAGCAGCTCTTACAGCTGATGATATCGCTAAAGAGGCTGACTTCTTCTGCTTCGGTACAAACGACCTTACACAGATGACATACGGATTCTCCCGTGATGATGCTGGTAAGTTCCTTAACGCATACTATGATGCTAAGATCTTCGAGAACGATCCATTCGCTAAACTTGATCAGGTTGGCGTTGGTAAACTTATGAAGATGGCAATCCAGCTTGGAAAACCGGTTAACCCGAAACTTCACGTAGGTATCTGCGGTGAGCACGGCGGAGATCCGTCTTCCGTAGAGTTCTGCAACGAGATCGGACTTGACTATGTATCCTGCTCACCGTTCCGTGTACCGATCGCTCGTCTTGCAGCAGCACAGGCAGCAATCGCTAAGAAGAACGCCTAAGCAGAACTTCATATTGCTTCAAGGCTGAAACTTCAGCCTGATCAAGCATAGAAAGCTTCTGGCAGTCTGTAGAAATACAGATTGTCAGGAGCTTTTTTTATACAGGGGAAAGAACCATGAAAAAGAAAATTTTTATTATCACAGGAATGATTCTGTGTATCCTGGCAGGAATAGTTATCGTGCCTTCCGTGATCAGAACCAGACAGGCAGTAAAAGAATTTGAAAAAGATTTTCATGCATCCGCCAATTCCGGGGCAGATTCTGCGGGGATAGATTCTGAAGATGAGCCAGCTGCGGAGAACGAAGAAGTTTCAGAGGAAGAAGAGAAGAAAGCGTTTGAGCTGGATACGTATTTGGATCACAGAGATATGACTCACCGGTTGTATATTTACGACATGGATTATATTGAAAAGGCCATTTCCTTTGAGAAAAAAAGCCTTCAGGATTTTGAGGAGGTGATCAGGCAGAATCCGAAAATCCCGGATAAATTCAAACCACTTATGGAAGAATACTGCAAATGTGTGTTTGAAAAATATCCGGATGTGGAACTTCGTCCTTTTTATCAGAATCTTCAGAGCCTGGAAGTTGTGGAATGTACAGAGGATGAACTGTTAAAAGTCAGCTGGGATGTTTATTCCTGCGGATGTTACGTGAAATCAGAGAATAAGATTTATGTGCTGAAAGATAAAGAATACGAAGAAGGAACCTGGGATTATCAGGTGATCTTCCATGAACTGAGCCATTGTCTGCGGGACAGCCATTATACAGATGAAGACGGAAACAAAGTATACATTCAATTTGCCGGACTGAATTATTATGATGTTCCCAATGCGGAGGCAATCAATTCCCTGTTTGCGGTCAGCCTTTTTGATTATGAGGAAAACGATATTGCCTATCAGATGCAGAGCAATGCCCATAAAATAATGATCGAATGTATGGACAATTATTCTCTGGATGATTATGTGAATCACAGTCTTGGATATTACGCAAAACAGCTGGATGAATATAATCAGGATGACAACTATGCAACGACGATCCTGACGCTGATGGATGAGCAATATCATGATTACTACGATGAAAAGACGGCAGAGAACCCGGAAAAATATTATCCGATCTATGATTATATTTCCAACATGTATCTGGGAAAACATCTGAAAGCAGGGATGAGCCAGGAAGAAGCCAGAGGGATTATGGATGAGATGCTGGAAAAACTCCTCTTTGACGTTCCGGAGGAATATCATATAGACAGAGACCATTTTTATGAGTATCTGGAGAAGTATTATACAGAGAAATTTTCTGCTGCATAACTGAAAGTTTTCTGCTGGGGTGATTCCGGCAGTTTACGAAAAAAAGGATTCATGGTATCATGAAAGAAACAGGGCAGATCATGCCAGAGGATAAGGAGAATTTTATGAACCAGGAATCACAGACACCGCATAAGAGGCGGGTACGATATAAAGGAAAATATCCGAAGAAATTCGAAGAGAAATATAAAGAGCTTCAGCCTGAGAAATATAAAGATACTATTGAACATGTGATTAGCAAGGGGAATACACCGGCGGGAATGCACATTTCCATTATGGTGAAGGAGATCATTGATTTTCTGGAGATCAAACCGGGGCAGATCGGATTTGATGCGACACTAGGTTATGGCGGACATACGAAGGCCATGCTGGAATGTCTGAAAGGCCAGGGCCATATGTATGCCACGGATGTGGACCCGGAAGAATCCGCCAAGACCCGGAAACGTCTGGCAGAGCAGGGGTTCGGGGAAGATATCCTGACAATTAAGCTCCAGAATTTCTGCACCATTGATGAGATCGCGAAAGAAGTCGGGGGCTTTGATTTTATCCTGGCGGATCTTGGGGTATCTTCCATGCAGATCGACAATCCAAAGAGAGGTTTTTCTTTTAAAGTGGACGGACCTCTGGATCTAAGACTGAACCAGGAGTCCGGGATCAGTGCGGCGGAGCGTCTGGATACCATTTCCAGAGAAGAACTTGCCGGAATGCTGGATGAGAATTCCGATGAGCCGTACTGTGAGGAAATCGCCAGAGCCATTACCGATGAGATCCGTAAGGGCAACCGCATAGATACCACCACGAAACTTCGGGAAGTGATCGAGAAGACTCTGGATTTTCTTCCGGAAAAAGAGAAAAAAGACACGGTCAAAAAAACATGCCAGAGGGTTTTCCAGGCGTTGCGTATCGATGTAAACCGGGAATTCGAGGTTCTCTATGATTTTATGGAAAAACTCCCCGGAGCTTTGAAACCAGGCGGACGTGTGGCAATCCTTACCTTCCATTCCGGAGAAGACAAACTGGTAAAGAAAGCACTGAAACAGGGATACAAAGAAGGAATTTATTCTGATTATTCCAAAGATGTGATCCGACCGTCTGCTCAGGAATGCGCTCAGAATGGACGTGCCAGATCAACGAAGATGCGCTGGGCGATAAAAGCATAAATGATGATCTCCATAAGCCATGGCAAAAAATAAGCCATGGCTTATTTTTTGAAAAAATTACAAATTTCTGTTCTGTATTTTGGAATAATTCCATACAAATTAAAAAATCACTGTGTTATCATGTTAAACAATTACAGTGACCTGGAAAAGTTAAAGATCAGATAAATATTTTTCGGGACACCACGAATTGGAAAGGAAAAAACATGGATATCACACTTGAAACAGCAGCAGATAAGCTGGTAAAAGAAATTTTTGGCGTGAAGCCTGAAGAAACTGTGATCATCACAGCAGATGATGATTCGGATGCATCGGTTGTAGAAGCAGTAAAAAACAGTGCAAAAAATGCAGGAGCACATGCAATGGTAATTTCAGTTCCCACACCAGGGGGAGTAGGAAAAGCAGCAGATCCGGATCTTCCGGTCGATGCGTTAAGTGCAGCACTTCTCTGTGCAGATGTATGGATCGAATTTAATCATCAGTGGCTTCTTTATTCCACACCATTTGAGCGTGCAGAAGCAGAGAACAAAAAAATGCGTTACATGTGTCTGGTAGATTTTAACCCTGACCTCATGATCCGTACCATCGGCAATGTGGAGACAGAGCAGCTCAAAAAATTTATGCTTGCGATCACTGAAAAAACAAAAAATGCAAAGAACATGCGTGTCACAACTCCGGCTGGATGTGATATATCATTTGAAATCGATCCTGGCCATTATACAGCATGTGACTGCGGAAACGCAACAGTACCAGGAATCCATATGCTTACAGGACAGATCAATGTTGTGCCGCGATTTGGAAGTATCAATGGCGTGATCGTTTTTGACGGATCTGTAACCCCACCTTTTGGAACCACACCGGATGCGCCGATCCGTCTTACAATTGAAAACAGTAAAATCGTAAAAATTGAAGGAGGCCGTGATGCAGCCATTTTTGAAGAGCATTTGAAAAGCTTTGAAGATGAGGGAATGTTCAAGCTTGCACATATTGCGTATGGGTTTAATCCAGGAGCGGTTCTTACCGGCAATATTGTGGAGGATGAGCGTGTATGGGGATCCACAGAGTGGGGAATTGGTTATGTCAGCCCATTTGACGCTCCGCCGCACGGACAGGATGCAAAATCCCACTGTGATGGCATTTGCCTGAATTCTTCTGTATGGCTTGATGGTGTACAGATCATGGATGAAGGGAGAATAACAGATCCATATCTGAAAGAGCTGGCTGCATTCAGAGAATAAATAATATGAACATATCTTTATTGCAGGTTTTAAATGCACCTTTGTTTGAGAATGTAAAAATTTTGTCAGGACGGGCCGGACTTGGCCGGATCGTAAAGCGGGCATCTGTTTTTGATGCGCCATTTAAAGAGGATGTGCTGGAGAAAGATATTCTGGCACCTGGAGATTTTTTTATCACATCTCTTTTGCAGTTTCAGCCGAAATCAGAAGAACTGATGCAGGTTCTGGCGCTTCTTGTAAAAGGAAACTGCAGTGGGCTCTGTGTGATGATGGAGGAGAGAGCAGAGCTTTTTTCGAAAGAAATGCTTGCTTTCTGTGAAGAGAAGCAGTTTCCTGTGATCTGTATGAGGGAAGATATTTCTTATGCAGAGGTCCTTGGAGTTATTAATCAATGTATCCTGGAAGAACAGACAAATGTGCTTAATCAGCTGAAACTGGATAAGATCCTAGCATCGAGGACTCTGCCCCAGGAGCGAATGAAGATCCTTTTTAGCATTAATCCGGGGATCAGGGAGTACGTACAGGCTGTTTATATCCGGGATGAACGGCGGAAGATCACACAAAGAAAAAAAACAGGAGAAGTCTGTTCATCTTTTGATATATTTATTCCGGCGGATAACTATGATATCTGTATTTTGAGTGCAGATTCCAGGAAGGAACTGGAACAGCATAAAAATGTAGTGTGTGAACAGCTTTTGAGAAGCTATCATAACCGCAGACTTGGAATTGGCAGACCTTATGCCAGATACAGAGTAGAACGAACACTTCTTGAAGCAGGAGACGCCCTGGACATGGCACAGGCATCGGACCGGAGGCAGCAGGTCTATGATCCATTGTCTCCGCAGCAGCTTCTTTTGCCTATCAGGGGAAGTCGGGAAATGCAGGAATTTTATGACGAATTTTGTCGAGAGATTGCGGCGAAAACAACGGAAGAAGGCATGGAGGACATGCTTCTTACAACAAGGGCGTATGTACAGTGCAATGGAGATTTTAAAAAAACTGCCAAAAAACTGAAACAGCACGAGAATACGATCCGTTATCGTATTAACCGTCTGAGAAATTATCTTGATGTGGAAGAACAGCCGTTGCTTTTTCATGAGATCATTTCTCTGGCTGTGCGGATCGAATCTATGCTGGAGATAAAAAAGAATAAAGAGGTATGAGAGTGGAACAGGAAAAGAAAACAGGAAATGTGGAATCTGTCACATTGGAACAGGTTCCGATGGAAGAGAGAAAAAGCTGGGCAGATGTTGCCATGATCCAGGCGGGAATTATGATCTGTGTGCCCAGTCTGATGCTGGGAGGAATCCTGGCAGAGTCTATGCCGATGTCTCAGGCCATCTGGTCAGGGGTAATCGGATATGCAGTGATCGTGGCGTTGATGATATTTTGTGGAATCATGGGAAGTGATCTTGGTGTACCGACATGTGTTGTTGCATCTGGCGTTTTTGGAAAACAGGGATCATCAAAGCTGATCTCTGCATTATTTATGATCTCCATGATCGGTTGGTTTGCAGTGCAGAACGGTGTCTGTGGCTCTGCATTTTCCAATCTGATCGAAGCAAGCACAGGAGTAAAAATCCCGATTCCGGTATCAACGGTTGTGTGGGGAATAATCATGCTGGTTACAGCTGTATATGGAATCAATGCTCTGGATAAACTGAATAAGATTGCCATTCCTGCACTTGTGATCGTAACTGTGATCGGGTGTGTGGTAGCAATCCAGCGTTTCGGAACCGGAAATTTAAGTATGACTATCGAAGATCCGGCCATGAGCTTTGCAGATGGAGTTGTACTTACTATCAGTTTTATGGCCACCGGCGCCTTGAATGCACCTGATTTTACCAGATATCAGAGAACAAGAAAAGATACAGTCCTTTCTTCTGCTATCGGTGTGATGCCGGCAGGAATGGCTATGCTTATTCTCGGAGCGGTAATGACGAGAATTGCCCAGCAGTATGACATTTCACTTGTATTTTCTAATATTGGCCTTCCGTTCCTTGGAATGGTCGTACTGATCCTGGCAACCTGGACAACGAATACTACCAATGCCTACAGTGCAGGCTTAAATGCAGTTATGGTATTCAATCTGAAAGAAAGCGGCCGTTCTATGGCAACGGTTATACTTGGAGCTGTGGGAACAGTTCTGGCAGCTGTTGGTGTAGCCGGAAATTTTGAGGGATTTCTTACACTTCTTGGAAATGCGTTTATGCCGATCATTGCTCTGTTTATTGTGGAATACTGGAGCCTTGGGAAAGGAAAAGCAGAGAACTTTACATTACGTGAAGGATGGTCAGTGGCTGGAATCGTGACCTGGGCTCTTGGTTTTGCAGCTACGTTTTTGACTGTGGGAATTTCTTTTATCAATGGAATGCTGGTTTCCGGAATCCTGTATCTGGTGTGGAGACTGGTAAAAAAAGGTGATAAATAAATGGCTAGAGAATATGTAGAAAAAAATACAGCGGAAATGGTCAGATGTCTAAAAGAACTGGTAGCTATTCCCGGGATTTTTGAGGATGCACCATCTAAAGGAGCACCTTTTGGAAAAAATATCCAAAAATCTCTGGAGTACGTCCTTAGAATGGGACAGCAAATGGGATTTCAGGTAAAAAATTATGATGGTTATGCCGGAGAGATCACTGCCGGAGAGGGAAACAGGATGATCGGAATCCTCTGCCATACAGATGTGGTCAGTGCAGGAGAGGGATGGAACACAGATCCGTTTGATCCTGTGGAAAAAGATGGAAAGCTTTATGGAAGAGGAACTTCAGATGATAAAGGCCCTCTGGTGTCTTCACTTTTTGCTATGAAATATCTTGCAGATAATCAGTTGATTCCAAAAGATACCTGTCTTCGCATGATTGTGGGAACCGATGAGGAAGAGAGCTGGCAATGTATTCGTTATTATCTGGATCATGCAGAAATACTTCCACAGGTATCTATCGTACCAGATGCTAATTTTCCACTTTTATACTGCGAAAAAGGACTTCTTGACTTTGATCTTTCTTCTGTGGAATCTGTGGATGAAAGAGCAGAGATACAAATTGTGGAATTAAAAGGTGGACGTAGCAGAAATATTGTTCCGGACGAGGCGTCCTGTCTTCTGAAATGTGAAGATCCGAAGGCGGCAGTAAAAAGCATTGCGCTTCCGGAACAGGTTACAGCAAAGATCACAGATGGATTTTTGAAATTGTCAGTCAGAGGGATCAGTACACATTGTATGAGTCCGGAAAAAGGGTTTAATGCAGTTTCCTGTCTTCTGGAAACGCTGGGACAATTTGGCGAAAAACTTTCTCATGCTTCTTATATGAAATGTTTTCATCAGGCCATAGGAATGGATTATGACGGAGAGCGTCTGGGCTGTGCCATGGAGGATTCCGCAGGGGCACTGACGTTTAATGTGGGAACTGTGAATATGGATGAAAATGGAAGGATTTTTCTGCAGTGTAATATTCGTTATCCTGCATCTGTGGAGTATAATGATATTCGGGAGCTGCTGGAGAGACAGCTGAAAAAATATGGCTTCTTTTATAATGAAGTAGATTATCTGGCTCCGGTGTACCATAAAAAGGACTCAGCACTGATCCGGTGTCTGATGGAGGCCTATCAGGAAGTGACAGGGGATATGGATACAGAGCCAATGGCTATTGGCGGAGCTACCTATGCAAGGGCACTTCCTAATGCTGTGGCATTTGGGCCGCTGTTTCCGTATGAGGAAGAACTGGCTCATGAAGCAAATGAATTTTTAAGCATTGAGAGTCTGCAGAAAATGACCGAAATTTTTGTAAAAGGTCTTTACAAACTGATGACAGAATATAGATAAAAACATTAAAGAAACAAACTATAGAAATATCCTGGAATGTGTTGACATCCAGGATATTTTTTGCTATGGTATACAAGTTTACATATGACAAAGAAGAAAGGATATGGATATGGAGGAAAAGAAAGACATTTTTGACAGACTGATGCATCTTCCTGTATTGAACATATTTGAACCTTTTTATAAAAAACATAAGGAAGTTCTGATGTATCTGTTCTTTGGCGGGATCACATTTTTTCTGAACATAGCACTGTATGCATGGCTGGATGGCATGCTCGGAATAAATGCGCTGATCGCCAATGTGATCTGCTGGGTAGTCTGTGTACTGTTTCAGTATTTTACAAACAGGACCTGGGTATTCGACGGTCAGGTAGATTCGGCAGCCGGATTTTTAAAGCAGATGGCTTCGTTTTTCGGAGGAAGACTCTTTACTCTGGTTGTGGAAGAAGCGATCCTTGCAGTATTCATTACCTGGCTTGGATTTAACAGCATGGCAGTGAAGCTGATCGCTCAGGTGGTTGTGATCGTATTGAATTATATAATCAGTAAATTAATTGTTTTTAAAAAATAAAAAATGTTTATATTTACGAGAAAGGAGTTGAGTTAAAAAATGGCAAAAGATAAGACCAATGATATGACTGTGGGAAATCCGGTGAGCCTGATCATCCGGTTTATGATTCCCATGTGTCTTGGAAATATTTTTCAGCAGTTTTATAACATTGCGGATTCCATTGTTGCGGGTCAGTTCCTGGGAGTAGATGCGCTGGCTGCAATCGGAAGCACCGGTTCACTGATGTTTTTTGTTACCGGATGGCTTAACGGACTGAGCAGTGGCTTTGCCATTCTGGTATCCCAGTGGTTCGGGGCGAAGCAATATGATAAGATGCGTCATTACGTAGCTATGTCCATTTATCTGGCAGCAGCCTTTGCCATTGTGATGACCATTGGCTTTGAGGCTTTGAATGAACCGATTCTGCGGCTGATGAATTCACCGGAGGATCTGATGGGATCTGTGAAGGGATATATGGGAATTATTTATGCAGGCCTGATCGTAACAGCGGCATATAATTCACTGGCAGCGTTTCTCCGTGCACTTGGAGATTCAAAATCTCCGCTGTATTTTCTGATCATTTCGGCAGTGATCAATGTGTTCCTGGATATTCTGTTTATTGTAAAAATCGGGATGGGAGTGGAAGGCTGTGCCTATGCTACGGTTATCGCGCAGGCAATTTCCGCAGTCTGCTGCCTGATCTATATTATCAAAAAGTTCCCGATCCTGCATCTGAAGAAAGAAAACTTTGAAGTTTCTTTTACCAGCTTCCGTTATCTGCTGGCCCTTGGTATTCCCATGGGACTTCAGTTTTCCATCACAGCGATCGGAACCATTATTGTGCAGGGTGCGGTAAATATTTACGGTTCTGTATATATGGCAGGATTTTCCGCTGCGGGAAAAATACAGAATATCATTGCAACTGTATTTGTAGCTTTTGGTGCGACGATGGCAACCTATGTAGGACAGAACCGGGGCGCCGGAAAGATGGACCGTGTAAAAGCAGGAATGAAATATACCCAGATCATGGTCTTGATCTGGAGTGTGATCACTATGATCATTATGTTCTTTTTCGGAAAGTACATGACCTGGCTATTTATTGACAAATCCCAGACGGATGTTATTAATGTTTCTGTTACTTATTTTCATACGGTATTCTGGGCATATCCGTTCCTTGGAAGTATCTTCCTCTACCGAAACGGACTTCAGGGACTGGGATATGGCTTGGTTCCCATGCTGGGCGGTGTGTTTGAACTGGCGGCAAGAAGTGCGATCGTTATGTTTGTTGCAGGAAAAACAAGTTTTGCAGGTGTATGTCTGGCAGATCCTGCCGCATGGATCGCAGCGCTGATCCCTCTGATCCCGTATTATATTTATGTGATGAAAAAGTGGAGCAGGGGAAAAAAGGAAACTGCTGCCTGAGTGGGTATAATACAGAAAATGAAAAGAATAAATTTAGGCTTGCAATTATGGAAGATACAGTTATAATGATATTATAACTGCGGAAAAAACCAGGAAACCAGGAAACCGGGATTCCGGGTAAGATTACAAATCCAGAAGGGAGAATATAGATCATGGAAATCACAAAGGAAACAACAATGGGCGAGATGCTTGCATACGATGAGAAGATCGCATACATCCTTATGCAGGAAGGAATGCACTGCATCGGCTGTCCGTCTTCTATCGGTGAGTCTCTTGAGGAGGCATGTATGGTACACGGACTTGACGTAAACGTAGTACTGGCAGACATCCATCACTATGAGGAAACCAAGAAACAGAAATAATCAACAGAACCATTTCTATTAAAACGTACAGATTACGGACCGTAAGGGATAACGACTGTGCATGTCTTTTTGGCATGCCGGCGTTATCCCTTTTTTTATATATGGAGGAAAAAACATGTATGTCATGATCGACAATTTTGATTCATTTGTATATAATCTGAAGGCATATTTTCAGGAACTGGGGAGAGATATCCTGGTTAAACGCTGCGATGAGATTACTCTGGACGAGCTGGAAGCGATGAATCCGGAAGGGATTATTCTTTCGCCGGGACCGAAACGTCCCTGGAATGCGAAGCTTTGTGTAGATACAGTAAAAAGATTTCAGGGAAGGATCCCCATTCTTGGTGTCTGTCTGGGCCATCAGGTTATCGGCCACTGTGCAGGCGCAGTAGTGGAAAAGGGAGTACGCCCCATACATGGAAAAGTAACAGAGATCCATAATCACGGAACCGGCGTGTTTGCAGGCCTGCCGGAGAAATATAAGGTGACAAGATATCATTCCCTGATCGTCCGGGAAGACAGCATCCCGGAGGAATATCAGGTGGATGCAGTTTCGGATGACGGAGCTGTTATGGGAATTTCCCACAGGGCACTGCCGTTATACGGCGTACAGTTCCATCCGGAAGCTGTTCTTACGGAATATGGCCATGAGCTTCTTGAGAATTTCTGTAAGATTGCAGAAGAATTTCAGCAGGAAAAGGACGGAGAACTGTCAGAGGAGAAAACTGCATAAATAAAAATAACCCGGAATAGAATGCGGTGCTTTGTATTCATGAAAATATGACAGAGTGCGGTACGGATATCAGATCTGCTGCACAGATAAAACCGGGAACATACAGGAGTAAAAATATGTACAAAAATCAGCGAATCATAAAAGAACTGACCCCATATATCCCGGCAGTTGACATCTTCCGGATCTACGAGAAAGAACCGGGATCTGCATTCCTGGATTCCTCTCTTGTGAATGAACTGGGACATTATTCTGTGATCGGAAGATGCCCCTATCTGAAGCTGGTAAAAGACGGAGAGATTTTTACCATCAATGGAAAAACGGAGACAGAAACAACCTTTGAAGATTATATGCGGGAATATTTGGATACCCATGAGGATAAAAATGACAGTGGACTTCCCATTGTATCCGGAGCCGTAGGATATTTTTCCTATGATTACGGAAGAAAACAGATGGGAGTACCATCCGGGGAAAAAGATCTCGTAACTATTCCGGAAGCGGTTCTGACGTTTTATGACTGTTTTGTTGTGGAAGACTGTCAGGAAAAAAGGACGTATCTTGTGTCAAATGGAATCAGCGGAAATGCCGCGGCGCAGATCGGCGCAATGGAAAAAGCAATCCTGGAATCTGCAGAGGCTGGCAAACCGGAAGAACCGGAAATCGGAGAAAAAAAGAAATTCGGAAATGGGATGATCACGGAAAATTCTCACCGTGAGAAATTTAAGATTCAGGTCCATCCAAATTTTGAGAAAGAGGAATACAAGCAGGCAGTGGACCGGATGATCCAATATATTATAGAAGGTGATATCTACATTGCCAATATGACACAGCAGCTGACCATTGAAAGCGAAAAACAGCCGCTGGATGTTTTCTATGATCTTCGGAAAAACAATCCCTCTCCTTTTGGCGGATATCTGGATTTCGGAGATTATCAGATCGTCTGTGCCTCTCCGGAGCGCTTCCTGAAAATGAAAGACCGCCATGTAAACACCCGTCCTATAAAAGGAACACGAAAACGTGGCGCAACGCCTGAGGAAGACGAAATGCTCCGCCAGGAACTTGTAGATTCCGGAAAAGATAAAAGTGAGCTTCTGATGATCGTAGATCTGGAACGAAATGATCTGAACCGGGTATGTACACCGGGAAGCGTGAAAGTAACTGAACTTTTTACAGTGGAAGCATATGCCACAGTATTTCATCTGGTGTCGGATATTGAGGGAACACTGGAAGATGGAAAAAATGTGATGGACCTTCTGGAAGCTACGTTCCCCGGTGGTTCTATTACCGGTGCACCGAAATACCGCGCTATGGAGATCATTGATGAACTGGAGCATGGAAAAAGAAATCTCTATACCGGTTCCATCGGCTATCTGACACTGGATGGCAGCTGCGATTTTAACATCGTGATCCGTACAGCCCTTCATAAAAACGGGAAATATCATCTTGGTGTCGGCGGCGGGATCACGGCAGAGTCAGATCTGGAATTTGAGTATGAGGAAACACTGCAGAAAGCGAAAGCAATCCTGGACGCACTGCAATAGGGGACATACGGAATAACGGAAGACTAAGAAAGATTCTGCAGACGGGCCGGGAGACCTGATGCAAAAGGGAGGATGGAGATGAACGTAACATTAGATGAATGTTTTCAGTTTGGCCTGGGAGCATTTGAAACCATAGGGATCGAACAGGGAATTCCCATACTGCTGGATAAACACCTGAAAAGACTGGAACGTGCCGCAGATTTCCTGAAACTGGGAAGCTTGTCAGAACGGGGGATCACTGCACGGAAGATTGAAAAATATCTGGAAGAACAGAAAATGCGCACAGAAGTACAAAAGGAATTTAGAAACCTGGAGCACTGTGCATTAAAGATCATGCTTACCAAGGAAAACATGGTTTATTCTCTTCGTGCCAATCACTATACACCGGAAAAATATGAGAAAGGTTTTTTCATAGATATCAGTGCGGTAAAACGAAATGAAACCTCACCGCTGGTATATCACAAAACCATGAATTACGGAGACTGTATCCTGGAAAAAAGAAACGCCACGGCAGCAGGAATGGATGAGCGGCTGTTTCTCAATACAAAAGAACAGGTTTCTGAAGGTACGGTAAGTAATGTATTTTTTGTGAGAAACGGCGTGATCTGTACGCCACAAGTCAGTTGCGGCCTTCTTCCGGGGATCCTTCGGGAGTATCTCTGTGAAACAGAAGATGTGGAAGAGACAGACATCTATGTTCAGGACCTGAAGCGGTATCAGGAATGTTTTGTTACCAATTCCCTGATGGGAATCATGCCAGTGCGTCAGATCGGGGGAATTCGGTTTGAGGAAGACCGAGTGACAAAGGAGCTGATGAGAAAATATCAGGACATGGTACAGGAGACGATAAATAAGAAGAAAGATAGATGAAATGATATGGAGTGCCAGATTCTGTGAATGACCATGACTGAAATGAATGAAAATGACTGAGATAATCAGGGATAAAAGTGTATCAACCTGGAAAAACTAGGATTGATGCACTTTTTTTGTGCAAACTCAACCAAAAACAGTCATGAATTTTGTGAAGTAGTTTGATTGACTTTGAATGAATTTGGAAGTATACTAAGTTCAACAAATGAGGAACAACAAAAAGCGGTCAGAAACCCGCAGAATAAAAGATATGGGGAGGAGAAAGAAATGATCTGCACAGTTACTTTTAATCCATCTCTGGACTATATCGTTTCCGTAGAGGACTTCAAGCTTGGACTTACCAACCGTACCAGTTCTGAGCTGATGCTTCCGGGCGGAAAAGGAATCAACGTTTCCACCGTGCTGATGAACCTTGGAATTGAGAATACAGCACTTGGTTTCATGGCAGGATTCGTAGGAGATGAGATTGTAAGAAAGCTTGAGGAGATGGGAGTGAAATCCGATTTTATCAAGATCCCGGAAGGCGTTTCCAGAATCAACCTGAAGCTGAAATCCATTGACGGAACCGAGATCAACGGAATGGGACCTAAAATCAGCGCAGAAAAAGTTCAGGAGCTGATGGAGAAACTTGACACACTGAAAGAAGGAGATGTGCTTTTCCTGGCAGGAAGCATTCCATCATCCATGCCGGATGACATGTACGAGAAGATCATGGCGAGACTGGACGGAAGAGGCGTGATGATCGTTGTGGATGCAACAAGAGATCTTCTTGTAAATGTTTTGAAATATCATCCGTTCCTTGTGAAACCCAACAACCATGAACTGGGAGAAATCTTCGGAGTCGAGCTTAAGACCCGTCAGGATGTGATCCCTTACGGAAAGAAACTCCAGGAAAAAGGTGCCAGAAATGTACTGATTTCCATGGCCGGTGAAGGAGCTGTCCTGGTAGCAGAAGACGGACAGGTATTTGAGAAACCGGCACCGAAGGGAACACTGGTAAACGGCGTAGGAGCCGGAGATTCCATGGTAGCAGGCTTTATGGCAGGCTGGATGGAAAAACAGGATTACGAATACGCTTTCCACATGGGGATTTCCGCAGGAAGCGCAAGTGCATTTTCTGAAAATCTTGCCACGAAGGAAGAGATTCAGGCGGTATATAAACAGGTAACAGAGGGGTAAATAGCCTGCAAATAAAAAGTCAAGGCTAAATTGAAAGAACATTGAAAATTTTATACA
>ERZ826242.701-NODE-701-length-45273-cov-5.297183_pt1 | contig 45273 bp, 36 predicted proteins | sample MGYA00519871_ERZ826242 | MGnify/ENA primary metagenome ERZ826242 (study PRJEB31778, sample SAMEA3449226) | human gut metagenome | biome: human gut; feature: human-associated habitat; material: faeces | place: United Kingdom | collected 2010/2012 ... | reverse complement strand
CTTATACCAAGGCATACGCAAGGACCGGGAATCCAACCCAAATTAATGTATTAAACAGCAATAAACAGCATACAACAGTTGACAACAGTTCTACACTGTTATATACTGTTAACAACGGAGGAACATGTTATGAACATAATCATTAATCACTCATCCATGCAGCCCATTTACGAACAGATTATGGGGCAGATTAAGGAGAAGATTATGCATGGGGAATGGAAGGAAGATACAGCACTTCCTTCCGTACGTACATTTGCAAAAGAGTTGAAAGTCAGTGCACTGACGGTTAAGAAAGCCTATGATGGACTGGAAGAAGAAGGATTTATTGTTACAGTTCATGGAAAAGGCAGCTTCGTTGCCTGTGCGAATCAGGAGACGATGCTGGAGGAAAAGAAAAGAGAAGTTGAAGCTGATTTGGAGATGGCCATCCGGAAAGGCAGAAGCTGTGGCATGAGTGATCTGGAGATCAGGGAATTGTTTCAGATTGTTTTGGAGGATTAAGGATGGTAAAACTCGAAAAGGTAAAAAAACAGTATAAGGATTTTGAACTGGATTGTTCAATGGAGATCAAGGAGGGCTGGATCACTGGTCTGGTCGGACAGAACGGAGCCGGAAAGAGCACTGCATTTAAAGCAATGCTTGGGCTTATCAGAAGTGATTCCGGAAAAATAGAAATTCTGGGAAAAACTCCGGAATTACTGGGAAAAGAAGAACGGGAACAGATTGGAGTGGTAATGGCAGGAAGTGGATTTAACGGATATTTGTCAATCAATGACCTGGTTCCGATACTTGGTGCAATGTATCAGAAATTTGATAAGACATGGTTTCTGAAAGGGTGTGAAAAGTTTAAATTACCGTTTAAGAAAAAAATCAAAGAATTTTCAACTGGTATGAACAGAAAATTACAGATTCTTGCGGCACTTTCACATGATGCGAAACTCTTGGTCCTGGATGAACCGACGGCGGGACTGGACGTTGTGGCAAGGGAACAGATTCTGGATATGTTAAGGGAATATATGGAGATGCCGGGCAGAAGTATTCTGATCAGTTCACATATTTCCAGTGATCTGGAAGGATTTTGCGATGATCTGTATATGATTGATAATGGAAAGATTATTCTGCATGAGGAAACAGACCGCCTGCTGGAAGAATATGGTGTTTTGAAAGTATCCAAAGAACAGTATCAGGAACTGGATCATACGTATATTTTGAAAAAACATAAAGATACATTTGGATACAGATGTCTTACGGACCAGAAACAGTTTTATCTGGAAAATTATCCAGGAATAGTAATCGAAAAAGGGAACATTGATGAGTTGATAACCATTATGATTCAGGGGGAAAAGGTATGAAAGGATTATTGATAAAAGATTTTCGTTTGATAAAAGGACAGCTATATTTCCTGTTAATAGTAATGGGATGTGTGATTGTTTTTATGATAAATGGAAGCGAAGCGTTTGGCGTGGCTTATGTATGTTCCATGGTAGCATTACTTTCACTTACAACAGTCAGTTATGATGAATATGAAAATGGTTCTGCATTTTTATTTACTTTACCGATTACAAAGAAAGATTATGTAAAAGAAAAATATTTCTTTGCTGGAATTTTGCTTTTGATCGGTTTGATAGTATCCATGATCATGTGGTGCATTACAGCTATGATAAAAACAGGTAATATTACATGGGGTGACTGGATGAGTTGCTGTATCGGTGGAGTCACAGCAGGATTATTGATGGTTGCAGTTGCACTTCCGGCACAGTTAAAGTTTGGGCCAGAAAGAGGGAGAATTGCGTTAGTTACAATAGTTCTATTGGTTGTTGCATTAGGAATATTGATACAGGAATTCGCAGAAGGAACAAAGATTGCACAGAGTGTAAAGTGTATATTGAATCAGATGGATAAATTGGGTAGCAAAGGAATTCTTGGAGTCAGTGTGATCATGTGGGGGATCGTTGGTGTGATCTCTATGATAATCTCTATGCGGGTGATGGAGAAGAGAGAATTCTGAAGAAATAAAATAAATAAGATGTTGAACTGATCGAATATAGAAAAAGCTTCGGAGAATCATTCATTACCTGCGATTCTCCGAAGCTTTCTCTTTTGTATTTATATTTTATATTGGAAAGGGGTACCCCTTTAAGGGTCATATTTTAAAGATAGTTTAATCTTTCCAGTGTGTTTAATACCATGTGGCGTCCGGCATCTGTTCCGTCGATGATACGTCTTGCGCGGACAGAGTCACCGATGTTAAGAACTTCAACATCTTCACCAACAAAAGCTTCCTGGATGTCGTTCCAGATTGGAGCGTTGGCTCTCATACCAAGGCATACGAATCCATAATCAAATGGAAGTTCTTCTTCTTTTCCGTCGTATTTTACAAGGAAAGAATGTGCATTTACTTTCTGAAGAGCAGTATTTGTCATCTGTCTTACATTGTGTTTTGTCATGCATTCTTTCATGCTTGATGTAGAAGAAGCATCCAGACCATTTCCGATGATCGGCATCATTTCGATGATCGTTGTCTCAGCACCACGTGGAGCGAAAAATTCAACAACATCAAGTCCTACGGCACCGCCACCCACAACGACAACTTTCTTACCTGTCATGTCTTCCGGATAGTTCTTTAAGTTAGCAATCATGTCTTTGATTGAATATACGTTAGAACCTTTCTTTCCAAGGTTGTCATGTAATCCTTCGATTGGTGGAAGAAGAGGTACAGAACCGGTTGAGTTTACAACGAGGTCTGGTTTGTATTTCTTAATCTCAGCAACGGTTGCGTCAACACCTGTTTTAATAGTAAGGTTTGAAAGTTTGGAAGCACGGTGTTTTAAGTAAGTTGGAAAATCAGCAAGTCTCTTCTTTGCAGGAATCTTTGAAATCTCTACAGACAGACCACCAACTTCTTTTCCTTTTTCTAATAATGTAACCTTGCATCCAACCTCAGCAGCAGTACATGCAGCTTCCAGTCCGGCAGTTCCGGCACCCACAACTACAACGCTGCATGGTTTGTTTACTTTCTGTTTCTTGTAAGCTTCTCCGTTGATCAGATCCGGGTTGATCGTACAACGAAGTGGTTTGTTACCACCGATACGGTTACCAACACATCCGACATTACAAGAGATACATTTACGGATATCACATACGTCACCGTACTGTGCTTTATTACACCAGTCTGGATCAGCAATCAGTCCACGTCCCATACCGATCAGATCAGCATCGCCTCTTGCAAGGATATCATCAGCTACCTTAGGATCACGGATGTTTCCGATTGCAATCGTTGGTTTTCCGAATTTATCGCGGACAGCTTTTGCCATGTATGAACGCCATCCGTCTTCCAGATAGTTGGCATCGATCTGGTACTGGATAGAAGCATTCAGTCCTGCGGAAGTATCGTAGATATCTACTTCGTCGTTCAGATATTCCAGATATTCCAGGCAATCTTCTACCGTATTACCACCTTCTACAAGTTCATCTACACTAAGACGTAATGAGATCGGAATTCTAGGTCCTACTGCTTTACGTACTTCATCGATGACCATACGACAGAAACGTGCGCGGTTTTCAGCACTTCCTCCAAACTCATCTGTACGGTCGTTGGTAGTAGGAGATAAGAACTGGCTGATCAGGTAAGAGTGTCCAGCGTGGATCTCTACAACGTCAAATCCAGCGTTAACGGCTCTTTTTGCAGCTGTTCCGTAATCTTTAGCAATGCTTTCAATCTCTTCTTTTGAAAGTCCGCGAGGAATCTCACCACCGGCTTTGGATGGAAAACGGGAAGCAGATACTGGCTGCATACCGATTCTTGAGCTCATAGCAGAAGCTCCTGCGTGGTTGATCTGGATTCCCATCAGAGCACCCTGTCTGTGACAGGCTTCTGTTAACGTGAACAGACGAGGAATGTAGCAGTCCTTGTCCAGACGAAGCTGTGTGGTTCCGTTTGATCCTTCCGGATATTTTACACAGACATTTTCTACCATAATAAGTCCTGTACCGCCACGTGCACGCAGTTCATAGTATTTGATATGTTCGTCGCTTAATTCCCCATCATGTCCGGCGAAATCACTTCCCATAGGCATCATTACAACACGGTTCTTGAGTGTCATACCTCTGACATTCAGAGGGCTGAATACGTGTGGAAAATTATTTTTCATAGTTTGTCATCCTCCATTAAACATTATATTTCATTTTGATACCTTGATTATATAGCTTTGTTAAATAAAAGACAAATTCATCTTTTTGTGAAAGTTGATAGATTTTGTCTATGGATTTTAAGAAAGAAAGTAAAAATATACAAAAGTACTGAATGAATATACAGTATAATATTGCATGAATCCGGGTTTATTGCTATAATACAAAAGTATGTAGGCGAAAGTTTTTATAGGAGAGCACAAGACATGAATGATTTAGAAATGTACAGAGAGCAATTGGCTTTATGCGATGATAAGATTATTGACGCATTGGTAGAACGTAATTCAATTATTGAAAAGATTATGGCATATAAAGAAGAGTATGGCATGCCAATCTTACAGCCGCAGCAGGAAGAAAAACAGAAAAAGCGTCTGGAAGAAAAACTTGAAGATAATAAATATAAAGAAGAGATATTTGATGTATTTGGATGCATCTTACGTAACAGTAAGAGAATCCAGGCAAGAAAACTGTTCGATTACAATATCGTCCTGATTGGATTCATGGGCGCCGGTAAGACAACGATTTCTGATTATTTAAGCACAATGTTCGATATGGATATCGTAGAGATGGATCAGGTAATTGCAGAGCGTGAAGAGATGAGCATTCCGGATATCTTTGCTACATATGGTGAAGAATATTTCCGTGACCTTGAGACAAACCTTCTGATCGAAATGCAGTCGCATAAGAATGCAGTTATCTCTTGTGGTGGTGGAGCTGCATTAAGAGAGAAAAATGTTGCTGAGATGAAGAAGAACGGAAGAGTCGTACTTCTTACTGCAACACCAGAGACAATCTACGAACGTGTAAAAGACAGCAACGACAGACCGGTGCTGAACGGAAGAAAGAATGTCAAAGGTATCTCAGAACTTATGGAACAGCGTCGTGAAAAATATGAAGCGGCAGCAGATATAGTAATTAATACAGACAATAAGTCAGTCCTTCAGATCTGTGAAGAACTGGTTCAGCGTCTGCAGGAGTCAGAAGAATAGTATGTTTGATGAATTTTTCCCGGATCACTATGTTGCATCTACCTATGTAATTGATTTTGAAAAATTATATGAAGAAGGTGTGCGGGGAGTGATCTTTGATATTGACAACACGCTGGTACCTCACGGGGCACCGGCAGATGACAGGGCAAAGGCACTGTTTGCCAGATTGAGAAAGATTGGATTTCGTTGTTGCCTGATTTCGAATAATCAGAAGCCAAGAGTTGAGATGTTCAACCGGGATATTCAGGTGGACTATGTGTATAATGCACATAAACCGTCTACGAAGAACTATCTGAAGGCAATGGAGATTATGGGGACAGACCGGAAAAGTACGGTATTCATAGGCGATCAGCTCTTTACAGATGTATGGGGAGCCAAGAGAGCCGGGATACCCAATATTCTGGTAAAACCGATCCATCCCAAGGAAGAAATCCAGATCGTATTGAAGCGGTATCTGGAGAAAATTGTGTTACATTTTTATAAGAAGAGTCAGACACACGAAAAAAAGGTTGAAAAATAACATCATGTATTATAAAATGATATGAGATGAAAATTACGCAAGCGCATTTGCGCGATTTAAGGAGGATAAGATAATGGCAAAAGTTTCAGCAGGAGACATCCGTAATGGTGTGACAATCGAAGTTGACGGAAAAGTATGTCAGGTTATCGATTTCATGCATGTAAAACCAGGAAAGGGTGCTGCATTCGTACGTGTTAAAATGAAAAATATTATCGATGGTGGTGTAGTAGAGACTACATTCCGTCCAACAGAGACATTTGAGCAGGCACATATTGAGAGAAAGAAAATGCAGTATCTCTATAATGATGGGGAATTCTACAACTACATGGACAATGAGACATTTGAGCAGATCATGATCAGCGCTGAAGATGCAGCAGATTCTATGAAGTTTGTAAAAGAGAACGAAGAAGTATCTATCAGCTTCTATCAGGGAAATGCTTTCGCCATCGAGCCACCACTTAGTGTTGAGTTGGTTGTTACAGAGACAGAGCCTGGAGTAAAAGGTAATACAGCTACAGGAGCTACAAAACCTGCAATTGTTGAGACAGGAGCAAAGGTTAACGTACCATTATTCGTTGATCAGGGCGAAACAATCAAGATTGATACACGTACAGGAGCATATCTTTCAAGAGCATAATCTGAAAAAATATGTAGAAAATTATAAAAAAGTCTTGCAATTTTTGCAGGGCTTTTTTATAATTGAGCTACCATAATATTTCATATATTTCTTAAATGAATCACTATTTCACGCAGCACAGATCGCTGCAATGTTTCAAAGAATCATTCTTTATATTGCCGGAAGGGAAAGGTATTTTTATGACATACGTTCAGTTTATTGAGGCAATAGAGAAAAAGATTAAAAAGGAGGTAACAGAAGAAAAAAGAGTATCCATACACACAAACATGAAAAATAATGGTGTGAAAAAAAGAGGAATCATGATCACAGAAGAAGGAATCAATATATCACCGACGATTTATCTGGAGGAGTATTATAAGCAGTTCCTGTGTGGCCGGACACAGGATGCGATCGTAAAAGATATACTGGAATTATATGAAAAGATCAGATTTCAGGATTCGTGGAAAGACGGGGAAAAGCTTAAAGAGTATGACCGGATCAAAGATAAGATCGTATACCGTGTGATCGGAAGGGCGGCGAATCAGGAGCTGTTAAGGGAAGTGCCGTACAAAGAATATCAGGATCTGGCAATTGTATATTATGTTGCCCTGGAAGTAGATGAATACGGGATTGCATCGATGCTGGTGAAAAATGAGCATCTGAAGATGTGGAAGATTAGAGAAGAAGATCTTTACTATCATGCATGCAGGAATACGCAGGAGATATTCCCATGTGAATTTATGCAGATGAAAAAGATTCTGGAGGAACTTCTTGGATTTGAGGAGGAAGAAGGTCCGGGAGAGCAGATGTATATCCTGAGTAATGAGATGCGCAATTACGGTGCGGCGGCGCTTCTGTATCCGGACAGACTGCGGATGGCAGGAGAAGTAATCGGAGAAAACTATTATATCCTTCCAAGCAGTGTACATGAAGTAATCCTTGTGGCAGAAAGCGAAGCACCGGAAAAGGAAGAACTGGAGGCACTGGTAAAAGAGATGAATGAAACACAGGTGGAGGAAGAAGAGGTCCTTTCAAATCAGGTGTATTACTATGACAGGAATAGCGGGCGACTCATTCCATAAAGAGTAAGAAAAGTAGGGGAAATGCCTGGAACGGATGCAGATATCGGAAAGTCTTGAAAAAAGTACGAAGCATTTCCTTTACTTTATGAATGAGATGTGTTAATATTGTTAATGCAATTTCATAATGTTATTGTATGCGCACCCGTAGCTCAGGGGATAGAGCACCGCCCTCCGGAGGCGGGAGCGGCGGTTCGAATCCGCCCGGGTGTGTACTTTTTATGCCTAAATACCTGTAAAATCCGGATTTCCGGGGAAAAACAGGGAGAGATAGATAGGAAGATATAGCGGAAGAAATGGAGGAAATATACCATGAAAAAAATCATTGACTATATTGCAGAAGAATTGGCAGATGCATTTGAAAAAGCCGGATATGACAGAAGTTATGGACGTGTAACATTATCAAACCGTCCGGATCTGTGCGAATACCAGTGTAATGGTGCAATGGCAGGAGCGAAAGCTTACAAAAAAGCGCCGATTATGATCGCTGAGGATGTCGTAGCATTATTAAAAGAGAGTGCATGCATGGAAGAAGTAGTTGCAGTAAAGCCTGGCTTTATTAATATCAGATTGAAAAAATCTTTTGTTGCAGACTATCTGAACCAGATGGAAGATACAGAAGATCTTGGAATTGAAAAAGCAGAGACGCCGGAAATGATCGTCATGGATTACGGCGGACCAAACGTTGCAAAGCCGCTTCATGTAGGACATTTACGTTCGGCAATCATCGGTGAAAGTGTGAAGCGTATTGCAAGAAAGATGGGACATAAAGTACTCGGTGATATTCACCTCGGAGACTGGGGATATCAGATGGGGCTGATCATCACAGAACTGAAAGAAAGAAAACCGGAGCTTCCATATTTTGATGAGTCATTTGAAGGAGAATACCCTGAGGAAGCACCATTTACCATCGGCGAGCTGGAAGAAATTTATCCAACAGCCAGTGGTAAGGCAAAAGAAGATGAAGCATACAGGGAAAATGCATTGCATGCAACATATCTGTTACAGAATGGTCACAGAGGATACCGTGCAATCTGGAATCATATCATCCACGTATCGGTATCAGATCTGAAGAAGAATTATGAGAATCTGAATGTAAGCTTTGATCTGTGGAAAGGGGAGTCTGATGCACAGGCTTATATCCCGGATATGATCGACAGACTGAAAAAAGAAGGATTTGCACACGAGGATCAGGGAGCATTGGTTATCGATGTACAGGAAGAGACAGATACCAAAGAAATTCCGCCTTGTATGATCCAGAAGTCTGACGGAGCATCTTTATATGGAACAACAGACCTTGCAACACTTGTACAGAGAGAAGAAGATTATCATCCGGATAAAGTAATCTATGTAGTAGACAAACGTCAGGAGCTTCATTTTACACAGGTGTTCCGTTCTGCAAAGAAAACAGGTATCGTGCCTGCAGAGACAGAACTGAAATTCCTGGGATTCGGTACTATGAATGGAAAAGACGGAAAGCCTTTCAAGACAAGAGAAGGCGGTGTTATGCGTCTGGAGAGACTGATCGCAGAGATTACAGAAGAGATGTATAAGAAGATTGATGAGAACCGTACGGTAGAAGAAAGCGAAGCAAGACAGACTGCGAAAACAGTCGGACTTGCAGCAATTAAGTATGGCGATCTGTCAAACCAGGCATCTAAGGATTATGTATTTGATGTGGACAGATTTACTTCTTTTGAGGGAAATACAGGACCGTATATCCTCTATACGATTGTACGTATCAAGTCAATCCTGAATAAATACCAGGCACAGGGCAATGACCTGGATGGATTGAAAGTACAGGATGCACATGCAGACTGTGAAAAAGCGCTGATGCTTGAAGTGGCAAAATATAACGATGTTATGGCAAATGCGTTCCAGGATCTTGCACCACATAAGATTTGTGCATATATCTACGATCTTGCCAATGCATTTAACCGTTTCTATCATGAGACAAAGATTCTTGCAGAGGAAGATCAGGAAAAACAGAAGAGTTATATCGCACTTTTAAAAGTAACAAAAGATGTGCTGGAAGCATGTATCGATGTACTGGGATTTGAAGCACCGGAGAGGATGTAAGCGCAGATGACAGAGAAATTATTTTACCAGGATAGTCACAGAACTGAATTTACAGCAAAAGTAATTTCCTGTGAAGAAGCAAAAGATGGATACCGCGTGGTATTGGACCAGACCGTTTTCTTTCCGGAAGGCGGTGGCCAGTATGCGGATACCGGGATGCTTGGAGATACAGAGGTTACAGATGTACATGAGAAGGACGATGTGATCTATCATACAACAAAAGAACCTCTGGAGGCCGGAAGTGAAGTTAACGGAAAGATTAACTGGGATGAGCGCTTCGAAAAGATGCAGCAGCATACCGGTGAGCATATCGTGTCCGGAATCGTACACGAAAGATTCGGATATAATAATGTCGGATTCCATCTGGGCAGTGATTACTGCACAATGGATTTTGATGGTCCGATCAGCAAAGAGCAGTTAAAAGAGATTGAAGCAGCGGCAAATGAGGCAGTGTATCAGGATCTGGAGATAAAGATTCTGTATCCGTCAAAAGATGAATTAAAAGATCTGGATTACCGCAGCAAAATTGAGATTGAAGGACAGGTCCGTATCGTGGAGATACCAGGATACGATGTATGTGCATGCTGTGCACCGCATGTGAAGACGACCGGAGAGATCGGAGCGATCAAGCTTGTAAGCATGGTCAATTATAAAGGCGGCGAGCGTATTACAATGCTCTGTGGCAGACGCGCCATGAGAGATTACGAGAAGAAAGATTCGATGACAAAAGAAATCTCAGCTTTGTTATGTGCAAAAGAATATGAAGTGGCAGAAGCAGTTGTAAGATTAAAAGATGAGCAGAACCGCATGAAGAGCCAGCTGGCTGAAATGCAGCAGAAACTTCTGGAATACCGGGTGGCTGAGATTGCGGTAGATCAGAAAATCGTAACTGTATTTGACAGTACCTTATCTGGAAATCTTCCACGTGAGATGATGAACAAGCTGTTAGATAAGGGTGCGGAAATCTGTGCAGTATTTGCCGGCACGGATGAAGAAGGATACCGTTATGTAATCGGAAGCAGGTCAGAGGATGTCCGTCCGCTTAGTAAGATGTTAAATACTACGTTCCAGGGACGTGGCGGCGGAAAGCCGGAAATGGTACAGGGTTCTGTCAAAGGAACACGTACAGAGATTGAAGAAGAAGTATATCAAGCGAAGTAAATCTTCTGACTGCAATTTAAAAATATCTTTTTTTGAGTCTGGGGAAAATGATAGATATTACTGACTGATAAATGATGTCAGTGAATGATAGAAAAGGGCACCTGACATTACAGGAAATAGAAAATAGAAATTTCCATGTAATGTCAGGTGTCTTTTACAGTTTTCTATGACTTTGGATAATCAGCCGGACCGTCCGGTACAAGAATGGCTTGTACTCATCGATTGGAATAGGCTCGCCGAAAAGGATGGAGTTATAACCGGAAGCACCAGCAAGCTCTACGATGGTAAAGAGCATGACGTCGACATCTTCATAGTCATATTCATCGGCGTCGATGAGCTTCAGATAACGTTCATAAAAATTAACATCATTTTCTTCGTTAGCCCAGAATGCAGACTTTAAAGCACCCATAACCAGATTCTTGGAAATGAAATTCAGCAATGGTTTGTTATGGACCAGTTTATCTATAATATGATCAATAACAAAAATCAGCTGATCCTCAAGCCCTGTGATACCGGAACGATCCAACGCATGGCTTGCATCGTCGAACAGTTCTGTGGTCTTGTGTGCGATCAGTTTGTTTTTGATATCGTATTTATCTTTAAAATAAAGGTAAAAAGTACCTTTCGCGACCCCTGCCTTTTCAACAATATCCGAAATGGCGGTAGAATTAATCCCCTTTGTGGTAAATAATTCGTACGCAGTGCGAAAGAGAGCTTCTTTTTTCTTCTTTTTATTTTCTTCCACTCTTCCCATAAGTGTCCAGACTCCCTTTTTCGTATAGAATTTCTAACATATATACAAGTATAACAAAAAAGTGACCAAAAGTCAAAAAAGATAAATTGCGTTTTTGTATGATAGCAGATATAATAGAAATGTTAATGAGATGTTGGTATTTTTTCAACAGGAAAAGAATGGAAATACTGATCAAAGGAGGAGAACATGGAGGCATATACAAGCTTTGCCGAAGTTTATGATACATTCATGGATAATGTGCCGTATGAAGAATGGGCAGATTATCTGGAAGAGAGATTAAAAGAGTACGGAGTGAAAGACGGACTGGTTCTGGAGCTTGGATGTGGAACCGGAAGTATGACAGAGCTTCTGGCGGAAAAAGGATACGATATGATCGGTGTGGACAATTCGGAAGACATGCTTGAGATAGCGATGGAAAAGCGGATTGAAAGCGGACATGATATCTTATATCTGCTTCAGAATATGCAGGAATTTGAATTATACGGAACGGTAAAAGCAGTTGTGAGTGTCTGTGATTCTGTGAATTATATTACAGAAAAAGCAGAACTTGAGGAAGTGTTCCGTCTGGTCAATAATTATCTGGATCCACAGGGAATCTTTATCTTTGACTTTAATACAGAATACAAATACAGAGAAATACTGGGAAATCAGGTAATCGCTGAAGACAGAGAGGAATGCAGCTTTATCTGGGAAAACTATTATGATCATACATCAATGATCAATGAGTATGAACTGACACTATTTGTACAGGAAGAAGATGACCTGTACCGCAAGTATCAGGAGAGCCATTTTCAGAAGGCATATACACTCCGGGATATCCGGTCGATGATCGAGGCATCCGGACTGAAATTTGTGACGGCATACGATGCCTATACACAGAAGGCTCCGATGCATAACAGTGAAAGGATTACTGTTATTGCAAGGGAATATGGAAAATAACGGGAAAGGAATTTATTATATATGAAAGATTATATTGTAAGAGCAACTGCAGCAGATGGACAGGTAAGAGCATTTGCAGCAACAACAAGAGAACTTGTAGAGGAAGCAAGAGAACATCATAATACAAGCCCGGTGGCAACTGCAGCACTTGGAAGACTTTTAACAGCAGGATCCATGATGGGAAGCATGATGAAAAATGAATCAGATATGCTGACGCTGCAGGTAAGAGGAGACGGACCGCTTGGCGGCATCACCGTAACAGCGGACAGCAAGGGGGATGTAAAAGGATATGTAAATAATCCGGACGTCATCCTGCCGCCAAAAAATGGAAAATTAGACGTCGGCGGTGCAGTTGGAATCGGACTGATCCAGGTAATCAAAGATATGGGATTAAAAGAGCCATATTCCGGACAGACGATCCTGGTATCCAGCGAGATCGCAGAAGATCTTACGTATTATTTTGCCAATTCAGAGCAGGTACCGTCATCTGTAGGACTTGGGGTATTGATGGCAAAAGATAATACGGTAGAATGTGCAGGCGGATTTATCATCCAGATGATGCCATTTGCAAAAGAAGAGACGATCAGTCAGATCGAAGAAAACTTAAAGAACATTACATCCGTAACAGATCATCTGAAAAAAGGTGAGACACCGGAACAGATCCTGGAGATTCTTCTTGGTAATCTCGGACTTGAAATTACGGATACACTTCCAACAAGATTTTACTGCAACTGTTCAAAAGAGCGAGTAGAAAAAGCGGTTATCAGCGTAGGAAAAAAAGAAATCCAGGATATGATCGATGAAGGAAAAGACATTGAAGTGAAGTGTCATTTCTGCAATACGGCATATAATTATTCTGTAGATGAATTAAAAACAATTCTGAAACAGTGCAAACGATAAAAACGGCCGGATAAAAAGGAATCATATCTGGTCAAAAGGAGAAGGTCATGAAAGATGGATTTGTAAAGGTAGCGGCAGTAACACCGGATATCCGTGTGGCAGATGTTGCTTATAACACAGAAAATATCTGTAAGAGTATAGAAGAGACAACGAAGCAGGAGGCAAAAGTGATTGTATTTCCTGAGTTGTGTGTGACGGGATATACATGCAGTGATTTGTTCATGCAGGATATATTATTAAAAGAGTCAAAAAAAGCATTGTATCAGATTGCGGAGGCTACCCGTGATAAAGATGCGATTATATTTGTAGGCCTTCCGCTTGCGGTAGACGGTGAGCTGTATAATGTGGCAGCAGCACTTAATAAAGGAAAGATTCTGGGACTTACAACGAAGACATTTTTACCTAATTACGGAGAATTCTATGAGATGCGCCAGTTCCGTCCGGGACCGGAAAGTGCCAGATGGATTGAACTAAACGGGGAGAAAATCCCATTTGGCCCACAGCTTTTATTTGTAGCAAAAGAGATGGAAGAACTCGTTATCTCAGCTGAAATCTGCGAGGATGTATGGTCACCGGTTCCGCCAAGCACACTGGCTGCAAGAGAAGGTGCGACTGTGATCGTGAACTGTTCGGCAAGTGATGAGACCATCGGAAAGGCATCTTACAGGGAAAGCCTGATCGAAGGACAGTCGGCAAGGCTGATCTGTGGCTATATCTATGCAAATGCCGGAGAAGGAGAATCTACGACAGACTTGGTATTTGGCGGACATAATATTATCGCAGAGAATGGGACGACACTTGCATCCAGCAGCAGATTTGTAAATGAAGTGATCTATACAGAGCTGGATCTGAAGCGTCTGCTCAGTGAAAGAAGAAAGAATACGACATTTAAGACAGAGCAGGAGAGAACACTGATCCGCATTCCGTTTGAATTAGAGATTACAGAGACAAAGCTTACCAGAACATTTGCATCCCGACCATTCGTGCCAAGTGTCATGGCAGAGAGAAACTTAAGATGTGAAGAGATTCTGACAATCCAGGCGATGGGACTGAAAAAGCGTCTGGCACATGCACATGCAAAAAGTGCTGTTGTAGGAATTTCGGGAGGTCTGGATTCGACACTGGCACTGCTTGTTACTGCCAAGGCATTTGACGCACTTGGAATGGACAGAAGTGGTGTGATCGCGGTAACGATGCCTTGCTTTGGAACGACAGACAGAACCTATCAGAATGCATGCAAGATGTCATTGAAACTTGGAGCCACGCTTAGGGAGATTCCGGTCGGAGCAGCGGTTGAGCAGCACTTTAAAGACATCGGACATGATCCGGAAGATCATAGCGTGACATATGAGAACTCACAGGCAAGAGAGAGAACGCAGGTGTTGATGGATGTTGCCAACCAGACAGGTGGTATCGTAATCGGAACCGGAGATATGTCAGAGCTTGCTCTTGGATGGGCAACTTACAATGGAGATCATATGTCTATGTATGGTGTGAATGCCTCCGTTCCTAAGACACTGGTAAGACATCTGGTACATTATTATGCGGATACCTGTGAGGACCAGGAATTAAAAGACGTATTATATGATGTCCTGGATACACCGGTAAGTCCGGAACTTCTTCCGCCAAAAGACGGCGAGATCGCACAGAAGACAGAGGATCTTGTCGGTCCTTATGAATTACATGATTTCTTCCTGTATTATCTTCTGAGATTCAGTTATGAACCAAGCAAGATATACAGAATCGCCCGTTATGCATTTGACGGGGAATACGATGATGCAACCATCTATCAATGGCTGTATACATTCTGCAGAAGATTCTTTATCCAGCAGTTCAAGCGTTCCTGCCTGCCGGACGGACCGAAGGTCGGAACCGTAGCCCTCTCGCCAAGAGGAGACTGGAGAATGCCAAGTGATGCATGTTCGGATGCATGGCTTAGGGATTTGGAGAGGGTGAAACCGGAATAAATATTTGCAGTTGAATAAAAACGCTCCGCAACAACCTTTTTAGGCCGTTGCGGAGCGTTTTTTGTTCAGCATTAATTTAATTTTAATCCTTTGAAAAGATCTCCGAGGCTGGTGCCGATTTCTTCGGCTTTTGGAATCTCTACATGGATTTCTTCTTCCTCTTTCTTTTCTTCTTCAAGAGCTTTCATGCTCAGGCTGATCTTTCCGTCTTTGATTCCGATGACTTTTACAGTTACTTCATCGCCGACATTTAATACATCAGCAGGAGATTTGATTCGTTTTAAACTGATCTGGGATACGTGAACCAGTCCGGAGAGATCACCTCCAAGATCTACGAATGCGCCATAGTTCTGAAGACTTTCTACAGTACCTGTCATAACGCTGCCTACTTTGATGTTGGCAATCTTTTCTTCGCGTTCTTTTCTTGCTTTTTCCTGCAGAATCTCACGGGCAGAAAGTACAAGACGGTTATTCGCTTCATCTACATCGATGACTTTAACTTCGATATCTTTTAACAGGTAAGTTTCCAGATCTTCAATATAAGACAGTGATAATCTGGATGCAGGGATGAATCCGCGCAGGCCTTCAACCATGGCAATGGCACCGCCGTTGACGATTCCTTCGACTTTAACCGGAAGGATAGTTCCTTTTTCCATGTAAGATGCTACGACGTTCCATGGGTTTGCATCATCAAAATGTCCCTCAAGGTCAGCCATTGTAACTGATGTTTCTTCGTTCTGTGTTTCTTTGTGTAATAATTCTTCGTTCATAGTGTTTTGTTCCCTTCTTATTATTTTATTAAGAACATGATTAGAAATGTTCTTTTATATACCTAAGTATGGAAGAAAAGTTGCCAGTGGTAAGTGTTCTGTATGCATAAAGTATGCAAGAGAAGCTGCCAGTGGCAAGTTTTCTGTATTGTTTTTAGTATAGCATACAACTATAATATTGTTCAAAGAAAAATACGAAATACATGGAAATAAAGGTTGACGAAACCTGAAAAAGATGGCAAGCTTAATACTTAAGAGATCATAAGGAAAAGGATGTGAAAGATAAAATATGGCTAAGAAAGCAGGAAAAATATACGTTGTGGGACATAAGAATCCCGATACGGATTCCATCTGTTCAGCAATCGCTTATGCAAATTTGAAAAGAGAAATAACCGGTAATGAATACATTGCAAAAAGAGCCGGTCAGATAAATGAAGAGACACATTATGTTTTACAGAAATTTGGAGTAAAGACACCGAATCTTCTGGAAAATGTAAAACTACAGGTAAAGGATATGGATATCCATCAGATTGATGGAGTAGGTCCGAATGTATCGCTGAAAGATACATGGATCAAGATGAAAGAGAATAATATCAAAACCATTCCAATCTTAAGAGATGAGGAACTTATGGGTGTTATCTCTACTGGAGATATTGCAACCTCTTATATGGATGTATATGATAATACAATTCTGGCAAAAGCAAGAACGCAGTACCGTAATATTATCCATACTCTGGACGGAGAGTTGATAACAGGTAATGAACATGGATATTTTACCAAAGGAAAAGTTGCAATCGGAGCATCAAGTCCGGATCTGATGCAGGAATTCATTGAAAAGGATGACCTGGTTATTCTTGGAAACCGTGTGGAATCGCAGATCTGTGCACTGGATATTGATGTAAGTTGTATGGTAGTGTGCCAGAATGCGACCGTTTCCGAGGAAGTGATTAAACGGGCGGAGTCACAGAGCACAGTCATCATCAGCACACCACATGATACATTTACAGCTGCACGTCTGATCAATCAGAGTGTGCCGGTAAAACGTTTTATGACGAAGATGCCGCTTACGTCGTTTCATATGAGTGATTATGTAGAAGACATCAAGGAAGTGATGGCAAAGAAAAAATACCGTGATTTCCCAATCATTGATAAACATGGAAAATTCAAAGGATTTGTTTCCAGACGTCGTTTCCTGAATGTAAGTAAGAAAAAAGTAATTCTGGTAGATCATAATGAAAAGAATCAGGCAGTGGACGGAATTGAAGAAGCTGAGATTGTAGAAATTATCGATCATCACAGACTGGGCAATATCGAGACGATGGGGCCGGTATTCTTTAGGAACCAGCCGGTTGGATGTACGGCGACCATCGTATATCAGATGTACAAAGAAAATGACGTAGAACTGACACCGACGATCGCAGGACTTCTGTGTTCTGCAATTATTTCGGATACACTGTTATTCCGTTCACCGACCTGCACACCACTGGATGAAAAGGTTGCCAAGAAGCTTGCGAAGATTGCAGGAATCAATCTGGAAGAACAGGCACAGGCAATGTTCAAGGCAGGAAGCAGTCTTGCCGGAAAGACTGCAGAAGATATCTGCTTCCAGGATTTCAAACAGTTTACGGTTAATGATACTGTATTCGGAGTAGGACAGCTGAATTCCATGAGCAAGGAAGAACTGCAGGAAGTAAAAGAGATGCTGACACCGTATCTGCCGGAAGTACTGGAAAAAAATGGTGTACAGATGGTATTCTTTATGCTTACAGACATTCTGGATGAATCAACGGAACTGCTGTGCTGCGGAGCGAAAGCAAAAGAATATATCATCGATGCATTTGACTTAAAGGAAGATGCGGAAAAGATGATCTTAAAGGGCGTTGTATCCAGAAAGAAACAGCTGATACCAACACTGGTAAGTGAACTTCAGCAGTAGGAGTAAAGAGATGGGAAAACAGATTTGGAAACCGGGAAATATGATATATCCGCTGCCGGCAGTGATGGTAAGTACTGCAGATAAGTCGGGAAAAGCAAATATCATAACCGTGGCTTGGACAGGAACGGTATGTACGAATCCGGCAATGTTGTATATCTCCGTAAGACCGGAGCGTTACTCATATGGACTTTTAAAGGACAGCGGGGAATTTGTCGTCAATCTGACGACAGAAAAGCTGAAAAAAGCAACCGACTGGTGTGGCGTCAGATCCGGAAGGGATGTAGATAAGTGGGAAGCAATGCACCTGACACAGGGAAAAGCTTCAAAACTGCAGTATGCCCCAATCATAGAAGAGTGTCCGGTGAATATCGAGTGTACCGTGACAGAAGTAAAAGAACTGGGATCACATCATATGTTCCTGGCGAAAGTAGAAGCCGTTCAGGTAGGAGAAGAATATCTGGATGAAAAAGGAAGATTACAGCTTGGAAAAGCCGGACTTCTGGCATATTCACACGGAGAATATCTGACACTTGGAAAGTCTCTTGGAACATTTGGCTGGAGTGTGAGAAAAAAGCCGGATGTAGATAAAAAACGAAAGAAAAACTCCGGAAAAAAAGCTGCGTCAAAAAAATCACATAAGAAAAAGAATAAAAGAAGTGTTTAGTATATGAATGGGGTTGGATTCTCAAGAAGCGGGAATCCAGCCCCATTCATGTATGAAACAATAAAACTATTCATAAAGTATAAAGAAATGGATGATGCAGGTGCTATATGAAATGGAGTTTGAGACATAGAGATCTGATAAGAAGCATTATGTTATGTCTGATATATATATTGGGAATATACTTGCTGATTACAAAAATGATACAATTGGAAAATAACACGAATGCTGATACTGGTACAAGAAAAAACGTAACGCTAAAAGAACTGACAGATACCGCAAAAAATCATAATAAAAAAGCAGTACAGTATGTTTCCTCAAGCATGATAAAAGAGGCACCGCAGATAGCCATCACATTTGACGACGGACCAAGCAAAGCATGGACAGGAAGACTTTTAGATGGATTAAAAGAACGGAATGTAAAAGCAACATTTTTCCTGATTGGTGAAAATGTAAAGAGTGCACCGGAGATTGTGAAGCGGGAGGCGGACGAAGGACATCTGGTGGGAAATCATACTTATCATCATGTGGAGATTACCCGTGTACCGGATGAAAAAGCAAAAGAAGAGATTTTGATGACCAATGAAGCAATCACAGAGATTACAGGGGAAGAAGTTTCTTATATGAGACCACCGTTTGGTGCATGGCAAAAGCAGCTGGAGTGGGAGCTGGATGTAATGCCGGTGATGTGGACGATCGATCCTCTGGACTGGACGACAAATAATGAAGACGAAATTGTCAACAAAGTAGTGACGCAGGCGAAGGAAAATGATATCATTCTATTACATGACTGTTATGAATCCAGTGTAAATGCAGCACTTCGGATCATCGATACACTGCAAAAAGAAGGATTTGAATTTGTAACAGTCGATAAACTGATTCTGGAATAGGAATAAGAACAACGATGGAGATGAAGATAGATGGATTTATTTGACTATATGCGGGAACAGAATATGGAAAAGGAAGCACCGCTTGCTTCAAGACTTCGTCCGACAACTCTGGATGAAGTCGTAGGGCAGCAGCATATCATAGGAAAAGATAAACTGCTTTATCGTGCAATCAAAGCAGATAAGCTGAGTTCGGTTATCTTTTATGGGCCGCCGGGAACGGGAAAGACGACACTTGCAAAAGTAATTGCCAATACAACAAGTGCTGAATTTACCCAGATCAATGCAACGACGGCAGGTAAAAAGGATATGGAAGAAGTGATTGGCAAAGCAAAAGAGATGCAGGGGATGTATCATAAAAAGACGATCCTTTTTGTAGATGAGATCCATAGATTCAATAAAGGACAGCAGGACTATCTGCTTCCGTTTGTGGAAGATGGTACGATCATTCTGATCGGAGCAACTACGGAGAATCCGTATTTTGAGGTAAATGGAGCGCTTCTTTCCCGATCGAGTATATTTGAATTACATCCACTTGGTAAGGAAGACATTAAGACTCTGATTGAAAGAGCGGTATATGATAATATAAAAGGAATGGGCAGCTATCAGGCGGTGATTGATGATGATGCATTGGAGTTTCTGGCAGATATTGCCGGTGGGGATGCAAGAAGCGCATTGAATGCGGTAGAACTTGGAATCCTGACGACAGAACGCAGTGCAGACGGGAAGATCCACCTGACGCTGGACGTAGCATCGGAATGCATCCAGAAACGTGTGGTAAAATACGATAAGACCGGAGACAATCACTATGATACAATCTCTGCTTTTATCAAAAGTATGCGCGGATCGGATCCTGATGCAGCAGTCTACTATCTGGCAAAAATGTTATATGCAGGAGAAGACATCAAGTTCATCGCCAGACGTATCATGATCTGTGCATCCGAAGATGTAGGAAATGCAGATCCGATGGCACTGACAGTTGCGGTATCAGCTTCTCAGGCAGTCGAAAGAATCGGCATGCCGGAAGCACAGATCATCCTTTCGCAGGCAGTGACGTACGTAGCAACTGCGCCAAAAAGCAATGCCGCATGCAATGCAATCTTTGATGCAATGGCAAGCGTAAAACGAACCAAGACAACAGTGCCGTCACATTTACAGGATGCCCATTACAAAGGCGCACAAAAGCTTGGACATGGAATCGGATACAAATATGCGCATAATTATCCACATCACTATGTAGAACAGCAATACCTTCCAGATGAAATCATGGGAGAAAAATTCTATGAGCCAAGTGATAACGGGCATGAAAAAGAGATAAAAGAATGGATGGAATATATCCGGGAGAATAGATAGGCAGGGTGTTTCATGCACTGCCGGGGAACCGAAAGTGCATGAAACATCAATTAGTTTTCTTTAATGCTTCCATCAATTCCTATTGTTACAACCTGCCATGGAATGAACTTTCCACTTGCCTTAAGTGCTTCTGTGGCGGCGTGCTCAAGACCTCCGCAGCAAGGTACTTCCATGCGGACAATGGTAAGACTCTTAAAATCGTTACATTTGATGATCTCTGTAAGCTTTTCAGTGTAATCAACGGCATCAAGCTTTGGACAGCCGATCAGTACGACATGGTTTTTAATAAACTGGTTATGGAAATTGCCATAAGCATAAGCGGTACAGTCTGCGGCAATCAGAAGATTTGCATTCTGGAAATATGGGGCACTTACCGGTGCAAGTTTTATCTGGACCGGCCACTGGCGGAGCTGGCTTTCCATATCATGTGCGTGAGCCTTTTTGGCATCCAGATGTTTCTTAAGTGCTTCCGGGCCTTTTGCTGCAAGGTGAGCTTTTACTGCATCATCGTCATAAGCAACTGCTTCACGTTCCTCGAAGGTAATTGCATTTGTAGGACAGGCCGGAAGACAATCACCGAGACCGTCACAGAAATCATCACGCATCAATTTCGCTTTTCCAGCTACCATCTGAATCGCCCCTTCATGACAGGCGTTGGCGCATGCGCCGCATCCGTTACATTTTTCTTCATTTATATGGATAATTTTTCTGATCATAATTGTGTTCCCCTTTTCTTAAAAATTAAAAAATGTTTTTATACCGTAGTTATACGATACAGAAAGCATTTTTCAGACAAACTCTAGTGCAATTGAAAAATTCTGCATAAGGAATTGTCTGAAGCAGCTCCTGTGAGTAATAGTCTACTATAAAGAAGAAATAAAATGTTGTTGGAATAACAACAAAACTTGAAATAATTATAATCTTTACAAGGAAGCAAGGGAAAAGTGAAATATGGGGAACATTTTTCTGATTTGAAATTAGCAAGAAATAATTAATACAAATATATAGAAAAATAAGAGAAAAATATGTTAAACTTTCTTTCGTAGAAACACTCTGATGCGTGGCATAAGAAAACGGAAAATATATTTCGTTATATATGAAATAAAATTACGAAAGCATTTTTATGAGCTATCTACCACAGATCATACCGAAAAAGTATTTATATAAATAAGAAAAGAGGAAGATATATGGCACAGATTTATGCATCGAAGACAAATGAGATCCAGAAGTATGAGACAGAGCATGAGAATGAAGTGCGCCGTCTGGCCGGAGAATGTATGGTCCTTTTGGAAAATGATGGTGTATTACCATTTTCAGAAAAGATAAAGAAAATTGCATTATATGGAACCGGAGCCAGACATACGGTGAAGGGCGGAACAGGATCGGGAGATGTTAATGTAAGGAAAACAATTTCCATTGCCCAGGGACTCGAAGAGGCCGGATTTGAAATTGTTACAAAAGACTGGCTGGACAGATACGATAAAGATATGAAAGAAGCGCAGGAAACATATCTGAAAAAACTGAAAAACATTTCGGATGAGACAGGAGAGCCGTCTGTAATCATAAGTTTTAAACATCCGTTTCAAGAACCGGAGCAGCCGGTTATCGAAGAAGCGGATATAAAAGACGCAGATGCGGCTGTTTATGTGATCGCAAGAAATTCCGGTGAAGGAAAAGACCGTCTTGCAGAAAAGGGAGATTATTATCTGAGTGACAGAGAGCTTCAGAATATCAGGTTCATGACAGAAAAATATCATAACTGCATTGTGTTACTGAATACCGGTGGCGTGATAGATCTGACAGAACTTACGAAGATTTCCGGAATACAGGCAATGATGCTGATTGGACAGACTGGAAATATGAGTGGCTATGCGGTGGCAGATGTGTTAACAGCAAAGACGGTTCCGTCTGGAAAATTGACAGATACATGGGCAAGGTCATACGATGATTATCCTTCCTCACGGACGTTCAGTTACAGGGATGGCAATCTGGATGATGAGTACTACAGTGACGGAATCTATGTCGGATACCGTTACTTTGATACATTTGGAGTGCTGCCATTATATTGCTTTGGATACGGGAAAAGTTATACGGAATTCGCATTGTCTACGAAAAAAGTGACGGCAGATGAAAAGCAGGTAACAGTAGAAGTAGAAGTGACCAATACCGGCAAGACGTATCCGGGAAGAGAAGTGGTACAGGTCTATTATTCTGCACCGGACGGAGTGATGGAAAAGCCGACACAGGAACTTGCCGGATTTGCCAAGACGAAGCTTCTTGCACCTGAAGAAACAGAAGTTGTAACGATTACATTTGCGACAGAGGACATGGCATCTTATGACAGTTATGATGCTGTCTGGGTCATGGAAGAAGGCGAGTATACAATCCGTGTGGGAAATAGTTCACGTACAACGGAAGTGGCTGCAATCATAGATCTGGACGAGACCGTTCAGACGGTTCAGCTTAAAAATGTAATGAAAGACAAAGAAATCGTAAAAGAGATCCATCATATGGTTCCAATCTTTGATCTGGAGCTTGATGATACACCTTTTATGCGTCCGATTCTGATCTATGCAGAAAACTTTGAAAAAAAGATTGTTGAATATGAAGTTATGCGTACGGTGCTGGAAGACAAAAGGCCAGGCGAGACCTTAACACTTAAGGATGTAAAAAATGGAAATGCATCCCTTGAAGAGCTGGTAGCACAGCTGACAGTAGAAGAGCTGGCAGATCTCTGTGTGGGAACCGAACGGATGGAAGAAGGCGGCAATGTGATCGGATCAGCATCCGCGTGTGTACCGGGAGCGGCCGGAGATACGACATCTGCACTCATCGAAAAACGGAAAATCCCGAATCTGATTCTGGCAGACGGGCCGGCGGGGCTGCGGTTACAGAAGCATTTTAAAACGGATAAAGAAGGTAATAAATTGCCGGGCGGAGAACAGTTTGGAATGGAGATTGCGCCGTTTGCAAAAGAATTACCGGAAGGAACACAGGATTATTATCAGTATTGTACGGCAATCCCGATCGCAACAACGCTTGCGCAGTCATGGGATGTGGAGCTTATTCAGAGAATGGGTGAAATTGTAGGAGAAGAGATGGAACGCTTCCATATTCATCTGTGGCTTGCACCTGGAATGAATATCCACAGGAATCCACTGTGTGGACGAAACTTTGAATATTATTCAGAAGATCCGCTTCTTACCGGTTTGTGTGCGGCAGCTGATACAAAAGGTGTACAGTCTTATGCGGGACATGGAACGACGATCAAGCATTTTGCAGCGAATAACCAGGAAGATAACCGGATGTTTACGAATGCGCATATCAGCGAGAGAGCGTTAAGAGAGATCTATCTTAAGGGATTCGAAATCGCAGTTAAGACAGCACAGCCATATGCGATTATGACATCTTATAATCTGATCAATGGAACACATGCAGCGAATCATTATGATATGCTTCAGAATGTAGCACGTGATGAATGGGGATTTGAAGGCCTTATTATGACAGACTGGTACACATCCCAGGATACGTCGGCGCTTGGAATGGTGTCAGAAAGTGGAAAATACAGTTATTCCAACAGTGTACAGTGTATCAAGGCCGGAAATGATCTTCAGATGCCGGGATGCAGGAAGAATGTAGAGGATATCGTAGAAGCTGTGAAGAATGGCGGCGGAATTACCAAGGCAGATCTTCAGAGGTGCGCAAAACATATTCTTGGAATTGCGTTGAAGACAATATAAAAATACAAAAGAATCTTCCACTGGCAGCTTCTCTTGCATACATAACTATATAGAAAACAGGCAGGCAATCTATTATATAGAGCCGGCCTGTTTTTTTCGTGTATGAAAGCATTCATATGAAAATGTAAAAAATATCTAAACAGTGTTGACAAAAATATGTGGGAGTGCTATCTTAATAGTCGAAAGGTGTTAGCACTCGGATAAAAAGAGTGCTAATAACCTGAGAAACCGAAAGGAGGAGGTACCGGTGATAAATCATGAAGAACTAAGTGAAAGAAAACTGAAAATACTTCATGCAATCATCCAGAATTATCTGGAGACAGGAGAACCGGTCGGTTCCAGAACAATTTCCAAATACACGGATCTGAATTTGAGTTCAGCAACAATCCGTAACGAGATGGCAGATCTGGAAGAGATGGGATATATCATCCAGCCTCATACGTCGGCAGGACGTATTCCTTCGGACAAAGGATACAGGCTCTATGTAGATATGCTGATGGAGGAAAAAGAGCAGGAATTAAATGAGATGCAGGAACAGATGCTTGATAAAGCAGACAAGATGGATCAGCTTTTAAAGCAGGCAGCAAAAGTTCTCGCAACGAATACGAATTATGCGACAATGGTTTCCACTCCGATGAACAATTCGAATAAGATTAAGTTCATCCAGTTATCTATGGTAGATGAGGAACAGGTGATTGCAGTCATCGTACTGGGCGGCAACGTGATCAAGAACAAGATCATCAACATTGACGAACCAATCAGTAATGAGAATCTGCTGAAATTAAATATGCTGTTGAATACAACGCTCAACGGTATGTCGATCGAAGAAATCAACCTGGGACTGATCGCCAGATTAAAAGAGCAGGCAGGAATCCACAGTCAGGTAGTCGGATATGTACTGGACGCAGTTGCGGATGCAATTCATCTGGATGATGATATGCAGATTTACACAAGCGGTGCGACAAACATTTTCAAATATCCGGAATTAAGTGATAACCAGAGTGCACAGGAGATTATCAGTGCATTTGAAGAAAAACAGCAGTTATCCGAACTGGTAACACAGACCCTGGCACAAGATGAGAATACCGGCATTCAGGTATATATCGGAGATGAGACTCCGGTACAGACCATGAGAGACTGCAGCGTTGTGACTGCAACTTATGAATTGGGTGACGGTATGAAGGGAACGATAGGAATTATCGGACCGAAACGTATGGATTATGAACATGTTTTAAAATCTATGAAGCGTCTCCAGTCAGAACTGGATCATATGTTTCATAAGAACGATAGAAAGGTGGAATAACCCTTGGAAAATAAGCAGGAAAAAAGCCAGGAAGATATGGTAAAAGAAGCTGTAGAAGAGGCTAAAAAATCTGCTGCTGAAGCAAAAGAAACAGAGGCTGATACAGAAGATACAACAGAAACTTCTGAAGAAGATACAGAAGAAGCAGAAGATACAGCAGAAAAGAAACCTGGCAAAAAATTATTTGGTAAAAAGAAAGATAAAAAAGACGAGAAGATAGAAGAGCTTACAGATAAGCTTACCCGTCAGATGGCAGAGTTTGATAACTTCCGCAAACGTACAGAAAAGGAAAAATCCCAGATGTACGAAGTCGGAGCAAAAGATATCATAGAAAAGATCCTTCCGGTTGTAGATAACTTCGAAAGAGGATTAGATGCAGTAAAGGAAGAAGAAAAAGAAGATCCGTTCGTTCAGGGAATGGAAAAGGTATACAAACATCTGCTCACCACGCTTGAAGGAATCGATGTAAAGCCTATCGAAGCAGTAGGGCAGCAGTTTGATCCGAATTTCCACAATGCAGTGATGCATGTAGAAGATGAAAACTTTGGCGAAAATGTAGTTGCCGAAGAATTTCAGAAAGGCTACACATACCGTGATTCCGTTGTAAGACACAGCATGGTAAAAGTAGCAAACTAAAAACAAAACATTCACAATTTTCAGAATAAATAAAAGTAATACAGGAGGAATTTATCATGGGTAAAATTATAGGTATTGACTTAGGAACAACAAACAGCTGTGTAGCCGTAATGGAAGGTGGACAGCCAACAGTTATCGCTAATACAGAAGGCGCAAGAACAACACCATCTGTAGTTGCATTTACAAAAACAGGTGAGCGTCTTGTCGGAGAACCTGCAAAACGTCAGGCAGTAACAAATGCAGAGAGAACAATCTCTTCTATTAAAAGAGAGATGGGATCTGATTACAAAGTAACAATCGAAGATAAAAAATATTCTCCACAGGAAATTTCAGCAATGATTCTTCAGAAACTGAAAGCTGATGCAGAAGGATACCTTGGAGAAAAAGTAACAGAAGCTGTTATCACAGTACCTGCTTACTTCAACGATGCTCAGCGTCAGGCAACAAAAGATGCTGGTAAGATTGCAGGACTTGATGTAAAACGTATCATCAACGAGCCAACAGCAGCAGCTCTTGCATATGGTCTTGACAATGAAAAAGAACAGAAGATCATGGTATATGACCTTGGTGGTGGTACATTCGATGTATCAGTTATCGAGATCGGTGATGGAGTTATCGAAGTATTATCTACAGCTGGTAACAACAGACTTGGTGGAGATGACTTCGACCAGAAGATCACAGACTACATGATCGCTGAGTTCAAGAAACAGGAAGGTGTTGACTTATCTACAGATAAGATGGCACTTCAGAGATTAAAAGAAGCAGCTGAGAAAGCGAAAAAAGAACTTTCTTCAGCAACAACAACAAACATTAACCTTCCATTCATCACAGCTACAGCTGAAGGTCCAAAACATTTCGATATGAACCTTACAAGAGCGAAATTCGATGAACTGACACATGATCTTGTACTGAAGACATCTGAGCCGGTACAGAGAGCATTATCAGACGCTGGTATCACAGCTTCTGAACTTGGTCAGGTACTGTTAGTTGGTGGATCTACACGTATCCCGGCAGTACAGGAAGAAGTAAAACGTCTGACAGGTAAAGAGCCAAGTAAATCTCTGAACCCAGATGAGTGTGTAGCACTTGGAGCATCTGTTCAGGGTGGTAAACTTGCCGGAGATACAGGCGCTGGCGACATCCTTCTTCTGGATGTAACTCCACTGTCACTGTCTATTGAGACAATGGGTGGTGTAGCTACTCGTCTGATCGAGAGAAATACAACAATTCCTACAAAGAAGAGCCAGATCTTCTCTACAGCCGCTGATAACCAGACAGCCGTTGATATCAACGTAGTACAGGGAGAAAGACAGTTCGCAAGAGATAACAAATCCCTCGGACAGTTCAGACTGGACGGAATTGCACCAGCTCCACGTGGAATCCCACAGATCGAAGTTACATTCGATATCGATGCAAATGGTATCGTAAATGTATCTGCAAAAGATCTTGGAACTGGAAAAGAACAGCACATCACAATTACAGCAGGATCTAACATGTCTGATGAAGATATCGACAAAGCTGTAAAAGAAGCTGCTGAATTCGAAGCTCAGGATAAGAAACGTAAAGAAGGAATCGATGCTAAGAACGAAGCTGACGCTATGGTATTCCAGACAGAGAAAGCTCTGCAGGAAGTTGGCGACAAGCTTGACGGTGCAGATAAAGCAGCGGTAGAAGCTGACTGCAAAGCTCTGAAAGAGTTACTGGAAAAAGCAAATACAGATACTCTTACAGATGAGCAGGTTGCTGAGATCAAAGCTGGTAAAGAAAAACTGACAGAGAGTGCTCAGAAACTCTTCACAAAGATGTATGAGCAGGCTGGCGCAGCAGCAGGAGCTCAGGGAGCAGGTCCTCAGCCAGGAGCTAACGCAGGAGCAGGTCCGGCACCAGAAGGATTCCAGGGCGACGATGTCGTAGACGGAGATTACAAAGAAGTCTAAGAACATTAAGTGAGGAATAGGAAATGGCAGAGTCAAAAAGAGATTACTATGAGGTGCTTGGGGTCAGTAAAGATGCTGACGAAGCAACTTTGAAAAAAGCATATAGACAGGTTGCCAAGAAGTATCACCCGGATATGAATCCGGGTGATGCTGAAGCTGAAAAGAAGTTCAAAGAAGCTTCTGAGGCATATGCAGTCTTGAGTGATCCGGAAAAACGCCGCCAGTATGATCAGTTTGGTCATGCTGCTTTTGACGGAAGTGCAGGAGCAGGTGGCGGTTACGGCGGATTCGACTTTAACGGTGCTGATTTTGGAGACATTTTCGGAGATATCTTCGGAGATCTGTTCGGTGGCGGACGCAGAGGCGGACGTGCGAATCAGGGACCGATGAAAGGTATGAATATCCGTAAGAGTGTCAGAATCACATTTGAAGAGGCTGTATTTGGATGCGAGAAAGAATTAGACGTTGTATTAAAAGACCCATGTCCGAAATGTAACGGAACAGGTGCCAAACCGGGAACATCTCCGGAGACTTGTCCGAAGTGTGGTGGTAAAGGTCAGGTAGTATATACACAGCAGTCATTCTTTGGAACTGTACAGAATGTACAGACCTGTCCAGATTGTCAGGGAACTGGTAAGATTATAAAAGAAAAATGTCCGGATTGCGGCGGAACAGGCTATGTATCAAGCAAGAAGAAGATATCTGTATCCATTCCTGCAGGTATTGATAATGGTCAGAGCGTCAGAATTCGTGAAAAAGGTGAGCCGGGTGTAAACGGCGGACCAAGAGGAGATCTTCTGGTGGAGGTTGTGGTATCAAGACATCCGATCTTCCAGCGCCAGGATATGCATATCTTTTCAACTGTACCGGTTACATTTGCACAGGCAGCACTTGGTGCGGATATCCGTATCAAGACTGTAGATGGAGAAGTGATCTACACTGTAAAACCTGGAACCAAGACAGATACAAAAGTACGTCTGAAAGGTAAGGGAGTTCCATCTCTTAGAAATGCCCAGGTTCGCGGCGATCATTATGTAACACTGGTTATCCAGACACCGGAGCACTTAAGTGCCGAAGCAAAAGAAGCACTTCGTAAATTCGATGAGCTGACGGGTAATTCCCTTGGAACAGAGAAATCCGAAAAAGCAGAAGAACATGAACATAAAACCAAAAAGAAAAAAGGATTTATGGATAAATTAAAGGAGACCTTTGATGATTAATTTCATCAGAGGTTTCCTCTTTTTTTAATACCAAAGTATGTAGGAGAAGCTGCCGGTGGAAGTTCTTGCAGATGCCAAAGGAATGTATGTCTGAAAAAACATACAAAAAAACACTGGCATTCACCATGGTAAAGTGCTATCATATTAAACAAATCAATTTTTTAACAAACCAGGAGGACTCAAGTATGTACGCATTTGATGAAATTAAAAAAGCAGACAGCGAAATTGCAGATGCCATAAAGGCAGAGATGGACAGACAGAATTCCCATCTGGAGCTTATCGCATCGGAGAACTGGGTAAGTAAGGCAGTCATGGCAGCAATGGGAAGTCCGCTTACAAATAAATACGCAGAAGGCTATCCGGGAAAACGTTACTATGGTGGATGTCAGTGTGTAGACGTAGTGGAAGATCTTGCAAGAGAAAGAGCGAAGAAATTATTTGGTTGTGATTATGCCAATGTACAGCCACATTCCGGCGCACAGGCAAACCTAGCAGTATTCTTTGCAATGCTGGAACCAGGAGATAAAGTCATGGGTATGAATCTGGATCACGGCGGACATCTGACACATGGTTCTCCGGTTAATATTTCCGGTAAATATTTTAACATCGTATCTTATGGTGTGAATGACGAAGGTGTGATTGATTACGATAAAGTACGTGAGATCGCAGTAAAAGAAAAGCCAAAGATGATCATCGCAGGAGCAAGTGCTTATGCAAGAACCATTGATTTCAAAAAATTCCGTGAGATTGCAGATGAGGTAGGCGCATACCTGATGGTTGATATGGCACATATCGCCGGACTCGTTGCAGCAGGTCTTCATCCAAGTCCAATTCCATATGCAGACGTAACGACAACAACAACTCATAAGACGCTGCGTGGACCAAGAGGCGGACTGATCCTTTGTAATCAGGAAGCAGCAGATAAATTCAACTTCAACAAAGCAGTATTCCCTGGAATCCAGGGTGGACCTTTGGAGCATGTAATTGCAGGTAAGGCTGTATGTTTCAAGGAAGCACTGGAGCCGGAATTTGTAGAATATCAGAAACAGATCATCAAGAATGCACAGGCACTCAGCAAAGGCCTGATGGATCGTGGTGTGAAAATCGTATCCGGAGGAACAGATAACCACCTGATGCTGGTTGACTTAAGAGGTGAAGAAGTAACTGGAAAAGAACTGGAAAAACGTCTGGACGAAGCACATATCACATGTAATAAGAACACTGTACCAAATGATCCGAGATCACCATTCGTAACCAGTGGTGTGAGACTTGGAACACCTGCTGTTACAACAAGAGGACTGAAAGAAGAAGATATGGATGTAATCGCAGAGTGCATCGCATTGGTACTGAAGAGTGAAGAGAATATCGAGAAAGTAAAAGGAATGGTGGCAGAGCTGACTGCAAAATATCCACTGAATATGTAGGAGATAAGAATACGGAAAGTATATAGAGAAAATAGCATTTCCTTTTATATATGAAAACAAAGAACCGGCTGTCTGGTAAGAGAGGTTATTTACCAGGCAGCCGGTTTTCTGTATACCAAAGTATGCAAGAGAAGTTGCCAGTGGCAAGTTCTCTGTATTACTTACAGAGTAAAAGGAAAATGCATCAGCGTATCAGCTTGGTAGTTGCATCTAACTGAGACAAATTAGGCGATAACGAGACTGGAAATTTGGCACATGTAGTAGTATAATAATAAAATAGTATGTGTATCAGGGTGATACATAGGCTGTCAGGGGGATAAAACAAAAAAGTGAAATAGATAGTATTGCATGGAAGGAGCTAGATTTTTGAAACTGAGGAATATAAAAGTAGCAAAAGCATTGGGAACAAAAGCACTTGCCGGACTTTTGGTCGTAGGTCTTACGGCAGGAACACCGGTTGCGGCACTGGCAGATGAACAGGCAGCAGATGTTCAGATTACAGAAGTCCAGACAGAAGACGGACAGGATCAGGTAACAAAGATACAGGCTAAGTCGGTTGATGGAACGGATACGATGACAGAAGTTTCAGATACAGTCCAGGCTATGATCGATAACGGAGAAGTCAGACTGGATGAAGAGACTTTATATCTTGTGGATACAGCTACCGGGCAGAAAGTCGACCCGGTTACAGGAGAAAGAGTAGATTCGATTCCGGGAACAGATCCGTCCACGCCAGAGACTCCATCTACACCGTCCACACCGGAAACACCGACTACACCAGAGACACCGTCCACACCAGAAACACCGTCCACACCAGAAACACCAGCTTCACCAGAGACACCGTCCACACCGGAGACGCCAGCTGCACCAGACGCTCCGGCGGCAGATCAGACACAGCCGGCAGCAGACGGAACCGATCAGAATGCGGCCCAGCAGCCGGCAGCAGATAACAATTCAGTTACATCTGCAGCAACAAACCAGGAACTTGTATCAAAGCAGACTCTGGTAAAGCTTCCACAGATGGTGGAAAACTTCCGTTTCTGGACAGTGGCAAGAAAATATGCATTTGCAAAATCTGCAATCAACATCAGAGAGTCCATTCCGGACAATGTAGACGGGACCAATACAGAAGATGCTGAAACAGAATTAGAAAATGCAAAAAAAGATGCAAAACGATTAAAAGCAAGCTTTAAAAAGAATACGAAGAAATCGAAAATCGAAAAATTAAAAGCAAATAAAAAGAATACAAAGAATAAAACATTCAAACAGGCAAGAAAAACAGCCGTATACAATCTGGAAACAGCAATTGAAAAAAGAAAGCAGCTTCAGAAACAGGGAATTAATATGGCACTGGCGAACCAGCAGCTGACAGAACGTGTAAGAGTAACAGGTAGTGTATCTCAGGACGGACTGTTATATATTCTTAGTGAGGAGAAGAATGGATGGCTGTATGTGGAATCCGGAGATGTCAGAGGATTTGTAAGAGCATCCGAGGTATATACCGGAGATTCTGCACAGGAACTTTTGAAGGTATATCAGAAAAAAGCCAAAAAAGATGCAGAAAAAGCAGGAAAAGAATATACAGGCATCGAAGGAACTGCTAAAACTGCAAAAGAGCGTATCGAAGCAAAGGACAATCAGGCATACACATATCTGCGTGCAACGGTGAATCAGACCGTTGTAGACAAAGATTATGCGCTGATCAATGCACAGGCAGGTAACGGTAAGGTAAATGTACAAGAAGAGATGAGTACAGAAGCAAAAACCGTAGGAACGATGACGCAGGGAGAACTGTGTTATATCTTAGCGAATAAAGATTCTGACTGGGTATATGTAGAATCCGGAGATGTCAGAGGATTTGTAGAGAAAAAATATCTGGATATGGGTGACGGAGTCAGACAACAGATAGAAGCAAATGGCGAAGAAAATTACCAGAAAGCAGATGAAACAGTTAAACCAGAAGAGAATCAGGCGCTTTATTATACACTTACTTCTGTAGAAGAAGGAACACCGGGTGGCGAGATCAGACAGTCTATGCTGGAATTTGCATCTCAGTTTGTCGGTAATCCATATGTATGGGGTGGAACAAGTCTTACAGAAGGAGCAGACTGTTCCGGATTCGTCCAGCAGATTTACAAACAGTATGGATATGTACTTCCAAGAACAGCAGAAGATCAGAGCCAGTTTGGAACAAAGATTGCAGTCGAAGATGCACAGCCGGGAGATCTTATCTTTTATGCAAAAGAAGGACATGTATATCATGTGGTAATGTATGCAGGTGATGGCAAGACAATTGAAGCTGCAAGCACAAAAGAGGGAATCGTTCAGAAAACAGTCAATACGAATAATGCAGTCTGGGCAACCAGAATTCTGGATGATAATTATACAGTTGCAGGCGGCGGCATCGGTACTGTGAATGCAACGGATGAAATGTATGGTGATAAGCTTGGCAACTTCACGATTACATATTATTGTGCATGTGAAATCTGCTGTGACAAAGCAGATGGAATTACGGCAACCGGAACCCGTGTTGTGGAAGGTCAGACGATTGCGGTAGATCCGAATGTCATTCCGTATGGAACAAAGGTAATTATCGGTGGCCATGTATTTACAGCAGAAGACTGTGGTGGAGCGATTAAGCAGAATCACATTGATATCTATGTCAATAATCACGCAACAGCATTGGCACTTGGTGTAGCGAATGCAGATGTATATCTGGTGAAATAGATATGGAACTGGATGGAGTTTATGCAGAAGTTGCAATGGATAAAACCGAATGGAAATATCAGGTGAAGGCAAAGGTAAAAGAGATTCTAAAATATAAACCGGAAGCAGTCTATGTATCCGGAAGGTACATTATGAAATAATTGTGTATTTACAAGAAAAGGATGATATAAATGAAAAAGAAAAGTTCATTTATATCATCCTTTCGTTATACATGAAAGTATATAAGAGAAACTGCCGGCTGTGAAAGTACATATGAGTTACAACTGGCAAGTTCTCTGTATTTATGTTTGTTAGTTTTATTTACAGCTCTTTAACAGCTCTTTCAGATAATCCCACATACGCTGTGTAGAAGCGATATGTACACGTTCGTGATAAGTATGAACACCTGTCAGATCAGGGCCGAATGAGATGATATCAAGATCCGGTTTTTTGCCAAATAAGATACCACATTCCAAACCACCGTGGGTTGTCTCAACCGTAGGTTCTGTTCCGAACATATCTTTATAAAGCGCAAGTGCTTTTGGACGGATCACTGAGTCAGCGTTATAAGCCCATGCAGGATATGCCCCGGAGATTTCACGGGAAGCTCCGGCAAGGTCAGTTGCAAGATCCAGTTTGTTCTGCATATCAGTTAATTTTGTGGCAACAGAACTGCGTACTTGGAATTTTACTTTGACAGTATCTTCTGTAGTTTCTACAATACCTGTATTCAGAGAAGATTCTACAGCTGTCGGGAAAGCACGGTCATAACACTGTACACCATCAATTGCTCCATAGAGGAAACCGATCACGCGTGTAGTAGTATCTGCATCGAAAGTGTTTAAAGTAGCTTCGCCTTCTACAGATGCTTTCAGTGAAAGTGTTGGCTCCTGACCGGCAAATTCATCGATGATTGTTGTCTCAAGAGCTGCTACCGCATCTGTGATTGCCTGAACCTGCGAAGAGTCTGCAATGATCTGGGCAGTGTTAAACTGTGCGATTACGTTAGCAGCATTACCGCCGTTGATATTTACCAGGTTGAAATCGTATTCTTTTCCAAGTGCGTAAAGAACACGTGCCATGATTTTGTTGGCATTACCGAGCTGCTTCTGGATTTCCCCGCCGGAATGACCGCCAAGAAGTCCGCTAAGAGAAAGTGTCATCTTTGTTCCGGATTCTTCGCTCCATTCAATTGGGATAAATGTATCGTAAATATATCCGCCTGCACATCCAACGGTCATAACTCCTTCGATTTCGGAATCGATATTCAGGCAGATTTTTCCGTTCAGGACAGAAGTATCAAGGTGATTAGCGCCTCCCATACCAATTTCTTCATCTACTGTGAAAACAGCTTCGATCGGCGGGTGTGGAATATCAGTACTTGCAAGTATTGCCATTGCATAAGCGACTGCGATACCGTCATCTCCGCCAAGTGTGGTGTTCTTTGCCCCAATCAGATCACCATCAACAAAAAGCTCGAGCGGATCATTTTCAAAATCATGATCACTGTCGTTGGTTTTTGTAGCAACCATATCAAGATGTCCCTGGATAATGACAGGATCACTGTTCTCATAACCTGCAGTTCCCGGTTTCTTGATGATTACATTGTTGATTTCATCCTGGATATATTCCAGATTGTGAGCTTTTGCGAATTCTACGCAAAAATCACTGATTTTTTTTGTGTGGAAGGTACTTCTAGGTACCATACTTAATTCTTCGAAGTACTGAAAGACTTCTTTTGGTTCAATATTAGACAAAATGCCCATTTGTTCATTCCTCCGTTTGTCTTTGATGTACTTATGTAAAATCGGATACAAAAAATCCTGTTAGTACATCTTAATTTCTAAGTTTTATTGTACCATGAATTTTAATACAGTAGCATGATAAAATGTAATGCGAATATAACAGAATGTAATATCTGTAATAATTAATGCTTATAAATTTTCATTAATATAAAGCATAACTGGAAGGGTGTTCAAAAAAAGCAGATAAATATATAATAATGAAGTTGAAAAAACAGTACGGGAGGATACATATGAGTACAAAAGAAGCAAAGCAGATGGATCAGGCATTATTTGATTTTTATGGCAGGCCTTCGATTGGTCAGGCGCTGCCGCTTGCAGTTCAGCACGTGTTAGCCATGATCGTGGGATGTGTAACACCATCGATCATCGTGGCAGGAGTGGCAGGGCTGTCTCAGGAAGATTCTGTTATTTTGATACAGGCAGCGTTGGTAATGTCTGCTCTTACAACATTATTACAATTATTTCCATTTATAAAGACAAAGAACTTCAGAATTGGTTCAGCACTTCCGGTTATGATGGGAATCAGTTTTGCGTATGTTCCAAGCATGCAGGCAATCGCAGCAGACTTTGATATCGCATCTATTCTTGGGGCGCAGATTGTAGGAGGTGTGGTAGCACTTCTGGTAGGACTGAATATCAAGAGAATCCGTAAATTTTTCCCACCGCTTATTACAGGAACGGTTGTGTTCTCAATTGGACTTTCGCTTTATCCGACAGCCATTAATTACATGGCAGGAGGAGCAAGCAGTAAAACTTATGGTTCGTGGCAGAACTGGCTGGTTGCAATCATTACACTGATCATCGTAACAGTATTGAATCATTATGGAAAAGGCGTGTGGAAGCTGGCATCCATCCTGATCGGTATTATCGGTGGATATATTGTAGCGTTATTCTTTGGAATGGTAGATTTTTCATCGGTGGCAAGTGCTTCGATGTTCCAACTTCCAAAACCAATGCATTTTGGAATCAAGTTTGAACCTTCGGCATGTGTTGCGATTGGCATCTTATTCGCAATCAATGCAGTACAGGCAATCGGAGATTTCTCGGCAACAACCACGGGATCTATGGATCGTATGCCTACTGACGAAGAGCTTACGGGCGGTATTGTCGGATACGGAATCAGTAATATTTTCTGTGCATTTTTCGGGGGACTTCCGACTGCAACTTACAGTCAGAATGTTGGTATCGTATCGACAACAAAGGTAGTAAGCCGTGTCGTTATGGGAATGGCAGCAGTGATCTTACTGGCAGCAGGACTGATTCCGAAGTTCTCATCATTTCTTACAACGATTCCTTATTGTGTACTTGGTGGTGCGACAATTTCCGTATTTGCATCGATCACAATGACAGGTATTAAACTGATCACAACAGAACCGATGGATTTCCGCAATACAACAGTAGTAGGTCTTGCAGTAGCCGTTGGAATGGGTGTGACCCAGGCAAATGCATCACTTGCACAGTTTCCTGAATGGGTAACAACCATCTTTGGAAAATCGCCGGTAGTTCTGGCAACCATCGTAGCGATTGTACTGAATCTTACCTTACCGAAAGGACAGAAGAAATAATACGGACGATAATTTTCAGAGAGAATAAAAAAGCAATATGAATATTTAATCTCTTGGAGAGAAAAAGGAAACGTATGAAAAAGAATCCATATATGATAAAAAGCTATATAGAAAATAAATGGACAGAGCCTGGCAGTTTATGCCAGGCTATTGGTATTTTTAAAGAAGAAAATATACGGAAAACAATATCCGTGGTTGGCGCGGGAGGAAAGACGACGGTCATCCGTAAAATCTTAAAAGAGTGTAAGGAACAGAAGATACCTTGTGCTGTGTCAACAACAACACATATACAGGCATATGATGTGGAATATTTTCTGGGAGAACCTTCTGTGGAAATGTTCCGTAAGCTTGTGTTACAATATGGAAGTGTGTGGATGGGAGAGAAAACGGCAGAAAGAAAATTAGCTGCGTTTCCAGACAAATTTATCAAAACGATAAGTAAAGAACCAGGAGTCTTGTTACTGGAGGCAGACGGCGCAAAACATTTACCTGTGAAAGCACCGGCCGCACATGAACCGGTGATTGTTCCGGAGACGGATATTGTACTGAATGTATATGGAATGAGTGCGGTTGGAAAGAAAATTGGAGAAGTCTGTTTCCGAACAGAAAAAGTGACTAAAATACTTGGGAAAAAAGAAGCGGACATACTCTGTCCGGAGGATATCGTAAGTCTTGCAAAGAGTGCACTTGCCGGAAGAAAACAGGTAGCGGACTCGATGGAATATCATGTGATACTGAATCAGGCAGATACAAAAGAACGGATGGAGATGGCAGAATGGATTGCAGAGAATATTATGGACAGAACAGTAGAACGAAGATCCACCGGCAGTATCTCATCTGTCCCGGAATTTCAGGATAAGATTGAAGGGGTTCATATAACTGCCGGATTCTTACCGTCGAAAGAATTGTGGTAAAAGAAATTTTCGAAACAGAAAATTTGGTATCGCCCAGTGTTTGTAAGAAACGATGAATTTGGGGAGAGATTAAGGTTACGAGGAGGAAGACCCGGTTGACAGATAAAAGAATAGATGAAAATAAAAGAAAAAAAGCTTTGGTCCGGGGTGCTGGTGATCTGGCTACCGGAGTGGGGGCAGCGCTTCACAGGGCAGGCTATCAGGTGATCATGACAGAGATTACAACCCCGATGACTGTAAGACGGGAAGTCGCGATGTCAAGAGCGGTATATGAAGGACATGCAAAAGTAGAAGGAATTGAAGGAATACTGGTAAGTGATTACCGGGAGGCCGAAAAGGTACTGAAAGAGGGAAAAATCGCAGTGATCATAGATCCCGCAGCTGATATCAGAAAAGAATTCTGCCCGGATGTGCTGATAGATGCGATTCTCGCAAAGAGAAATACTGGTACAACACGTGAGGCTGCACCGTATGTAATCGGTCTTGGACCGGGATTTACAGCCGGAAAGGACGTGCATGCTGTCATCGAAACGATGCGTGGTGCAACACTTGCGGATATTATCTATGACGGAGTACCGATTCCTAATACGGGAGTGCCGGGATATGTTGGCGGCTATGCGATCGAACGGCTGCTCAAAGCTTCGGGAACCGGCACGATGGAACCTAAGGCTCAGATCGGTGATATCGTAAAAAAAGGTCAATTGCTGGCAGTAACGGGTGGAAAGCCTGTATATTCCCAGCTTGACGGAGTGGTCAGAGGAATGCTTCAAGAAGGCGCAAAGGTAAAACAGGGGTTAAAAATCGGTGATGTAGATCCAAGAAAAGATAAGAAATTATGTTATCTGATATCAGATAAGTCAAATAAGATCGGCGATTCTGTAGTAAAAGCAGCGAATGAACGTTTATCAGATGAAGGCTATGCCATGATCCTTCTGGCGGCCGGAAAATCGAGCAGATATGGCGATAATAAACTGTTGGAAGAATTGGATGATGGAAAGATGTATGAACATACGTTGCGGAAGATGCGGGCATTTCCATTATGTACGCAGGTAGTGGTAACAAGATTTGCAGAGATTGAAGAAGCTTCTAAAAAGCAGGGAATGACCGTGGTGGAAAATCACGAGCCGGATCTAGGCATTGCACATTCGCTGGTTCTGGGACTTAAGGCAGCAAAACGGGGAAATCCGGATTTAAAAGGTGCAATGTTCATTGTATGTGACCAGCCGGGATTGACAGCGGGGACATTTGCCCGTATGCTTGATATGGGAAAGAATCATCCGGGGAAAATCATATGTGCAGGACGAAAAGGAAAGATGGGAAATCCAGTATTGTGGGATCGGAAATTTTTCTCTGAACTGGAACAGCTTTTGGGAGATAAAGGCGGAAAGCAGATTATGGGAGCACATATGGAGGATGTGCTGGTATGCGAAGCCGAAGAGGCAGAGCTTCAGGACGTGGACGAACCGGAACAACTTAGAAAATGGGAGAAAATATATGGAGAATCAGGAAAATCAGGAAAAAAAGCATAAGCGGAGAGTACGGTATTCCGGAACGCATCCGAGAAGTTATAAAGAAAAATATAAGGAATTAAATCCGGAAAAATATGCAGATACGATTTCAAAAGTAATCAGCAAAGGAGGAACACCGGCGGGAATGCACATTTCCATCTGTGTCAATGAGATTCTGGATTTCTTTGATATTCAGCCGGGACAGCAGGGACTGGATGCAACACTTGGCTATGGCGGACATACATCGAAGATGCTGGAAGCCCTGCAGGGAAAAGGACATATCTATGGTCTGGATGTGGATCCGATCGAGTCGGCAAAGACGAAGAAACGACTGGAGGACAAAGGATTCGGACCGGATATTCTTACGGTAAAACTGGAAAACTTTGCCAATATAGATAAGGTGGCAGAAGAAGCTGGGAAATTTGACTTTGTACTGGCGGATCTGGGGGTATCGTCTATGCAGATTGATAACCCGGACAGAGGATTTACATTTAAGGCAGAAGGGCCTTTGGATCTTCGTATGAATCCGAAAAAAGGAATCAGTGCAGCAGAGCGCCTACGGGACATTTCCGCAGAAGAGCTTATGGGAATGCTGATTGAAAATTCAGACGAACCATATGCAGAGGAGATTGCTGTGGCGATAACAGAAAAGATCAGAAAAGGCGGAAAGATCGAGACAACGACAGGACTTCATCAGGTAATAGAAGAAGCCCTTAGCTTCATTCCGGAAGCAGACAGAAAAGAAGCAGTAAAAAAGTCAAGCCAGCGTACATTCCAGGCACTCAGAATCGATGTGAATAATGAATTTGAAGTATTATATGACTTCCTGGATAAACTTCCGGGGGTATTAAAACCAGGTGGAAAGGTAGCAATTCTTACCTTCCATTCCGGAGAAGACCGGCTGGTTAAGAAGTCATTTAAACAATGGAAGAAGGAGGGACTCTATAGTGAGATCGCAAAAGACGTCATCCGGCCGTCCAAAGAAGAATGCTTCCGCAACAGCCGCGCGAAATGTACAAAAATGCGCTGGGCAATCAGAGCGGAATAAGAAGAAACAGGTTGAAAAAAAGAAACAGACATTAAAAAACACCAATAAAACTAATAGTAGGAAAAAACAGGTATCTGGGAAGAAAGATTCTGAAAGAATCAATAACAGCGAAGCAACATGTGGAATAGATAAAAAATGTGGCGGCTGCCAGTTTCAAAAGCTGCCGTACAAAGAACAGCTGAAAAGAAAGCAGAAGCAGGAAGAAAAACTCCTGGGAAGTTTTTGCAAAGTCAGTCCGATCATCGGCATGGAAAATCCCTATTTTTACCGTAATAAGGTACATGCTGTATTTGACAGAGACAGAAAAGGCAATATTATCTCAGGAATCTATGCAGAGGGAACGCACCGTGTAATTGCAGTAGAAGAATGTCTGATCGAAGATAAGAAAAGCCAGGAGATCATCCGTACGATCAGAGAACTTCTGCCATCATTTAAGATTAAAACTTATAATGAAGATACAAGGTATGGTCTTTTAAGACATGTACTGATCAGAAGAGGTTTTGAGACAGGAGAGATCATGGTGGTGCTGGTACTTGGATCACCAATTCTGCCGTCAAAAAATAACTTTGTCAAAGCACTGAGAAAAGTGCATCCGGAGATTACAACCGTAGTACTAAATGTGAATAACAAGCAGACCAGTATGGTATTGGGCGATAAAGAGAAGCCAATCTACGGACCAGGCTTCATCAAAGACCATTTGTGCGGCTGTACATTCCGCATTTCACCAAAATCCTTCTATCAGGTGAATCCGGTACAGACAGAAGTCCTTTATAATACAGCAATGGAATATGCGGAACTGACGGGGAAAGAGACCGTGATCGATGCATACTGCGGAACCGGAACCATCGGTCTGATCGCAGCAAAAAATGCCAAGAAAGTAATCGGAGTAGAGCTTAACAAAGATGCGGTCAAAGATGCCAGGATCAATGCGAAAGAAAATGGCATTACAAATGCAGACATTTATGCAGGAGATGCTGGAAGATTCATGGTAGATATGGCATCGAAGAATCAGAAAGCGGATGTCGTATTCATGGATCCGCCAAGAGCCGGAAGTGATGAGAAGTTCCTTTCATCTGTAATAAAACTGGGACCAAAACGGGTGGTCTATGTATCATGCAATCCGGAGACACTTGCAAGAGATCTGAAGTATCTGACGAAACACGGATACCGGGCAGTGAAGATCCAGCCGGTAGATAATTTCCCGTTCTGTGATCATATTGAGACGGTGGTGAAATTGTCAAAAAAAGATAAATAAGGAACAGATTTTGTTAAATTTTATATAATTAGACATTTCCTCTGGATTGTTGGTTTAAAAACGACAGGAAAAGAGCTATAGTAAAGGTAAGAAAAGCATGAGTCAGCAGGTATCGTATGGCTTGCTTACTCATATCCATATCCGGTAATCATATGGTTGAGGACGGAATACCTATACGTAAGAGGAGGAAAAGCTATGATTATATGTATCGGAAGAGAATTCGGAAGTGGCGGCCATGAGATTGGAAGAGAGATTGCGGAAAAGCTTGGATTAGAACTTTATGACAGGAATCTGATCGATAAAGCAGCAGAGAAGATGGTAACAATGCCGAAAAAAGTGCTGGAAAAAGCTGAAGAAAAGCGGCACAATCCATGGCTGCACCAGGTATGGTATGATGTACCAAATCAGGAGTTGAACGGAATGACAGCAAACGATATGCTGTATCTGGCATACAATTCTATAATCAGGGAGCTGGCCGAAAAAGGAGATTGTGTATTCGTAGGAAGATGTGCGGATTATATATTAGAGCAGGCAGAGCTTAAGCATATCAGCCTTTTCGTTGCAGCACCATTTGAATGGCGTGTTAAAAGAAAGATGGAACAGCTTTCTATCGATGAAAAAGAGGCAACGACTTTAGTAAGGAAAAAAGACAAAGACAGAAAAGCCTATTACGATTATTACACAGGAAGAAGCTGGGGAAGACCTCATAACTATGACCTGTGTATCAACAGCTCAAAACTTGGAATTGAGGAAACAGCAGACAAACTTGTGAAGATGGTCCGGGAATTGGAAAAATAAGAATATAGTGTGTTCAAAGAACAGTTATTGATAATCTGAGTATGGGTTTTTCCGGCGTAAGTGCGGTCAACGAATACTTCAACGATTTCCTTAATATCCATATCCTTAAGATCAGAAATAGTACTTTTCCGCTGGTACTGTTCAACGAAACCGGCGCTGATGATACCGGTAGGGATAGCGACAACACCGACTCCCAGATAAGCGATGCAGATCGCCATCACGCGTCCCAACGTAGTGACTGGATAGATGTCGCCATAGCCAACGGTAAGAAGTGTGGACATGCTCCACCAGATACCGCTGAAAGCATTACGGAATACATCCGGCTGTGCATTGTGTTCTACGCTGTACATACAAAGGCTGCTTGCCAGCATCAGGATCATAACGATAAAAACAGACGAGATGATCTGGTTGCGTTTTTCATATAATACAGTTGTAATAACATTGAATGAATCATATTTCGCATTTAACCGGAACAGATGAAAAATTCTTGCCACACGCAGCATACGGAAGATGACAAATCCCGAAAGGAAAAATGCCGGGATAATTGTCAGAAGATCCACAATACCGTCAAACGAAAGCAAAAATTTAATACGGGCACGACCCTTTGAAGCTTCCGGATATAAAAAGCCTGCAGTCCAGATGCGAAGCACATATTCAATACAGAAGATAAACACGGTAATATACTCAATTACTGAGAATATTCCGGATAAAAATGCCAGACCGGAAAATGTTTCCATAAAGGTAACTCTAAAAAACTTTGCTGAAAGAAAAGAACATGATAGAATAAATATGTAAATGTAATTCAGATATACAAAAGGAGAGAAAAAGAATGGCAAAGATAGATCACGCAGCAATCCGCACAGCGTCATATGAAGAAGCACAGAAATTTTTCGAAGACATTTTCGAAATGCATATGTGGAGGGAAATTGGTGAAAAAACGGAAAGAAAATGCTGGTATAAAGAAGGAATCCAGTTATGTGAGACAAAAGAGATAGAGACATCTAATGAAAATGGTTACGATCATATTTCTATTGCAGTTGATGAAGTTGAAACTGTGATGGAAAGAATAAAGGCATATCCGGTAGAAATCATCAATGATCACTGGTTTTCACTTCCAAACGGAACAAAGATCGAATTAAAATTGCTTGAAAACTGGAAATTAAATGATTAGGGATAATTGCAGAATAAGGCAATAAAAAATCTCCACATACAATACAGATCTTTTATATAAGATTTATGAGCATTGTATGTGGAGCTTTTTTTATTTACAGTTTTTACCATGCAGATAGAAGAAAAGTCCTCCGATAATAAATCCACCGCCGATGATGTTACCGATTGTAACAGGCAGGAGGTTTACTGCAAAGAAATTCCCCCAGTTAAGGGAAGCAATCTGTGCACCTGTAATTCCATATAATTCTTTTGCTTTTGCAACGTAATCCGGATTCGTAGAAGCGAAGATAGCGGCTGGTATGTAGTACATATTTGCAACACAGTGTTCGAAACCAGATACAACGAATGCCATGATCGGGAAGCAGATGGCCAATGATTTTCCGGCGATATCTTTGGCGGTAGAAGCCATCAGTACAGCAGCGCATACCAGAATGTTACATAAGATTCCGGAGATCAGAGCCGGAAGAAAAGATAAGCTGACCTTTCCGAGTGCAACCTTAATGGTAAATGCTCCAAGTGCTCCGCTTGTATAATTATACTGTCCTGAAAGATATACCAGATAAGCAAGTGCCACCGCACCAACCATATTGCCGACATAAACGATGACCAGTGTACGAATTAGTGCAGTGACAGTGATCTTTTTCTTGATACATGCCATTGTCATCATGCAGTCACCAGTGAAAAGCTCGCCGCCGATGAAAACGATCATCATAAGTCCGACCGGGAAGACACAGCCCGCAACCAGACGTGCAAGACCTACATTGGAAATGTCATGCATAGCAACGTTACTGGACTGCGCACCGAGAGCAATGCAGACACCGGCCATGATTCCCATGAAAAAAACTTTCTTTTTAGAAGTTGCAGCCTTTTTTACAGCCCCGTTCATATTGGCCTGTACAACTTCCTGTGGAGTGTTAAATAATGAATCCATAATAACCCTTTCCTATTCCTTATAGTTCTTATAGTTTGATAAAAATATCACATAAAATATAGCACGGATAATAAAGCCACGGCAACCTGTAAAGACAAGGTTTATGCTCTTTTTTTCGTACAGTATCGAAAAAAGTATGGTATAATGGGCGATGGCAAAGAATGCAACATAAAATAATGAAAAAAATATGCAATAAACATGGATGAATGCGAAAACATCATAGAGACATAACAATATCGGAAAATATATCTTAGAATAAGGAGGAAAAGAAATGGCACAGAATAGTTGTGACAGCTGTACCTATTACACATACGACGAAGATTATGAAAGCTACATGTGTGACATCAACATGGACGAAGACGAATACATGCGCCTATTGTCTGACCAGCATTATCAATGTCCGTATTACCGAAATGGGGATGAGTATATGGTGGTTCGGAAGCAGATGTAATTTGCTTTTTTAATACATTAATTTGGGTTGGATTCCCGGTCCTTGCGTATGCCTTGGTATAAG